>Ga0164296_1001616_pt1 | contig 23473 bp, 21 predicted proteins | sample GEODES057metaG_FD_113533 | JGI IMG/M metagenome (GOLD analysis project Ga0164296, IMG submission 113533) | Dystrophic lake water microbial communities from Trout Bog Lake, Wisconsin, USA - GEODES057 metaG | ecosystem: Environmental > Aquatic > Freshwater > Lake | place: USA: Trout Bog Lake...
CGCAATGGGCGGGGCCATCGGTTTCAGAAGAGGCAGGGGTAGGTCTTCATCGGATTCTTCTTCTGATTCTTCATTGGATTCTTCTTCCGATTCTTCATTGGAGGAATCCACTACCGGATGGACAAGGGGTTGGGCCGCGGGTTTGGCCAGAGTAGGCTTGGCCAACATGGGCTTGGCCACGGGTTTGGCCAGTGTAGGTTTCGCCATCGGTTCCTCTTCGGACTCACTGGAGGAATCCACAATGGGGACAACCTTGGCCAGAATGGGTTTGGCCACAGGCTTGGCCACAGGCTTGGCCACAGGTGGTGCAGGCTTTGCCAGAGGAGAATCATGATTGGAATTGGAATCCACCAGAGTGAAGGGGGCAGGCTTGGCCACAGGCGGTGCAGGCTTTGCCACAGGCTTTGCTACAGCCGCAGGCTTGGCCATAGGCGGTGCAGGCTTGGCCATAGGCGGTGCAGGCTTGGCCATAGGCGGTGCAGGCTTTGCCACAGATTTGGCCACAGGTTTGGCTACAGGCTTTGCCAGAGGAGAATCATGATTGGAATTGGAATCCACCAGGGTGAAGGGCGGAGCCATGGGTTTCGCCACGGCCAAGGGTTTGGCCACAGGCGATTCTTCCGATTCATACCCTACGTTGGCAAAACGGTCATCATTCGACTCGGACGCCATACTATTTATACCTCATGAATTGATTTCCTTATGTACGTCAGCGGGATTAGTGGACCGACACAGGATGAAAATTCTTCATGATTTTACCGGCCTTTAATAAGATTTCTCGTTTTTCTACGTTATCCGGACGAATCTTGGAGGTGGCCTCGTCTAATGAGAACCATTGAATGGCACCCACCTCTCGTGTCATATGAAAACTGTCCAATTTCATTTTCGCTTCGGCACTGGATTGACAAATGGCAATGTAATATTTATGACAATAATGGACTTGGTTGGAGCCAAAAAAAGTTTCCGAGATACAATGTGTATTTTGTAATAAGGTCACTTCCTCCTGGGTCAGCCCCGTTTCCTCTTGAAACTCTCGAAGGGCACACCCCACATCGGTTTCATAGGGATTTCGACGGCCTTTGGGAAATCCCCATTCGGGTTCGGTCCATTTCGAGGGATAGGCCTTCAAGAGTGCGGGAAGTCGTTCGGCAATCTGAAGATACCGCCGCTCGGAAGAATCATAATCGGTTTTATGGGCACGAACCGCATTCGATTCTCCCCATACAGTATACCATAATTCGGCAAAGGTTTTGGTTTGAAGCAGCTGATGTTCTCGTTGGGTCATCCCAGCAATCAGTTTTCCCACGTATCCGTCATCATATATATTATATTTACCTCGAATGAATTCAACAAAGGAAAGGGAATCTTTTCGTTGAATTAATAGATATTGAATGGAATCGTTACCATTTGAAATCATAGGAGAAGATGAATATAAGGATTGAATTAAATCATTGGAGGTATATCGAACTGCAATGATTCCATAACTGGTCACGGGCGAAAGACACATACGAAACAAATGGCCCGTTAGACCACAATTGGTACAATGCTGTACCCGGGCAGGAGGAAACTCCATAGTAGAAAAATCTCTTATCCCTCATGTCATCGAAATTCTTTAGACCAATGCGTACAAGAGAAGGCTCCTCAGAAAGCAGGAGATTCTAGTAGAATGCACTTTCCACCGAGTGTATGGGGGCCATTTTTTTGGCACACGATTCACATTGTTGCCCTGGGCTATCCCAAAACGCCAACGTATACCGATAAAAAATGCGCAAAGGAATTTTATGAATCACTGGCCTATCTTCTCCCCTGTTCCATTTGTCGCGAGCATTATCGTGAGCATTTGAAAACGAATCCGATTACCACCTTTTTGGATTCCCGCACCGATTTAATTAAATGGACCATCGAGATTCACAATCAAGTGAATCGTACCTTGGGAAAGTTGCCATGGACGTTGGAGGAGGTGTTGACCTATTATGAAAAAGTGGGAGAGCGAAACCGTTCACCCGTTTGGACCAAAGAGGACATGAATGAAGTGGATTATCGTTCATTTGTAAAAGGATTTTTGGCCGCCAGTGGAATCCTCGGTGTCGCAGGAGGGTTGTATTACATTACGTCACGAAACTGAAAAAGAGAAGGGAATAACAGAGGGATGTCAACCAACAACGCATCCAAGGCCGCACCGTCTCTTACGGAGCGATTTGGCCTTCGTTCCATTTCCAATCTCTTTTCTTCTGCCCCTTCCTCTTCTTCCTCCGCCCCTTCGTTTTTCTCCACTCTTCGTTCGGGAACGGCCTCCACTGGGTTTTTCAATTCCTTTTCCGCACCCAGCCTTCCCGCCTTTGCCAGTGCCACGGGTTCATCCTGGTTTTCCTCTGCATCCACCCCATCCAATGCAGGTCTTTCCACGAGTTACCTAGGGCGAATGGCATCGTATCTGGGGGGCATTCTGATTGTCCTATTGGTTCTGTTACTCTTTATTCATTTCTTTATTACACCCATCTTTCAATTGCATCCCGGTGGACCCGGCATCCTTCCTGTACCCGGTACCGACGATGGAGTATTGTTTTGGAATACGACCACGCCGCAGACCATTCCGAATGCCCAACTGCCGATTTCGAATCAGGTGGATGGATACACGCTGATGACCGACATCATGATTGAAAATCCGTTTGAATTTACATCGAAGTATCGACTCCTCTTTCGACGAAGCGACGAGGAAACCCCCACTTCTACGGGAGACACGATGGTCGGCTTTTTGGGTCGATACAATCTGGCCGCCGCCTTGCTTCCTCAGACGAATGACATGGTGGTATCCCTCTTGACCAGTGACCATCAATCACAGGACATCATCGTATCCAATGTTCCCATTCAAGAATCATTCCGCCTTATCGTGGTGGTGATGGAACACGCCATGGAAGTCTATTTAAATGGAAAATTGGTCAAGACCAAGACGTTTTCCCACCCTGCCCAGCCCATTTTGGGTAACATCTATCCTACCATCGGAACCGACCGCCCCATCGCGACCCTTCAAAACCTCAAAATCTGGCCGCGCATCTTGACGACCTCGGAAATTCGATATGCCAAACCCAGCCCCCCTCGTACGAAGGGAACGGGCAGCATTGCGATGCCAAGCATGAGCGGCTGCGTATCCGATTCACTGTCTTCTGCCGCGGATTCGGTGTCCTCCATGGTATCCGCCTCTAAAGATGCGGCCACGAATGCACTGTCTTACTCCAGTGGAAAGGCATCCAATTGAACCAAGGAGCGTAGATTACGAAATTGTTCCGCATAGTGAGGATTCACACGATAATCCCGCCGAATGCGATGCGCCAGTATCGATGCCTCATCCGGATTCACATGAAGAAGAGAACGATACAGCGCGGCATCCAGTCGTACATACAAGTCGTAATTGATTTCCAATGCATAGGCATCGAATTGGGACAAGAGCACGCGGCATACCTCCACACATTCCTTATGATATCCCATATCATGGTATTTCATGACGAGATTCCAATAAATGTAGACAAAGTTCCGAGTGGGCGTAATAAAATTATGCAAGATGTCGCGATAATCACCGTATCCGCGATGAAGGTCATCATAAAATTCATCCAGAATTTCGAGATAAAACATTTCCTCTCCATGCCCATAGCCCGCCTTGGTGGTTTGTACGATGAGTTCTTTGATTCGATTCAAAATGGTGATGCCAATGGCCTTGCTCGTCGTAAACAAACACCCACAGGCAATCCAGCGATATTCTTGATAGTATTCTCGTTTGTGTTCCCATTGCTTGTATTTCTTATCGGTCACGTTCATGAGTTGCAAATGAAATTTATCCGTTAGTTGATGCAATACACGAAGAATCATGTGGTTTTGATAGTCTTGCGAGATTTTGAGGGCCTTGGGCCCAAGATTCGAATCCATCCATCCAAACTTGGTGGTCCCAAAGGGATTCAGGTGAATGGTCTGAAGAACAAAATCGGCCTTATTGCAGGTAATCAAATGGGTTTCGGCAGAGGTACGCGAATCGCGTGTGGGCCAGAATTGCTCACGATTGGAACGAACCTTTTCCAGTAGCGAATAACACCATAATTCTTCAAATTCTTTTACAATAATTCGTGTGAGATGGGCGAGTGCCTTCCGTTTTTCCCATAATGCCTCTTCCAATTCCGCATTGCAGAAGATAACCAGGTAACAAGGAACGGAAAGCAGGGTTTCCGCCGAGGCCAGGGTATCCTCGATGCTTCGGGCACGGGGATGATACCGTGTCATGCAATAACAGGCAGTCGTCAGGGTACAGTCAGGGATTCCTGCCATTTCTATGGGCAGACCCTCCATGGACTCTTTATATCTACGGAGACATGAATCATTTCAAAGGGTAGGATAGAGATGGTACTCGCCATTCTGCTTTCGATTCTCCTGATTGCATTGACGGTGTACCTGATTGTCTATGTTATCTATCCGAGCGTCCATACCACCGAAGTGCTGTCCAAGATGACGCCACTGGAAAAGAAAACGGACATTGTGATGCCCGATGTGGCCAAGAGTACGCTGTTGGGAAGCAGTGGGTCCAGTGTCATGGGATTTATTAAAATACAAAACGGAGACCGTACCGCAACCTTTCAGAAAGGGGGGATGGCCTATGTACCGTTGATTCAATCAGAACACAACTGGTATTTTGAAATCATGTCTCATCCGACAGACGCCACGAGCTCTTCCGCGCGTCTCCGTGTCATCACGGCCGACCCCAAGAATTCCAATGCTTCCGAAGTGATTTCGCTGCCCTCGCTTCCCAAACAGAAATGGGTATTTGTGGCCATTCTGCGCGAGGGGCGCCGATTCGATGTCATTTATGATGACCGCATTGTGGCATCCCAGCGCCTTCGCTCCTATCCTGTGGTGGTCTCCAGCCCCCTTTCCATCGGCGCAAAGGGTCTCGCCGGTTCTGCTAACCATTTTGTTATCAAAGGAGAACGCATGAATCCATTGGATGTAGAGCGGGAGCGCCTGGCCCATGTGGACAGCAATCAATCCCTGGTCGAAGATAACCCCATTCTCACCAGTCTTCCCGTCTTTCCTTCCATTGTTGCCGAATGCCCTTCCGGATTGCCGTGTCAACCTGTTACCCGACCCCCTTCGAATCCCCTGTACGAATGGAAGAGTCCCTATGCCTAAGTTGACCATAGAATATCGGTGCATTGGACAGGAACCATGAACCGCCCGAACAACTTCAACGTCTCGGCCTCTTCGTCTCTGGTCTTTCCGATGATTCTCCTTTTTGTGGGACTCATCGGAATATATTATTTGTATCATTATTTATTTGACAGTAAGACGGACACCAGCTACCCTCTCTTGAAAGGAAAGCAAACCGCGAAAGTAGACCCTTCCAATCCCATCACGGTGACCTCGAACCAGCTTCCGCGCTTGTCCGATGGGGGAGAGTATACCGTTTCGATGTGGTTCTATATCAATGACTGGTCCTATCATTCGGGATTGAATAAATCCATTCTCACGGTGGGAGGCCCTGCATTTGATACGGTTCGAATCTATTTGGGAGGCGTGCAACCCAAGTTGTATGTCCGTTTTCATACACGAGAGACCAGCTCTCCTGCGCTGGGCGCAGGCGTACCCGTATCCGGTTCGATTACCCAGACCCCTACGCAAACGGAATCATTGGACAAGGGAACACGCGACGTTCTCTTTACGACACCGCAAACGAATTCCGGATTACTAGAGGGCTCAGGCGTCTGTGACCTTCCCTCGATTGAATTGCAGCGCTGGGTGAATCTGGTGGTGGCGGTCAATGGACGAACCGTCGATGTCTATGTGGATGGAAAATTGTCCCGTTCTTGTGTGCTGCCTGCCTTGGCCAAAGTCGACCCTGCAGGATACTCTGCTTATCTTTTATCCTACGGTGGATTTGGTGGAAACATTGCAAATGTAACCATGTATGATTCGGCATTGAATCCAGAACGAGTCTACAAGAACTACATGATGGGACCTGAACCTTCGCCCACCTTCATGGACTGGCTGAGTTCGTTTTTTAGCCCCACCCCGTTGCCCTCGAAATAAAACTACAAATTAGTAAGAGGGAATACGATGTCATCATTTTTTACGTCATCCAATTCCATGGTAGCCAATACAACTGCCCGTTTGCCCGGTGACATGGAAAAGCTCCTGCTTTCGTTGGGTCTGGTGATTGGATTGTATCTTGGATTCATCTTTTTGGAAGTCATGTATCAATACATTCATCGTCTCTCCATCAGCCGCACGGTATTGTTGCCCAATACGTATGTCATGGACAGTAAATCGCTTACCATTTCACAGAATCCACAGGTGGCGCAATCCAAACCGGTCTCGCTGTCCGACAATGAGCGTGCAGGAATTGAATTTAGCTATTCCTTTTATTTGAACGTAGACGCCTCCGCCTTTACCAATTATGCGGGCCTCCTGCATATCTTTCATAAGGGATATCCCTCCCAGTTTCCTCTTCTTGGACCAGGGGTATACATGCACTCAAACGAGAATACCCTTCGTATTTATATGAATACGTATCATACGTGGAATCATTACATTGATGTTCCGAATCTTCCTGTGGCAAAATGGGTGCATGTGGTCCTCGCGTGCACGCAATCCGCAATGGAGGTCTACGTCAATGGCAATTTATCGAAGAAGCTGTCGTTTGATGGATACGCCCCCTATCAAAATTATCAGGACATCATTTGTTTCAGCCCCATGAAGAAAGAGTATCGCCATTCCTCGATTCCCTCCGTGGATGAACAGGGGTTTACGCTTCAAGGGGCACTGAAGGGCATGTTGAGCCGGCTGACGTATTTCAGCTATGCACTGTCCTACTCGGAAATTCAAACCCTGATGAACGAGGGACCCTCGCCGAACATGGATTCCACCATTGTCAATGAAGTCCCCCCTTATTTGGCAGATAACTGGTGGGCCTCTTCGTAATCCCCCCTGCTTTCCCCCCCTTTCTCTCTCCCCTTGCTCTCTCCCCATGCTCTCTCCTCCCCTCTTTTTCCTTATTCTGTAGGTCTAAAGAATCCACAGATTAACGAATGCAACACTAGTAATGCCAGGTGGCGGTCTCTTTGCATTGGTAGCCTACGGAGCACAGAACGTGATTCTGAGCGGAAATCCGGATTTTACCTATTTTTATAAAACCTTTCGAAAATATGCACATTTTGCGGAAGAATCCGTATCGTTTTCGATGGATGGTGCACAAGATTTATCCTATGACCAGCCCATTCAGCTTCGACTCAAAATTCAGCGCATTGCTGATTTGGTGCGAGATGTCTATTTTGTATTTAATTTACCAGATATTTACTGTAAATTTATTTCATTGCCACAAGGGAATCGAACCTCACAATATAATTTCTCATGGGTGAATTTTATTGGAACCCATATCATTCAGCAAATTGGGTTTTACATTGGTGGACAAAAGATTCAGGAGTTTGATGGCGATTACATGATGATTAAGGCGCAATGTGATTTGAATAGCAATGCCTATCAAAAATGGCAAACCCTGGTGGGCAATGTACCCGAACTCTATGACCCCGTAAATGGACTCTATCATGGTGGCAAGCCCTCCTCCACGAATTCGGGATATGGCTATCCCCTGGTCTACAATAATAATGGCGCGAATGCATCAACCACCATTCCACCCAATGTGAATCGCCCCTCCATTTCGGGTCGTCGTCTTCAAATCCCCATTCCCTTTTGGTTTGCGGAATCCACCTTTGAAGCCCTTCCCCTGGTATCATTGCAGTATCATGAATGTGAAATTCAAGTCACCCTACGTCCCATTCGTGAATTGTATCGCATTTTGGATGTGAATGGCTATCCTGTCGCACCTGGATATCAGTTTCATCCGTCGCCGATTGGCCTCCAGCCTCAGAATGTCTATTATACATCGGTCTCGAACATTACCGATGTCACCATCAACAACTTTTTAACGGACATTGGCACACCGGTTCCACTGTTGAATACGTGGCCCCTTCAGCCAGCCATTCAGATGACCTATGTCTATGTGACGGATGAAGAGCGAGCCCAGTTCTCCAAAGAATCCCTGCAGTACCTGGTTCGTCAAGTCACCGCCTATGATTTTCCGGAAGTCAGTGCACGGCAATTTGTCGAATTGGACACGCACAATCCGATTGAGCGCATTCTGGTGGTTCCGCGGCGTTCGGATTCCATCTTGTATCGAAATCAAATGGACAATTTTACGAATTGGGTGGACCCCTCCCAGTATGTATTTGTGGGAAGCGGACTGTATGCCTCCAACGGACAGGTCTTTCAAACGGATGCATCGGGCAATCCGCTCTCTCTGTATTCCAACGACCCGAATGTGAATGAATACAATTCCACGGGCATCGTGGTTCAGAACGGTCAGCGCAACATCATGAGCACGTTTACGATTTTGGGAGATGGAAATCCACTTCAAGAGGACAAGCCCCTGGAATACTATACGCAAGTGGTTCCCTGGAAGTATCTGACGGGCACGCCCGATACCAATCTGATTATTTATCCCTTTGCCTTGGCCTCACCAGGCATTCAGCCACAAGGGTCGATTAACAGCAGCCGAATCAAATCGTTTCAATTGGATTTAAATGTAAATGCCTTGCCCGCCAATACGTTTTATCAGTATGATATTACGGTCTATGTGGAGAGCTTGAATTGGGTCACCGTATCATCGGGTATGGGAGGCTTGAAATATGCATTGTGATTCCCTGTTGCGCTTTTATTCGTGTATCGTCATAGGATGGGTGATGCTAGTGCGGGCTCGATGCTAACGAGCTTGAAAAATAAAGCCGTCTATCACGCGTATCGTACGGTCAATGACCCCGATGCCAATCAATTTGCGGCATCCTCTGCCCCTCCCGCGGAGCCCGAGGCACCTACGGATGATTCATGGACCGTGGATGTAGGAAATGATAAGGTAAACCGTGTATTGAACCGAATGCTCGCGATTGTACAGGCATCCATTGTGCCCGTCATTGCATTGATTCTGAGCATGTTGATTGCGAATGAGATGATTGTCTATTCTCCTGCCGTTCGAATCCTCTTTTTCGTCTTTACCTTTATCATCACCTATGTTTTTCGGCCCTACATGGTGGGCATGATATTGTATTATCTGGGAAAAGGTGCCTATGCCTATTATGGAAATCAGACGCAACCCGATGCACCCAAACAGCGTGTGTTCCCGAAAGTCTTTGCCATTCTTCCCATTCGTACGACCCCCACCTTGAGCACCTTATCGGCCCTGTTCATGTATCCCTTTTTCTATCCAAAAACAGAAAAAGATGCCGCCGCCCTTCCCGTTCTCATGAAGGACTATGTCGACTCGTTGCACACCTCGTTTCCGTATTTTGATGCATTAAAAAACCTACCTCTCTTTTCCGAGGGCGCCAAGAACATTCAGGAACAGATGGCGCACCTTCATGATGCTCCTAAGGAGCCCGTGCTCCCTGAGACGCTCACCCCGCTTCCCCCTGTGATGGAACCTTCTGTGCCGTTAGAACCTTCGGCACCTCCCATGGAACCTTCGGCGCCATCTAAAGAAGAAGAGAACACAAAGGGTAAGCAATGATACGTGTTACCGTTGTCACTCCCACCTATCAACGTCGTGCTTTTATCCCGACGTTGATTGAGATATATCGACAGCAAGATTTCCCGAAAGACCAGATGGAATGGCTGATTTTAGACGATGGCCGCGATTCCGTAGCAGATTTGTTTCAAGAGGCCGCGCAAACCCTTCCCAACATTCGATATCATCATCTTCGCGAAAAAATGAGAATTGGGGCGAAGCGAAATTGGCTCAATCAACAGGCACGCGGCGACATCCTGGTGGCCATGGACGACGATGATTATTATCCGCCCCAACGCATTTCCTCTGTGGTACAGGCCTTTGATGCGCAGCCCACGGTAGACCTGGCGGGCTCGTCTGAAATGAACATCTATGAATTGCATTCGAAGCGCATTTTTACGGTGGGGCCCTATGGCCCGCGCCACGCCACCAATGGCACCATGGCATGGAGAGCCCGTTATGCTCGGACCCATCGATACGATGAAACGGTAACCAAAGGAGAAGAATCCTCTTTTTTAGAATCCTATCGGCATCCCATGATTCAATTGGACCCCAAGAAGACCATTCTCGTCATCGCACATACCGACAATACCGTCGACAAATCCGCCCTGCATGACCCGCGACAGGCCATGAAACCGCGCCGTTCAACGAGTACCCTCTCCGACTGGGTGACTCACCCTTCCTTACGTGCCTTTTACGAAAACAGCGGTTAACCTAAAGATGACAAAGGAACACCTAGATAATGGAAACCTTCCTTTATGATAAATTGGTAACCATCCAACATGCGTATCAACATACCCTTGCTCCTGTGTCCACGGACCCACCGATTCCTCCATTTCCATTGTACCCGCATCAGATTCGTTTGGTACAGGCCATGAAGGAACATCGAGAACGGTTGCTTCGCGGCGTGATGATAGGAGATGAAGCCATTCAAGGAAAGTTGGGGATTCTAGGGGATGCCGCGGGAAGTGGAAAAAGCAGGAGCATACTGGCATATTTGGCCCGTTCGCTTCCTCCGCCTGCCTCGGTATGCATGGAACTGGCGCCTCATTCGGGTCCTCATTTTTTTTCGCATACGCTTCGCCATCCGAATCATGAACGAAGTGCGCACCTGATTATCGTTCCCGATACTTTATTTGAACAATGGAAGGATGAAATTGAAAATCATGCTCACTTGCCCTTTGTGGGAATTCCCACGCGCGGTGCCTTAAAAGGGGACGTGATGGCACGAATCCTACAGCATCGCCTGGTACTGACCACCAATCGCTGTTATCCTCACCTTCAGGCCTTTGTTCAATTGCACCAAATTGAATGGGACAATCTGGTGATGGATGAAGCCACCTCCATTTTTATTCCCGCATCGGCCCCGCCCTTGCAATTTCAATTCTTGTGGCTCATCACGAATCAATGGATTCCCTTGCTCATGAAGAATGCGCAGTTTTCGAAACGCAGCCTCTTTGCCTTGCGCGACCGAATCACGCTCCATCCCGATTTGGAAGAATGGCTACAAGAAGAACCCGTGCAACCCTACGATGAGCCGCTGGTCTCTGCATCCTTTTTAAAAGATTATCTTCCTTTCTTTCATTCTCGAAAGGGTCTCCTTCTTCTTCGCACATCCAATGAACATCTTCGTGCCAGCATGGCGCTTCCTGCTCCTACCCAAACGACCCTGGCATGCAAGCCTTCGTTGACCCTGAACTCGTTGACCAGTTTTTATTTGGCGCGTAATCGAGAACTTCATCTGCGCACGGAACAGATTCCTGCCCTGTTTCAGGCGCTGGGGATTTCGTGCACCACCCCTTCCGAGTATGCCTTGCGCCAACCCGAGGAAAAGAGAGCATTGATGGAGCGAAAAGTGAAAGAGAAGGAGTGCAGCATCTGCATGGAAGAATGCAGTTATGCCACCATCGTGGATTGTTGTTATCATGTGTACTGTGGAACGTGCATTTTGAAAAATATGGTACTGCATGCTCGATGCCCCACGTGTCGAAAGGTCCTCTCGTTGTCGCATATGGAATGCCTCGAGCCCTGGGAACCCATCCAGCGTTCTCGTACGAAATGGGAAACCGTATTGGACATTGTACAGCGTCATCCAGAGGGGGTCCTGATGATTTATTCGCCCTTTACCCAACTCTACTACGAGGGTCTCGAATCCTTGGCATCCATCGAACAAAAAGCAGAAAAAATAGAGGGCCATCTTGTGTCATTGCGTAAAACCATACGTAATGTGCAAGAGGGGAAAACACGCATTGTATTTGTATCGGACACGGATGTGCTTCGAGGACTGTCGCTATCCTGCATTACGCACTTGATTTTTTACCACGAACCAGCTTCTTACGAGATGCAGCAGCGGCTGATTCATTTGGCACAACGATTGGGGAGAACCCATCCCTTAACCATAATTCATTTGAACTCCGAGATTCCAGTTTAACACCGAGGGTTTCTTGAATTTTACCAGTTTGTTGGGTGGCCCACTGGGTCACACAGCGGAAGGGAATCTGATGCTCTTCGGCGACACGATTCATTTCTTTCCAGGCATTGAACAATGCGGATTGTTTCGTCAATACCATGGTATACTGTAAGGCAGACGGCTCAGGAAGAACCGCAGGTTTCGGATACGTTTGAAGATAGAGATTGGGATATTTCAATTTCAAACGATAGGACAACGGAAGAAGATTCCAGCATTGATGAAAGAAGGCCCAGAAATCGGCGCGGTCACTCCAGCGGAGGAAATCGAGGATGGTTTCGTAGACCTCAAAGGGTACATTTTTTTTCTCCAAAAAGAGGGGCAGATTTTGATGAAACAAGAGCCCTGCCAGGTTGGCATCTTTGGTTTCCAAATCCAATTCATCTTGTTGACCCCAGTGTTCAAAGAGGGTAAACCATGCCGCTCGAATGGCGACATGAATGGACGGGTCCATGGATTCTTCTTTTCCATGGAGCATCGTGTTGCTTTTGTCTTGATAGATGAGACTTTGTGATACTTTTCGAATGTCTCCCAGTTGATACAGGGAATCGGGAATTTCCTTTTTGAAGAACTCAACCAGACGGTCTTTTTTCGGCATGTTGACATAATGAACACAACAGTATTTGAGGAGTTGTTGCATGATGCGGCCTTCCAGCACATTGCAAATCAAGACCAGAGGGCAATCCTCGCTAAAGTTTCGCTTGGATTTGAGGTAATCGAGCAATTCTTGGAGGCCTCCCTTTTCTCCTTGGGAAAGGCCGTCCATTTCATCGAGAAGAACCACGCGGCCATGGGGTGTAGAGGGATGAATCCATTTGCTGACGCCCGTTTCAATCAAGAGTGGCAAGATGGTTTGGCGAAACGACGAGCCGGTTCGAGTATGACTGGCATTGAATTCTTGGACCCAAAACTGGGCTTGTTTGGACACGCGATACACCATGGTGGTTTTGCCCACGCCAGGCGGACCAATCAACAAAAAGGCAGGATGACTGCGACGGGTCAACCACGTGGCCATGGCCTGCTCAATTTCAGGATGAAGACAGGACGTGGCTTCTTCAGGTAGACTCGTTCGAACCATTTCTTCTTGTCTATAGCAGATGGGGTTCTTTACATTCCAGATAAGATGATGCATTCGGACATGAAGTTCATGCTCGAATGCATCCAACGGGAATCGAACCCGTGACGACTCCTTGGAAGGGAGACATTTTGCCACTAAACTATGGATGCGGATTAGGAGGGTGATTCACCCCACTCTCGTCGGAGAAGATTAGAATGGAGAATAAACGCACTTAGGCATGGCAGGACGAGCCAGCGGCAGAGACAGAAGGAGCGGTCACGGACCCGTCGGTGGAGGAGACACAACCGTCCCCATTGGTCACTCCCTCCCAGGTCAATCCCATGGCGATGGCCCGTTGGCAGAGTTCCGTCTTTTTGCCGGTTGCGTCGGTGCTCGTCGAGGTGAGGGTAAAAAAGGCCGTATCGTCGTTCTGGTCGCCTTGATTGGGGTCAAAGCGGGTGAGTGCCGCATTTTTGGAGATGCCCAGGATGTCCACGCAGGTATCGATTTTGGTTCCATTCACGGTGCGTTGGTAATAGGTCAAATAATCGGGACAGGTGTTGATAATGGGGGGCCATGAACCAGAAGGCAGCGAGAGCAATCCTTTTGCGCCAAACCATCGTTGGCCATACAGAATAAAGACATAGAGTGTGCCGGCAAAGAAGAGAAGGGCTCCATATCCCATTTGCATCGAATACAGTTGATAGGTTCCTCCGAGAACAATGAGAACGGCGACCACAATGAAGATGACCAATTCAATATTAAACATCTTTCTACGATACTGCAAGAATATCTATTATCGATACCTGACATGATATCCATATAAGATAGGAACACACACAACAACACGCCATTGTTGTGTTTACATTTGGCCACCCGCAATCGGGCCCGCACCGCTGAGGGTGCCACTGATGATGCCACGGCTCGGCTCCACAATGTAGAACGTGAAGTAGCTGGTGTAGGCATCCACCGCACCGCCGACACCGACACCAAACGAGGAACCGGATGCACCGCCAATAAAGCTGCTGACGGCGGACGGAACGAGGAGCTGAACCTGACGAAAGAGTCCCTTCGCGCCGGTAGCGGAGCCAACGGAAACAAAGATGGACTTGCCCATGTCGCGAAGGACGCAGGAGGTGCCGACCAGCACACCCAAGTTTGCCAACAGGTTGGCGCTGGCGGCTTGCATGTAACCTGGTCCGTAGTTCACGCTGGTGCCGGTGGGGACAAACTCGTACACGCCGGTGCCTGCAGAGAGCATACCCGACGGAACATTGTAGTAGGTCGTGCTGGAAGGAATCTGACGAGTGTAGCGAAGAAGCGAAGTCATTCTATACTGAATTGTTAGAAAAAACGCAGCGATTTCAGAGATATCGGATAGAACAAGATACCGGATATCGATGAAAAAATCACAAAGAAATCGAATTTACAATTGGCCACCCGCCAACGCAGCGGAGTTCAAGGCGGCGCCCGAAATAATGCCGTTCATAGGGACGGCCAAGTAGACTGTGTAGTACTGGGTGCCAACGGGTGTGTTGCCATCGCCGATGACGCCAAAGTTGGAGCCCGCGGAGCCACCGATGAAGCTGGTGACCGCCGACGGAACAATGACCTGCATCTGACGGAAGTAGCCGAACGAGGTGGCGGAAGAGCCAATGCCGGCATAGACGGTCTTGCCCATGTCACGCAAAATGGAGCCCGACGGAATGGCCAAGCTCGAATAGGCAGTCATGTAGCCAGGCGGGTAGTTGCCGACCGTGTTGGACGCGGACGGAACAAAATCATACAAGGCGCTCGTGGGAGAGGACGGCGCGGCATAATAGGTGATAGCAGAAGGAACTTGCTTCATGAAGCGGGTAACGGACGACATGGTTATATTCAGAACTTAGAAAAAAAACACACAAGGGTGATAGAATGTCTGCCGGTGCCCGCCTCCCTGAATTTCAACTCCCGTATACCGCCTATGGCCAAGGCCAAAATGGACGCGTGAACCTCGGCTCGACCCCCTCGGCCACCGGTCGCCCCGTACCGGATTCCGCAGGATTCCAACATCCCACCCAAACCGAAGTGAATTTTTCAGGGGATATGCTCCGGGGAAACTGGGAGCATACCGCCTTATCCGATGCCTTTTTTACGCGTGACAATGTGGCCGTTCTTCAGACCTCGATTCAACAGGAAGTCTACCGTATGAGTGGCCCCAAACAATATCAGATTGACGAGCAAGATGTCGATGAACTCAAAATGATTATGCGCGCCATGTATTTACAGTATGCAAAGAACCATCCCTTTGACATTGATGGTCAAATCCAAGAGCTCAATCATCTGGTGATACAGTGGGCCGCACCGCGTATTCTGTCCGAAATTGAATCCTATCAGTATTATCTTCAAGACATCTCTCACTTGCCCGTACCGTTAGAAAAGCCGTTGAACATGAGCTCGGCGGGTACCAAATCGCTGCCGTTTCGGCCTCAACTTTAGGGAGACGCTGCGCCCTTTGGGCTTGCCTCCCCCTAACCCCCTGAGGGAGACGCTGCGCCCTTTGGGCTTGCCTCCCCCTAACCCCCTGAGGGAGACGCTGCGCCCTTTGGGCTTGCCTCCCCCTAACCCCCTGCACCGATATAAGGGACGCAAGCTTTGGAGACACACGTTTTAAGGGCGCAAGTTTTGGGGGGCGCAAGCTTTGGAGATACAATAAGGGAGGAGCATGGTACATAGTGTTAATCAATATGGTACATCCTTCGAATCATTATCCTGTAGAACAAGATGTCATACAGAATAATCATAAAAAATAGGCATTATCGTCTTCGTGTCATGCGTCGGCTGCGTTTGGTTCGTCCACCTCGGCGTTTTTGTTTTTTTGCATTGGGTGCTTTGGCATTGGATTGATTGGCGTTGCGAGTGGTATTGGGTTCATTGGCAAGGTTATTAAATGCACTTTTTAATGTACGTTTGGGGTTGCGTAGTATCCATTGTGCGGTGGCGAGATTGGCGGCTTGTCCCGCAGGCGGCATCCTTCGGGCTCGGTTCGCATTGGTCACTGCTTGTTCATAGTTGGTTATAGGAGCAAGGAGGGGCGTCGGTAGACTTCCAGGAGTATAGCCACGCGGTGTGGCCAGATTCATCCGACTATAATCGACAATGGGTGTGGACGGTGTAGAAGGACCCGACATCTCTCTACTGATGGAACACAGATTTACTTTCGCAAGCTCGGCTTCTTTTTTGACTTTTCAGCAAGGGCCATCGGCACCGATTCCGCGCGTCGATTCTCGGTATACTGCACCCATGCCAGTCGGAACGCTTCCAGGTCGGCCAACCACAGCGAGGCACCCGTTTCTCCCTCCAACTGTTCCACTTCTTTCTGTTTCTCTTCCAACTGTTTCTCCAATTCCGTCACCGCCGATTGTTTCACACGGTCCATGCGCATCCGCAACACATAATCATAGGAATCATACACGTCGGGTTGAGAGGGATTCGATGGAGGAATCGGAATGGCCTGAAGTTGCGCCACAATCTCCTCATCTGATTTCTTTTGAAGCACAAGGGTTCCTTCGAGAAGGGCTTGAATGAAGCGTCGCTTGGCATCGAGTTCGCGCATCTGTGCACCCAGCGTTTCCAGCATGGATTGTCGGCGCGCCTCATACATTGGCAAACGTTTCCGTACAAAGGCCTCCATTAAATCTCCTACCGTCTTGTATTTCACGATGTTGAACTCCGTATCAAAACAGGTCATGTTCGTGGTCTTCCACGTTGTGATTAATTTGAATGATTTTTCAAAGGACTCCACGTTATCTTTTATCGCATCGTACCCTTCTTCCGTAAAGTAGAGTATGAAATGAACATCCACATCATTGTACAAATCATCAAACCCTTTCAATCCACAGGGCTCCGCATCCTCTTTGGACGACCGATTCGAAGAGGTTTCCGCCTTCTTGGCCTCTTTCTTGGCCTCTTTCGAGACCTTTTCCTCGATGTCCAAGCGTGCATCCAGAAAGGCCTTGTAATCTTTGGTCCAGGTTCCCACCGGTAATTCGGTGACCGTCACCGTGTGCTTCTCATCATCCAAGGCATAGATGCCGCGTGTCATCCAGGTAAATTCATCCACCCGCTGTGTCACGCCTTTGAATCCAAACCACCACGGGTCCAAGGCATGCCCTTCCAAGGTGGCCATGGAGCCTTCCAAACGATGCCGCAGCAAACAGACAATGTCATCGGGTTTATGCGGAGGAAGATTGGTGGAATATCCCGTACCAATTCCAATTGAGCCATTGATGGCCAAGAACGGCACCACAGGCAGATAATATTCGGGTTCCACCAGGTCACCATCGTCATCGATGTACGTCAGCAGGTTCATGTCCTCTTTTCGGAACAAGGTCGACACGATGCTTTCGAGATAGGTATGAATGTAACGAGGAGAAGCCGCATCCTGCCCTCCATGAAGGCGCGAACCAAACTGACCCACGGGCTTCAAGAGATTGATGTTGTTGGAGCCCACAAAGTTTTGCGCCATGCCAATGATGGTTCCATTCAGGGACGCCTCGCCATGATGATACGCGGCATGCTCCGAAACATAGCCCGCCAGTTGCGCCACACGGATTTCCTCTCGCAAGTTCCGTTTCAAACAGGCAAAGAGGATTTTGCGCTGGGAAGGCTTTAAGCCGTCCATTAAATGCGGCAAGGACCGAATGTTATCGGCATTGCTGAAATGAATCAGCTCATCGTTCACGAACGACGTATAACTCGCCCTTCCTCCCACGGGAACCAGCATCTTGCTTGGCTCATAATGACTCAGCCATCGTTTGCGGTCATCCGCCAGTTTTTTATTGAACGCCAAGTTCATGGATTCATCCGTTTTTTCATCCCATTCGTATTGAATTTCATGAAGGTTCTTGAACCATTCTCGGGCTTCCGTGGGCGTAGACGTACCCAATCCTTTGTAGTATTTGATTTTCCATCCAGGTAATCCCGCGGGCTGCGCCTGTTTCCACTGTTGAAACTCAGGAATGGAGTAAAAGGACACGGTGTTCGAGCCTTTGGTGGCCTTCAGAATCGGCGTCAAGAGTGTGCACAAGAAGCCCGTCTGCATCAGCCCAGGCCATTCGGTATGAAACAAGTTCATGAGCAACCCCTTGATGTGGGAGCCATCGTGGTCCTGGTCCGCCATCACCATCACACGGCCATAACGCAACTCCGAGCCATCCTTGTACTTCTTTCCTTGCTCTAGACCCAAAATCTTCTTGATGGCCGTCAGCTCCTCATTGGCATTGAACTTCTGGATGGTAATGTCGCGGACATTCAGCAACTTTCCACGAAGCGGAAACACGCCCCATCGCTCGCGCCCCACTTCCTTTAAGCCTGAAATGGCGGACGTGGCCGCAGAATCGCCCTCCGTGAGAATGAGGGTGCACTCTCGTGATTTGGCGGTACCGGCCAGCATGGCATCCTCCAATTTGGTCATGCCCCGTAGTACGGAGCGCTTCTTTCCATCCGTTTTTTTGGTTTCCCGCAAGGATTTTGCCTCGAGAAGGAACTTCGCTTCTTCGAACAGTCCCAGCTTTCCGAGCTGCTCCACCAGTTTTCCACTGTATTCGGGCTTGGAGCCGAATTCGGCCGCAGGAGTGGAGAGGTACTCTTTGCTCTGAGAATCAAAGCTCGGGTTGACGATGGTGGCATTGATGAACAAGACCACCGCGTTCTTGAGCTGACCGGGCTTGATGTCAATCTTTTTCTTTTTGGCCAGCTCGCAGAAATCCGCTAGTACTTTTCGTCCCACCGTTTCCACATGCTTCCCGCCCTTTTTGGTATGAATACCATTGACAAAGGAGACATGCTTGTCTTCGGGCAGCTCTTCCTCTTCCGAATACAAATGGCGCGCCAGAATGGCCCCCACTTCCCATCGCGGACCACAGTCTTCATACGCGAATCCCGTCATGCCATCGCGCAAGAAGAGTTTGATGTACTTTTCAAAGGTATTGGAGGCAACCAGTGTACCGTTCCAGGTCACTTTCACCTCTTTTCCCACCAATGCGGCAAGTTCGATGATGCGAGTATGGAAACAGGATACCATGTCGGCCGTGATGCCCTTCTCATCAAATGCACCCACAAATCGCTTTCGGTCGGGAATAAAGGTAATACTCACGTGACCCGTTTTGGAGCTACATTTCTTGATAAGCGGCTTCTCCACTCGAAACATGTTGTCATACCAACTCTGGGTGTATTGTTTGCCGCTGGCAGGCGATTTGATGTCAATCGTAAATAATTTGCTCATGATGTTGGAACAATTGTGGGTGACCGTGAAATCATTGATAAGAAAGCGCTCATTTCCGTCGATGCGGATGCCCACGTAGGGTCCATATCCTTTGTCCACCACGGCCACGCGGCCCATATGGGAAGAACGCGGAGGCGGAGACACACATTGTTTGTGCACCAGGCGCGTAGGAATGTCCTGGATTCCCTCTCCTGTCACATAGATGCCATAGGTGAGGTTGTGTTTCTTTACCCCTTTGTGCATCCAGGTGGTATCATGAATTTCTTGCTCACAATGGAATCCAAGAGAACGAACAAGGAAGACAATCTGATGCGCCAGACGTTCGTATCGTTTGTGTTTGACAATTCGAATGCGTGTTCGATTTCGCACGACACTTCCATCGGTATCGATGATGCCGGCCAGAACAGCCAGGCGTGTGGCGCGGTCGTTGAAGAGATAGTCATTCGGGATGTGTTTGTGCTCCATCACGTCATAATGAAGCAAGGACTCCATGATAAGGGGGTTGGTAAAGGAGGCATGATGAATGAAGCTTCTCTCTCCCATCCAAAGACCCAGTACATAGGGGTCCAATGGAACCGATTTGTGGGGCCATTGAACACAGGCTCCGCGTACCCCCGCCAATTGCATTTTGGTCGCCGAATTCAACGCCATATAGTCCTTGATGCTCATGTCGAAGACACCATTGTTCGAAATCGTCTTGCAAAAGGATTCCAATCGCATTCGAGCCATGAGCGATTCCGCCGATTCAGGACAGAGAAGGGCGGCTCCGTTCACGCCGACTTCCATTGTCATGCACAAGCGCGATTCGGCATGGTTCCACCATCGTACGCCCCATCCCTTCTTGGCTGCATTCCAGAAGATAAGCTTGTGTTCGGGCAGGCACAGGGTAAGAATGTGCTCCTCGTTCACCGTATACGATTCTCCATTGGTCTGCATCACCTCATACAGCGCACCCTCTCCGCGAACCACCTCCAGAACACAACGTCGGGTTCCATCGTCGCCAATCAATTCATCGCCCACGACAATCTCATCCGCTCGTTTGGGCGGGGCCGACCAGAGAAGGACGGGGGTATTGGGAGAGATGCATTTTTGACCCACTCCATTTTTTCCGCCTACAATTTTCTCTTCGGAGGAATCATAATTGCTCGATGTCAAGAGATTGCCGAAAATCATCTCAGGAATCATCATCTTTTCCTCTTCGTTCATCTCAATGGGAATGCCATCGCCATCATTCTGCACCGAAATCACGGTATCGCCTCCCTCTTGATGATGCACTGTCACATCAATATGCTTGACAGGAGTCTTTCCCGCGGTCGTCATCGAGCGGACCAGCTCATCCCGCGCATTGACCACGATTTCATCCACAATCTTGTACAAGCCAGGATTAAACATCAAGGAACGCCATACCATTTTATGGGAGGTTTCATCGTACACCCAACGGGTTTCCTGGTTCGTCTTGGTACTACCGATGTAGGTATCAGGGAGTTCCAGGATGTGTTGGTGCTGGCTTAATTTCTTGTACTTGGGAGCGGACATGAGCGGTTCGGGTACCGTACTCCCCCCTGTCTCAGAGGATTCAATTTTATAAAAAATAGGTGCGGGGAGGACATCATTAAGGATACGTAGGGATGACATGACAGTCATTTGTTTTTGAGCGACGGTCGCACAAAATGGAATATCGATACTCTGCTTGGGCGCAGTCCGTTTGTTCGGTATGGATGCAGAGCGTATGCACATAGTCTCCTCGGCGTTGACCTTTTACCAATTCACGAGAATGGCGGCGGAAAAGTGCGGTGCAGGCTTCTTGTTCAAATCGCTGTGTGGTGACTTTTCCACATAACAACGGAGCATTCTTTTCAAACTCTTTGGAGGAATGGGAGGGTCGAGCTCGCTCTGCCAAGAGACCCATCGTGCATACCTTACAGGGAACGCGATACTGGGTACGTGCATAGGGAATGCGACGTGATAGCATGGGAAAGGCGGTATAGGAGGTGGTAAGGGATACCGTGACAAGTGTCCATCCCAAGAGGACGAGTACGACAAAGAAATGGCGCATGGGTTCGGTTTCTGGAGAGGGTAAAGGCGAAGAAACGCTCTTCAAATTTTCAGAGCACATCGATCCACCCCTCGGCGGTATGGTGTTCCACCCAATAGGAGGGATAAATCACATCAGGACACTGATATTCTGGGTTCTCTCGGTCAACATTCGAAGAGGAATGTAAAAACGAGACGGTCGTATGCTCGGTAACATGGGAAGACCATTGCTCCATGGGTGTAGTAGAATTGGTAATGATATGAGAATAGGTAGCACGTTCAAAGGGAGGCATGGTATATCCACAGAGAACCAGGGTATCGGCGGAATGCCGATGGGGGTCCCAGGCATCGGGAAAGAAGGAATTGATATCGTATCGAATGGTTTGTTGGGTATCCGAATGGACGTAGATGCGCGTATTTCCTGCCACCGATTGAATCTGAAATCCGCATTGAGACATCGCGCGATTCAATCGAGATAGAAAATAAGGGCGAGCATAGATGGGATTGGCACATTGTTCGGAGGCAGGCAGACAATCCATGTAGTACCAGGTTTTGATATGGGGAAAGAGAACGGGAGGAACCATATCGATTCCCGCACCTGGATAAAAGGCACTCATGGTATCGTTCTATCCTCCCCGATTCTTATATTGTAGCGGAGTGATAGAATGAGCACTCGTAAACGTTCAGGTGGAGGTCCATTACCACTGTCTTATTTTGGAGCACCCGTGATGTCCTCTGCGGAGGCGGGTCAGGACCGTCTGGCGGTTCATGGTCAAACCATTCGCCCTGCCATCGGCGGGCGTCGGGGAGGAAATCGTCGTTCGTGTCGGCATTCCCGTCTGCAAAAAACAGGCCGAAGTCGAACTCGCCGAATGCGGGGTGGATTTTATCCCTCCGTCATGGGAAATTTTATTGCCGCTGCCTCCAAATACATTGTTCCGATTTCACTGTTTGCAGGATACAAGCTGCTCACGAAGTATACGCAGAAGCGCCGAAGACACTGAGGTGCGTTTGAATTCCGAGCCACCCCTCTTCCGGAGTGCCCTTGTACCCATAAAAAACGAACGCGCAGTAATCTAAAGACGAGAGCGACAACTACACACAATGAGTCTTGCACAAGGAGCCAATAAAGCGACCCCCAACGCAAATGGAAATTTGTTTGAAATTCGTACCGTTCAATCGGCCGCCTTTCGTACGTTGATTGAGGCGCTAAAAGAAATTCTGACCGAAGCCAATTTGGAGTTTGATTCCACGGGCATTAAGGTCATTGATGTCGACGAGACTCATACCGTTCTGACGTATTTGCGCCTGCACGCCGACCGTTTTGAGTATTTCTATTGCCCCGCCAAATATGTATTGGGAATCAATATGATTTATCTATTCAAGTTGATTAAAACCCTGTCCAATAACGACAGTTTGACCCTGTTCTTGCCGGCCAGCAACCCGAACAAGCTGGGCATTCGTGCCGAGAATGCGGAAAAGGGCACGACCAATACCTGGATGATGAAGCTCTTTGATACGAATGTGGAGAACATCGAGTTTCCCAACATTTCCTTCACCTCCATCATTCACATGCCATCGGCCGATTTTCAGAAGATTTGCCGTGATTTCAATGCCTTGGCGGAAAAGCTGGAGATTACCAGTTCGAGCGCGGACCTCATTTTTCGATGCGTGGGCGATTTTGTGGATGGAGAGACGGTGATGATGTCGAACAACCAGGGCGGCATCGAAGTGGAGCGCAATACAACCGAGATTGTGCAGGGCATGTTTGAGCTGAAGTATTTGGTGCTGTTTACCAAGTGTACAAATCTGTGCACCAGTACGCAGATTCATTTGAAGAATGATTATCCGTTGGTGCTGCGTTACATGGTGGCGAATCTGGGTGAGGTGCGCTTGGTACTGGCTCCACAGAAGCAAAAGACGGACACGAGCAAGCCGCAAAAATTATAAAATAAGAACAATGATTGCATCAAAAATAGGATGGATATAAATCATGTTTTCGATGCATTTTCTCGTATGGAATCGCATGGGACACCGTTGAGCCTTCCCCCCCCC
>Ga0164296_1001617_pt1 | contig 23459 bp, 11 predicted proteins | sample GEODES057metaG_FD_113533 | JGI IMG/M metagenome (GOLD analysis project Ga0164296, IMG submission 113533) | Dystrophic lake water microbial communities from Trout Bog Lake, Wisconsin, USA - GEODES057 metaG | ecosystem: Environmental > Aquatic > Freshwater > Lake | place: USA: Trout Bog Lake...
GCAACAGCAAGCGATCCACAAAACTCGAAAAATGTACTTGGTGGTGGCAATGTTATCGCTTGGGGACCAACAGTAAAAATTAATCGCCATAACCGTCTTCTCTCTCCAGGTAACCACTCCAATGGTGCTGAATTAAACTTCCAAGTAATTCAAACAGACCGCATCAGCGACGAGTTACTTGTAAAAAATACGACAATTGCTAGTTACACACGCCGTAACACGCTAAGCACCTATTATTACAACGAAGTTATCGCTCCTTCTGAATTTGCAGAGAATCGCACTGAATTTATTTACACAGGAAAATCAATCACAGTGAATAGTGGTCTTGATTTAAGATACCAACGCACAAAAGCGTATGACGACTATTTCTTTGAACCAGTTAACGTTTGGGATATCACAAAAGATCACGCTGATATCAATGTGTACAATTCAACAGCCTTTATTACGGGCGGTCGTGGATTTCCTATACCAGGCTGGAACGGCAGATATGCAGAACCAGGACTATTCAACGGTGATACCAATGATAGTAGTGCTACAACTGTAGGACCTTTCGCACAAACAACATGGAAAGTAGCCAATAATCTAGATTTTATTGGTGGCGTTCGTTACGACATGTTTTCAGCTAAAGTTCGTGAACCCCTCCTACCTCCATTCCCTTCAGCAAGTATTCGCGTCACTGATCCAAACTATAATGTTAGCCTTGTTTACAAAAGTTCAGCGAACTCAAGTGAATACGTTACATACAATTATAGCGAAAATACTTCCGGTGCAGTTGGCGTTGGCGGAGGTATTACTGGTTGGAATAGCGCAGGCACAGGTTTAGATAAAGAAAACTTCAAGCAACCAAGCTCACTCTATGAAATTGGTGCTAAGTTTGCTTTAGATAACAACAAAATCTTTTTCAATGTAGATGCATACGATCAAAAGCGTACCGCAAAGAGCACAAGTAGTACTGTAATTCAGCAATATCAGTATAAAGGATTTGAAACAGAGCTAAATTATCAAGCTACCAAAAATCTATATGGTACAATTTCATATTCCCATGTAGATGCTCAAGCGTCAGCTGGCTATCAGTATGGTTTATTTAGCGGAGCTACTGAGCTACCTCCTGGCAACGCTAATAACGCTACTGTTGCTATTGGTACAACGACAAAAGTTTCAGGCTTACCTTCTAACTTATTTAACGCACTCCTAGCCTACACTTTCAATAACGGTTTTGGTTTCTCAGTTAATACTGTAGTTACAGGTAAAATGAATAATAACACGGCAGGCACGCTAGTTATACCTGTTCAGTACACTCTCGATAGCGGATTGTATTATAAGTACGAAAAGTGGAATTTCCACTTAACCGTTCTTAACGTAACCAATCAATTAAATTGGTCCCCACCTAATTCAGTATACGGCAACGGATCAATCCTAGCACTACCTGGAATACAGGCTGAATTCACAGTAAAACGTAGCTTCTAATTTCAATTCAGAAGACTACCTAGAATTTAATATTCTTCTCAAAAGCTACACCCCTTGGGTGTAGCTTTTTTGTTTATATATACTGACGAATAAGTGGAAATTGCAGTATGCAGAATAAAATTCATACTTTAATAGCTCCTTGACCTTACTGATATATTTAAGACTCTGTAGGACTGAGTATTTTGCCCTCATCGTCTAGCGGCTAGGACAGCGGATTCTCAATTCGTTAACCGGGGTTCGATTCCCCGTGGGGGCACCAATTTTACCTCTATTCATAGGAGAAACGATAGGTAGTTATAGGCTTATAAAAGGCTTTATTTGTGTGCAAATGTGTGCAACAATGATCGCAGATGAAGACCCCTACCTTTCCCCATCGCGTTAAGTACGGTTCTGTCGTTCTTAGCATATATCGTATTATAAGAAAGCCATCTGGCAGATCTGCTGAGCGAACTGTCTATAATCTAAGATGGTCGATTGGTTCTAAACGCTACAATCAACACTTTAAAAGCTTCAAGGAGGCTGAGGATGAAGCGATTTTAAAATCTAAGCAGATAGCCGAAGGTAAAGCTGATTTAGCATCAAAAATGAGCTTAGCAGATGCCTCGTTGCTAGATGCAGCAAAGAAAATTGCTGGAGAAATGCCCCTATTGGCAGCATTAGATGAATGGAAAAAGGCACAGGAACTTACTAACGGAAATCTTATAAGAGCTGCCCAACATTGGAAGGCACAAAATGTTGCATCCCCCTTTACACGCATAAAAGTACAAGAAGTAGTTGAGGCATTTATAAAAGCAAAAGAACGTGCAGGTGCTGAAGGAGAAAGAACTTATAGAGCAAAACTCAATGCCTTTGTAGATAAGTTTAAAACACAATACTTAGACTCCTTATCAGTAACCACTTTAAATGCATACTTGGATGGTTTTCAAAATCAGGTAACGCGTAATGATAATAGAAAACGTATTGTTACGCTTTGCAGATGGGCACAAAAGCAAAATTTTCTAATAAGAGGTGTAACACCAAACATTGAATTAACAGAGCGAGGAAAAGAAAAACCACCATCTATTGGTATCATAAATTCAACCACCTTTAGTGAAATACTTGAATTTATAAGAGAAAATCATCCACAATATCTTGCAGCTGTAGTACTAGCTGGATTCTGTGGCATAAGAATTGATGAACTACATGGTAAGCATGCAGATCGCGATAAAAGGCAATTATGGGAGGATATTAATTTAGAAGAAGAATACGTACATGTAACTGCAGTGAAAGAAAGAACCCCAGCCCATCGTAAAGTACCTTTATCCAAGGCTGCTATTGTATGGCTACTACTGTGCAAAAATAGAACTGGCCCTATTTGTGAAAAACAAGCTTTTGAAAAAATAAGACCAATACTTAAAAAGAATAGTTTCGTAATACCTTCTAACTGTTTTAGGCATTCTTTTATATCACATAGAGTTGCACAAACTCAAAATAAACCACAGGTCGCAAACGAAGCTGGCAACAGTGTACATGAAATTGATTTACATTACCGCTTTCCCTTAACCCAAAAAGAAGGTGATCAATGGTTTAAAATTATTCCAGTGCAAAAGAAAAAAGCTAATTTAAAATTTAAGAAATAAATATTATGAAAAGGAAATCAAACAATATTAAAATTGAAGGGGCACCCTGTACAGATGAGCAGTGGGAAAAGTGGGAGAAATTTAGATATGCCCTAACACCTGAGTTTCAAATACAAAAAGCTAAGGAACTGTGTAATAAATTTTTAACTTACCTCGATTTGCCAACAGAAGATAAAGAATTACACGATTGGTTATTGTTAAATGCTAATTCAAAAACCTATTACAAAGTTAAGAATGAGATAAAAACAAATTACCATTTAAAAGATTTAACTATTAAAAAAAATGAGAAAAAAAACGTAATTAGATACAAAAAAATATTAATTAAGAAAATTGAAGCTGCAAATATTGGGAGATTAATAAATCACCACTATTCCGAAATAAAAGAAATTTTAAATAATCAAAATTTACAGTCTAATTTTAATCTTAAAGCAACTATTTCGAATGCTTACTTTTTAGGAACTCACCTTATTAGCTTAGAAGCAATTGTTTGGGATAAAGTGCGTTTTTCTAGAAGGAAAAAAGGTGATAATCTTGAATCAAAACTAGCTGATATAACTAAACATTATTGCAATATACATTATGAAAATAAATTAACGATTAGAGCCGATGATGTTTGGAATTTTATAGAAAATAACCAAGATAAAACTGGAGTAACTATTACTAAAGCATACTTAAAATATGGAAATCGCAGACCAATTACTCTTCAAACTTTTGCTAAAATAATACGTCCTACTTTAAAAATTATGAAAAATAATAATATATAAATTTTATATACTATTTTAGATAAATTCACCTTACCCAAAAGTCACAAATCATACACACGCACATATTTTAGTTAGCTGGTACCTCATAAACCTCAATTAGAGTAACTCCAGCAGTACCTGTAGCACTCGCAGCCTGAACTGTATAAGCGCCCGGCTGAAGAGTTAAAAGTACCGCAGAATCTTTACTATTTGAGCTGCTAAATTGAAATGCACCACTTGCTATATTAGCAGCCGTAATTGCAGTATCACCACCCCATCCTGAATTAGAAGCCAAAACAAGAGATAAGCTATTAAAAACCGTTAATTTAGGATCAGGTATAACACCATTAACACCATATGAAACAAGACTGGGGCCAACTGCACGTATTAAAACCTGCACTGATGTTGATCCTCCAATTACAAAACCTGCTGTTAGAGAAGCTCCACTCGAAATTTGTTCTAAACAAGATATATTTATTAAACGTGGAGTCTTTATGGTATACAGACCGGACACAGTATTATCATAAACTTCAGCTAAAGCATATCCTGATGCACCATTTTTTCCAGAAACTTGAACAGTATATGCTGCAGGTGTTAAACTTGTAACCAGAGCTGCATCCAAGCTATTAGGTGATGCAAAAGCAAAAGCTCCAGTCGCCGCATCTGCGTTATTTACAGAATTAAAATTATCAGCGGTTGATCCCCAATTATCATTAGAAGCAACTGAAACAGAAGAGCTATTCAATACATTCAGCGTAGGATCAGCTAAATAATTGGCTATTGAATATGAAGCTAATGCTGGCCCAGATCCTCTTATAAGTAAATTTTGTGAGCCTACTGTTCCTTTTCCACCAGTGACAAAACCTATAGTTAATAATTGAGAACCTGCTCCATCCATTGAAAGAACAGATAAATTAATTAGCCGACCTGGTGAGCTAACAGCAACTAATGCAGGATTTGATATAATGCTACCTCCAGCGTTAGAAATAGTGACTGTATAAGCTCCAGCAGATGCTGCTGTAGCTGAAACGATGGTGTATGATGCCGATGTAGCACCAGATATAGGTATACCATTTAAATACCATTGATAAGTTAAACTAACTCCAGAAACTGTTGCAGACAGCGTATAACTTGATCCGGGGGTAATTGTTTGACCTAGAGGCTGACTAATAATTACTGGTGCTACTGGTAGAACATTTAATACAGCTGAAGAAGAAGTTGTAGTACCTAAAGCATTTGTAGCTACTAAAGAATAAGTGCCTGTAGCAGTACTCTGACTGTTTAGTATAGTATATGATGAACTTGTAGCGCCAGCTATTGGAGTTCCATTTAGATACCATTGATAAGATAAAGCACCCCCACTAACAACAGCAGAGAAAACCACATTTGAACCAGTTTGTACATTTTGCGATTGTGGTTGAACAGTAAATATCGGTTTGCTGGTTGGTAATTGTAATGTAAGCAAACTAGAGCTTAATCCAAAACCTGAACTATTTTGTGCAGAAATAGAAAATGTATAGTTTAAACCATTTGTAAGTCCGGGCACAACTATTGGTGAACCTGTTCCATTAACAGTAATTACGCTTCCATTTGAATTTGATACTGCCGTAACTTGATAGTTAGTTATTGAAGATACACCGGTATTTACTGGCGTAGAAAAGCTTATAACCGCCGAACCATTTCCAGCTATAGCTGAAAGATTAATAGGTGGTTCAGGTGCTTGTGCTGATGCTACTCGTATAGTATCGCCTTGAGTATCAGCTACGTAAACATTTCCAACAGCATCAACAGCTACGCCGAATGGATTATATAAGCGAGCATAGGAGCCAAGTCCGTCTGTTTGACCTACGTTTCCTGCAAGACCTGCAATTGTACATACACAATTTCCGTTAGTAACAACACGAATTGTTGAATTAACTTGGTCTGCAATATAAAGATTCCCTGAAATATCTACAGCTATAGATGCGGGTTGATTAAAACGAGCATTATTTCCAACTCCACCAGCACTACCAGCGCTACCTGCTAAACCGCACACAGTAGTAACAACACCTGCAGAAGATATTGCTCTAATCGTTTGCCCCGATGTGTCAGCTACCCATAAATTACCGTTTGTATCGGAAGCTAAACCATAAGGATAATTAAATCTAGCTGAAGTACCTGTACCATCTAAGCTTTGAGGAGTATTTGCAACAGATCCTGCAATTGTTGTTACTACTCCGGCAGGTGTAATTTTACGAATTACACAGTTGATTGTATCGGCAACATAAACATTTCCTGCACCATCACATGCTAAACCACGAGGAAAATTAAATTTTGAAGATGTTCCTGTAGCGTCTTTAAATCCAGCATTTATTGGACTTGGTATATCTGAAGTTGGTGCCTGTCCTGCAATAGTACTCACAATACCCGAAGGTGTAATTTTTCTGATAGTACAGTTATATGTATCAGCAACATAAAGATTCCCAGTATTATCAATCGCAATACCGCATGGGTAATTAAACAATGCGATTGATCCTGGGCCATCTGTTGTTCCTGTAACACCTGAAGTACCAGCAAATGTTGTAACTACACCTTGAGCGGTTATTTTGCGAATGATACAATTACCAGTATCCGCTACGTACAGATTACCATTGCTATCAGCTACGAGTGATTGAGGGCCTGAAAATGAAGCAGTAGAGCCAGTCCCATTAGCTGATCCCATAGTATAGGCAGAACCAGCAACCGTTCTTAAACTATAAGGAATATAAATCGATAAACTCGCATTAGTACTAGTAACACTAAGACCACTTACTGAACTTACTATGCAAGCATAAGTACCAGAGTTTATGTAATTAGTATTTAAAACTGTATATGATGAAGAAATCGCTCCTGAGATAGCATTACCATTGAAAGTCCATTGATAGCTTAAAGATGCTCCATTTGCAGAAACTGTAAAAGTTGCAGAGCTACCTAATGAAACATTTTGGCTAACTGGTTGAGTTGTAATAACAATGTTGGCAACAGGAGTAACTGCCGATGATGTTAGTGATGCAATACTTGAACCATTGCTATTAGTAGCAGTCGCAGTAAATGTATATGCTATACCATTGGTCAAACCACTAACAGTTACTGGTGAAGACACCCCTGAAGCAGTAACACTTTTACCCCCTGTAACTGGATTTGCTGTAATTGTATAACCAATTATAGAGGAGCCACCATTGCTTACGGGTATCAAAAAGCTAACTACAGCATTAGAGTCTCCTGGAGTTGCTGAAACATTAGTAGGCGCTGAAGGTACACCAGAGGTGGATAAAATACCCTTTCGTATGGTGTTATTATTGGTGTCTACCACATAAACTCTACCTGAACTATCGACAGCTATTCCCGCAGGCGTCTGAAAACGAGATGAAGCTCCAGTACCATCTATGCTACCAGATCCTAATGCACTCCCCCCTAATGTAGATACTACACCATTAATTGATAGAATCCTTATTAAACTATTATCTCTATCAGCTATGTACAGATTCCCAGTTGTATCAATTGATATACCGCAAGGTGCATTGAATCTAGCAGTTGCAGCAGGACCATCTATTGCACCTGCTAGACCAGCATGACCCGCTATAGTAGTAACAACACCCTGAGGTGATATTTTGCGCAGCACACTGGCTATACTAAAACCTTCATAACCCGCCTCTGAAACATAAACATTTCCTGCGCTATCTAATGCAATACCAAAAGGCCCATTAAAAGTAGCTGAAGATCCTATTCCATCAATTGATGTGCTAACACCTAGCAATGCTGATCCTGCTAAAGTTGAAACCAAACCTTGGGGTGTAATTTTACGTATAACATTATTACCCGTGTCTGCTACATATACATTGCCGCTACTATCTACAGTAATGCCACATGGACCATTAAATCTAGCTAAAGCACCTAATCCATCAGCAAATTTTCCATTATAATTTATAGAACCTATTAGTCCGTTTGCGTACTGAGTGCCTGCAAGTGTAGAAACTACTCCAGCGGGAGTGATTTTACGTATAATATTATTACCTGTGTCTGCTACATATACATTACCACTAGTATCAAGAGCTAATGCCGATGGATAATAGAAAGTAGCACTAGTACCAACTCCATCAACACAACCAACACTTCCTACTACGCCAGCAAATGTCGTAACTACCCCAGAGTTTGATATTTTTCTAATTACCGAGTTACCCGTGTCAGCTATATAAACATTGCCTACTGGATCTACCGCAATTCCTCCTGGGGCACTAAATAAAGCGTTAGAAGCTGCTCCATTTGTTGAACCCTGTAGTAAAGGAGTACCACTTATTGTACTAAAGTTATATGGAGTATTATATATTACTTGTGCAGATACATAATTTAAAACTCCGAAAATAATTAGACTAAAAAGTATTTTAATATTTTTATACACAGTATATTTGTTATTAATTAGCTGGAACTTCGTAAACTTCAATTAAAGTAACACCTGAAGCTCCCGATGCGCTAGAAGCCTGAACAGTATAATTTCCTGGGTTTAGGGTCATTAATACAGCAGAATCTTTGCTACTCGTACTGACAAAAGGGAATGCGCCTACTTTTAATGATGCAGCACTAATCAAAGCATCACCCGCCCAACCAGCATTTGTTGCTAATACTTTTTGATTACTGTCATAAACAGTTAATTTTGGATCAGATAAAGTAGATGGTACATTATAAGGCGAAGCAGCTATTGTAGGACCGCTTGCTCGAATTAAAACAGTTTCTGATGTCGTACCGCCAATAATAAATCCTGCAGTTAAATAGCCATTAGCAGAAACTTGTTCTAAACATGATATATTTATTAACCGTGGTACTGTAACGTTGTAAGTATTATTTGGAGTTAAATCATAAACTTCAGCTAAAGCAGTTCCTGTAGCTCCATTCTTACCAGCAATTTGAGCTGTATATGAACCATAGGGTAAAATAGAAACAACAGCAGCATCACTACTAGTAGTTGGATTAAGCGCGAAAGCTCCAGTTGATGAATCAGCATTATTAATTGCAGTAATATTTGATGATGTGGAACCCCAATCATCATTTGATGCAATTACGTTAGAACCACTATCGTATACAGTTAATAATGGATCTGGTAATACATTAGGTACACCAAATGCACTTAAAGAGGGCCCAATGCCCCTTATAAGCAATTGCTGGCTTCCGTAAGAGGCTGCACCACCTGTAACAAATCCTATTGTTAATAATTGTGAACCTGGACCATCTTTTGATAATACGGATAAATTTACTAATCTCCCCGGATTAGGCATACTAACATATGCAGAATTTGATGTAGTGCTTCCTGCTGAATTTGTAACTACTACATAATATTGACCAGTTGTAGCTGGATTAGTGTTAGCTATTGTATAAGACGCTGAGGTAGCACCAATTATCGGTTTAGCATTAAAGTACCACTGATATGTTACAGATTGAGTATTTAAAGATACATTTAAAGTTACTGCATATCCTTGAGTTACTGTCTGACTTAAAGGTTGCGTAGTAATTACCGGCGGAACTGTAGCAAAAGCTCCAGATGTAACAACTACACCTTTATCGCCTACAGCTAGAAACTCGTTATTTCCATAAGCTAATCCCTCTAGGGTGTTTAAAGTACCAGTATTTGGCGCAGTCCAAGTGAATCCCCCATCTACTGAGGTTACTATTACACCTGAAGCTCCTATAGCTACGAATGAATTATTAGCATATATTAATCTTATAAGAGTAGAGCTAGTAGGACTCTTTTGCTGCGTCCAAGTGATTCCATCAGGTGAAGTATAAATTACTCCATTAGGGCTTCCACCTATTGCAACAAATCCTGCAGGACCATAGGCTATACTATATAGATCAGTTGCAGTACCATTACTTTGAGTAGTCCAAATTAATCCATCAGGAGAAGTTAAAATAGTACCTCCAAGTCCAACGGCTACAAAAGTATTATTTCCATAAGCAACTGCATTAATATTTTGATTTACACCAGAAAAACCAGGAACCCATTGTATGGTTTGCAATTGAGACGTTACAACTGTACCTGAATAACCTACAGCTACCATTCTTGTAGGACTATAGGCAAATCCAGTAAGCAGATTAGTTGTACCTGAATATTGTGAAGCTCCTAAATAACTAGGTCCATTATATGAGATAATTACACCATTATCACCTACACCCATTATGCCTAGTTGAGAATTAACATAAACTAAAGAGTTCAGTCGTCCAGGTGCTGAAGCTAAACTATTCCAACTACTACCATTAGCAGAATTAAATAACGTACCGTCTGTACCAACTATAAGAAAATTAGTTCCATCATAAGCAGCAGACGTGTACAAAGTACTGCTTGGCAAAGCTATACTGGAGTACCAAGAGTTTAAATATGCAGTTGATGCGGTTGCCGATATAACTCCAAGAGCTACTGGTATAGTTGATACACTTCCTGAAGCGTTTGTAGCTTTAACATTGTATAAACCGGCATTCAAGGGAGAAGCAGATGTTATAGTATAACTACTATTGGTCGCTCCCGGTATAACATTTCCATTAAAATACCATTGATAAGTTACTCCTTGTCCTGTTGTAGAGCTTGCAAGAGTGAGAGGCTGACCAGTTAAAACACTTTGAGCTGCAGGTGTAGTAATAAATACAGGTAGTGGTGTAGTTACAGCCACTGTTGCTTTATTTGAAGTAACTGATGGATAGTACTGAGATCCTATCACAACAGTGTAATCTCCAGCCTGGTTAGGTTGTATATTTGATAATGTTAAAGTGGAATTAGTAGCACCAGAGATATTAACACCATTGAGTTGCCATTGATAAGACAATGCATTTTGAGCAACAACACTCAGCGATGTACTTGAATTTTGAGGAACAGATACAGAAGCAGGTTGTGTTGATATATAAGGCGCCGATGTTGCGTTGCTTATTGAGACTAAACCTTTAGACGTAGTTATTATTAAATTACCATTCAAATCTATATCAATAGCAGTGGAAGTTACGGGGTTTGGCGAAGTAGCGCTACCAGATAAAAGACATTCAATAGTTTTATTACCATCAATATCAATTTTTAGAACCTGGGCGCTTGAAATAGCGTAATTGTGTCCAAGTGGTACATAATATGAACCACTCACCCATGGACCTTGGACAACGTACAGATTTCCAATAGCATCGGTTGTAATTCCACTATATAATTCAGATGTAGTAGGAGTATAACTTTGTCCCACACTGTAAACAGGTAAATTGTTTATCGTAAAATTTTGAGCTATTACTACAATACTACCATTAGAGTTTATTTTAACCACAGATGATAAAGGAGTGCAATTAACTGCATAAATATTTCCAAACACATCTACTGTGACACTACATGGTGCAACAAGTCCATTCAAGGAACTTGATAATGTTGTAACAACACCACCAGATCCAATCTTACGTATAGCATTATTCCCTGTGTCGGCTACATAAAGATTACCAACTGCGTCGATTGCTATTCCATTAGGCTTGTTGAAACGAGCATTTGAACCAGATCCATCAACTAATCCAGTCAAACCCGCAAATCCGGCTAAGGTAGTCACAACACCTGATGGAGTAATTTTGCGTATAGTAGAATTACCATTATCGGCTACATATACATTACCACTCACATCTACACATAAACCCGCGGGTGAATTAAACAAAGCCAAAGCCCCGGTACCATCAAAACCACCAGACGTACTAGAACCTGCTAATATGCTAGCAGTAGTTGATCCAGTCTGTAATGTCTGAATTGTATTTCCTGCAATAAAATAATAATTGCCTGATTTATCTACAGCGACTGCTGATGCAGCAATATTGGAAATGTTAGTAAGTACACCTGGATACAAAATTGCAGGATTACTAGAGGCTGAAATAGTAAGCGTGTTATTGAATGTTTTATTATAACTACCATTACTCATCACATATGTGAGTGTATATGTACCAGCGTAAATTGGTGTGCCTGTTATATTACCTGTTTTGTAATCAAAAGATAATCCTGCAGGTAAACCGTATACTGCGTATGTAATACCTGCTGAACTTACCACCCAATTTTGAGATGCTAATGCGATTCCCGCAGTTCCAGTAATAGGTGCTATATTAGGTATAGATGGAAAAGATGCTACACTAGTTACAACCAATGTCGCATTACTAGACTGTATTGGTCCTCCTACTCCAAATAGAGCAACTGAATAAATACCTGCATTAGAAGAAGTCACTGAGTTGATTGTGTAAGTTGATTGAGTTGCTCCTTGAATCGCTGTTCCATTAAATTGCCATTGATAGCTTGTGACATTATTACCCGTAACACTGAAAGTTGCAGATGATCCTGAAAATACTGTCTGACTCTGCGGCTGAGTTGATATACTAACCGAAGCCGTCTGTGGAGTTATTAAAGCCGAGGTAGACAATACTGTACCGTATGAATTTGATACTGCTACTGAATACAATCCACCATCTGCAATTTGTATCGATGATGCTTTGTAGACAGAAGATGTAGCTCCTGAAATAGCTATATTATTATGAAACCACTGATAGGTTAGATCGCTAGAACTAACCGCTGAAACTGATAAACTGAAACCAGCACCAATCATTACACTCTGGGATAAAGGCTGAGTAGAAATAACAGGAGAATTGAAATTAGTTAAGAAGCGTAATACACCTCCATCTAAAACGATCAAATTACCATAATAGTCGCATGTAATTCCTGTAGGATTTATAAAATTAGCAGCTACTCCAGTACCATCTAATCTCTTATTTACACCTACGTTACCGGCTATAGTTGTAACGAAACCTGTTATTGTATTAATTTTACGCACTGCATAATTACCTCTATCAGATATGTATAGATTCGATTTTGAATCGCATGTAATACTATATGGCCAAAAGAAGCTGCTGTTAGTTCCGTAACCATCTTGGTGGCTACTTACAGTAGAATTACCACCTGCAATCACAGAAACACCAGTATTAGTAATTTTTAATATCAAACTATTGCCAGCATCTGCTACATAAAGATTTCCATTAGTATCAACAGCTATAGAAGAAAGATTATTAAATTGTTGATTAATGAATACCCCAACATTGTTTGATGCTACTGTAGTCACAAAACCATTCACACTAATTTCACGCACCTTGGGATAATAAGTTGTATTTACGTAAGCATATCCTTCTGCAGCAAATATATTACCGCTTTTATCTATACAGATACCAGTTATTGCTGCAAATAGAGCATTTTTTAGTGAACCATCTACATATCCCTGAGTTCCAGGAACCCCAGTTATTAACGTTTGTACACCTGTGGTTGTAATTTTATAGATAGCATAATTGTCAGCGACATAAACATTGTTAGATGAATCTGTAGCAAGTGATGTGATCGATATAAAACCACTAGCGAACTGAGAAACTAAACCAGTGCTATTGATTTTAAGTATTATCTTACCAGTTGTATCTACAGTGTATGTATTTCCATTACTATCTACACAGACTGCGTTTGAACCAAGACCTGATGCGCCTGTCGTAACACGATATGGCACATCTGCAGTTACATTAACGCTATTGCTAGTAACGATTCCATAATTATTTGAGATAGTTACAGCATAATTTCCAGTATTTGATGATGATAAAGCGTTGACTGAATATATTGCAGAATTTGCAGTGGATATTGGTGTACCATTTAAAGTCCACTGATAATTTAGAGTCGCTGTTCCTGTGGCACTCACACTTACACTTACGGGGTAACCTAATGTTTCCTCGACTTGATTTGGCTGCATAGTAATCGTAGGAGATATACCTGGGGTAACTGCATTAGATGCAGAACCTGCAGTACCAGCACCGGCACTAGTAGCTGCTGTTACGCTTACATTATAAGCAACACCATTATTTAAACCTGTAATTAATATAGGTGATGTTGATCCACTAACTGTAACCACAGGATTACCAGCCGTAACTGGTGTAGCAATAGCTGTATATGTAAGGTTTGGAGAGCCGCCATTGCTTGATGGAGGCAAAAAAGCTACACTAATTTGACCATTACTTGCTGTTGCAGTTACATTCTGTGGTGCTGTAGGAATAGTTATTACGCCAACAGTAACTACAGCAGCATTAGAGGTTACAGCTCCGCCAGCATTACTAACAGTTACAGTATAATTTCCTGCATTAGAGGTCTGCACTGTTGATATACTATAAGTTGGTAGTGTCGCACCAGAGATTAAATTATTATTGAAATACCATTGATAGTTTAGTGGTGCAGTACCTGTAGCAATAACACTTAGATTGAGTGCAGACCCAGCAATAACTGATTGGTTAATTGGCTGCGTTGTAATACCAGGCGCGTTAATATTAACTGTTAATGTCGCTGATGAGCTTGTTATAGAACCTGTACTGTTAGAAATAACTACTGAGTATGATCCTGCATCAGCTGCAGCTACTGTATTAATAGAATACGAAGAACTTGTTGCACCTGAAATGGCATTTGATCCCTTATACCATTGGTAGCTAAGCGGAGCTGTACCTGATGCTATAGTTGAAAAATTTACAGAACTACCTACTGATACAGATTGATTCGCAGGCTGCGTAGAAATACTTGGTACAATTCCTGGAGTAGATGTTGTTGATGCTACCCCTGCTAAACCAGTTCCACCGCTGGTTGTAGCAGTAACTGAAATATTGTATGCAATACCATTATTTAAGCCTGATACAACAATAGGAGAACCAGTTCCTGTAGCAAAAGTTGATGATCCGTTTCCAATAGAAGGTGTAGCTGTTACGGTGTAGCTATTAATGCTTAAACCACCTGTACTTGATGGAGCAGTGAATGATACTGAAACCTGACCATTACTTGGTGTAGCAACTACATTTAGCGGTGCCGAGGGAGGATTTGAAACGGTAACTGTTACAGTACATGGTGCAGAAGTAATTGAACCACCTGCATTACTTATTGATACTGTGTAAGTACCCGCGTTAGCAGTTTGAGCTGACGAAACATTATATGTTGATGAATTAGCACCAACGATTGCTACATTATTCAAATACCATTGATAAGTTAGTGGTGCATTTCCAACAGCGACTACTGATAAATTTAAACTACTTCCAGAATTAATTGATTGATTTGTAGGTTGAGTCGATATAACTGGTGCGGCAACTGTAACACCTAAAGTGACATTGCTGCTAGTTACAGATCCTACTGGATTAGTAACAATAACCGAATAAGAGCCAGCATCTGCAGCACTAGCAGAACCGATTGTATACGTAGAAGATGTAGCACCAACAATCGCAGTTGTGCCTTTGTACCATTGATAAGTTAAAGTACCCGTACCGGAGGCTGACACAGTAAATACAGCAACTCCAAGAACAGCTACAGTCTGACTAACAGGTTGTATATTGATCGAAGGTATCGTAGCTAGAACTGCCTTACGTATTGAGCAACTATCAGTGATATATAAATTTGAATTTACATCACTTGTTATGGCTATTGGATATGAAAATCGTGCAGAAGCACCCAAACCATCTATGATATTGCTATTTGATAATGGTAAACCAGCTATAGTACTAACAACTCCACTAGATGTAATTTTCCTTACAGTATTATTTCCCAAATCCAGAACAAACAAATTACCATTATGGTCTAGAGTTATACCTCCGGGACTACTAAATTGAGCAGATATACCTACACCATCTTGATCTCCTTGATTATTATAAGTGCCCGCGATTGTTGTAAGCACTCCCGCTGGAGTAACTTTTTTAACGTCATAAGTATTAGGCTCTGTAAAATATATATTTCCGTTCGCGTCTAAAACAATTGACGTATTTCCGTTAAAATTAGCGCCATAATTAGTCAATGTAGTTACAACAGCAGTAGGTGTTATTTTTCTGATGTAAGAACTTCCTGTAGAAGCCACATATAAATTATTAGAAGAATCAATTGCTATTCTAGCTGGTCCATTAAAAGTTGCTGCAGTACCTATTCCATCGGTATTTCCAGAATTATTTATATTACCTGCAAAAGTACTAACATCACCTGCAGGACTTATTTTACGTATTAAACTATTATTCCAATCACATACAAAAAGATTACCAAAACTGTCTAAAACAATTCCTGCTGGATCATTAAACCTGGCTGAAGAACCCGTGCCGTCTCTATTGCCAACAAAATTGCCGTTACCTGCTAAGGTGACAACTGAACCAGAAGGAGTAATTTTCCTAATAGTATTATTGTATGAGTCAGCTACAAATATATTTCCACTTGAGTCTGCTACTATTCCATCCATGCGTCCGCTAAATTGAGCACTGGTCCCTATTCCATCAAACGTACCACCAGTACCACCAGCTAAAGTAGAAACTGCGTAAGGTGTAGTGTAGTTCGTTTGTGCTCTGGCATAAGCGACTAGACTTAAAGTAATTAAAAAGAAGTTAAATAATCGTAGTCGCTTAATCATTAATATATTTATATTTACACAAAAAACACAGCTTAAGCGAGTGACTTAACCTTTATAAATATTTATCAAAATCAGGGTAATTTTAAAAGGCTTACTTTATAAATTAATAAGCATTCATAGTTTTAAAGAACAGAAATAAACATTGCGTAAATTATCCTTTAACTTAGCTTTTGTCAGATACATCCCGACGACTCCCAATTCTGGGCGTCACCAACCGAGCTCTCACCAGCCACGGTGGTCAAGTAATGATGTGGGCTGAGCTACCTCAGACCAAAATCGTCGTGATGCTAAGACATCATGAACTCGAATAATATTAGTCGCAGGCATTTCCTTATTAACGGAGCCGCATTCTTAGGGGCATGCTTTGTACCTATAAACCTGATAAACAGGGCCATAGAGTACCAGAAAGCCAGCAATATGGTACTAATTGAAGCCCCTACCCAACCGAAGAGATTGCTGTACGCAAATTCACAAGACGAAGGGTGGCAGTTTTCATTGGGCGCCGCTAGTACAGATTTTCCTCAAGCACCTTCATGGCGCGAGTACTTCACAGACATAATTGGATTAAATTATAGTAACACCAAAGAAATCCAAGATTGGCTACACGATACAAGCTATGAACTAGAAGAACCTATTGAGGATTGGCTTAGCAAAGACGTAGATTACGACATATGGGAAGACTATATCGAAGGAGCTTATGCAATAAAAGAATCACCAGAGGCCCTGGCATTCCATTACCTAGATCGTTTGGATCTAAGTAACGAAAGGTTCAACGGAAGCAAAGGCAACGAATTAGGAGACTTAGAGTTCTATGCAGGCCCAATGCCAGGCAATAACTGGCACTTTGTAAACGCAAAGGGCGAACTAACCCTCACTGCCCTTCAACACCGTCTACTCGAATTAGGAGAAAACACCCAAATCATCATCACATGAACCCAGTAAATCAGAACTCCAATGCTTCGTATTCAAAAGCCACAGAGGAACGGGAACTATCTCATAATGATGTAGCAAAAATAATAATACTATTGCAAAAGAACTGGCCAGAATTGACCACCTACGATTCCAGAATTGTTAATAAAGTAATAGATCGCATTGGTACAATCGCGCTTAATGAAGGTATTGATGCAATTACTCATGAACGGATTCAGGGACTTAAGGAAATATACGAGGATTACTTCATACCCTTTACAGAGGGTTTAGGTATTCTACCTAAACCCAAGGTTAAAGTTCATTAAACTATTTAACTACCTTCAATAATCTTCTTTCTGCGTACAGCGTACTCATCTGCATTAATAATTCCTTTAGCCTTTAGATTATCCAACTCCTTCAATGATTCTTCTAGACTAGCTGTTGAAGACTTAGTCTTAGAAGCATTAGCGTCACTTGATATTTTGTTTAGAACTACGTGAACAGGATTTGGTTTTAAGTCATACATTGAACCAGTACCAGCATCAACAGCAGCTCCAACAAGCCCTCCCAGAACAACATTACCTGCCATAGCTGCACCACCTGCTCCTGCTACCTTGGGAACTACATTTACATTAACAGTTTCGTACCCCTCTTTTGAGATTGTAACAACCAAGTCATGCTTTCTCGATAACTCAAAAGTAGCGGGAGTTTTACCTTGTAACCCAGTTGATAACTGTACTGTAGCACCTGAAGGTTCCGATTCTATAACAAGGACATCCTTAGTACCCCGAGTTATTGTTCCACAGCCATTAAGTAACGCTAGGCATAATACAGTTCAGCAGATACTAAATATTTTGTTATTTTTCATTGGTGTATATGGGCTCGCCAAAATTAGCAGCAGAATGATGTTTTTCAATGCCCCTGATCTTTATTTGTTTTTATATTTCACCTAATTCGCAATCTAGTAACCACTCTTTGATTATCGTTCCACCGTACATGCTTCAACTTGTATGGAGTTAAGCTATTAATCTCGTCACTTAGAATCTCTATTAAAGCCCCCCAGTTTTCCCGGGGCCAATTAATACCGATTCTCAGAGACTCAGAATTTATGGCCTCCTCAACTACGGGAGTACATCCCAAATCAATCTTAGGATTAGTATTAGCTCTGACCCATCTAAGTAAATTGCCTGCTTCTACTGATAAACCATATTGGGCAACTATATCTGGTTCAGCCAAGGTAGCCTGTATCTCAGGAATTATTTCACTCCAGGGAGCCTGAGGCTCAAGTGTGTATGTCCAAGTGTAATCATGGTAGCCTAAATCTGCCTGTATCTTTACCTTTGCATTAGGTGCAACACCGCTTATTAAAGACGCAATAATCCAAGCAATACTTCCATCCCTCGTTTTATACTTTGGAAAACAAGCATCATAGGCCTTCTTTGTACAAAACGACCAAAGGAGCAGAGGTTCCTGAGCTACAGGATTTAGGGCTATCACTTGCTCCTGAAGAAACCGTGTAAAGGCAGCATAAATGCCGTTTAAATCGCCACTGTAGTCAAATCTAGGATTAGGTGCAGGCGGACATAAGGGCGGCAGATTACGTGCCCTATCGACCACTTTAAATCTTATCAAAGTACGTCTAAACTTAGAATTCTGATCAGTCTTCGTATCATAAGATAACTTCAGCCCCCTTTTTACTAAAAGCTCCGTGATGATAGGTTCGAACCCTCCGTATCCCATAATTCTAGAACTGCATCAAGCACTACGTTCTGAAACCCAGCCAGCGGTGAATTCCCTGTTTCCTATTTTCTCGAACAATAAAGCTCCTGAAGTCGAAAGAACCCTTAGAGGATCTTTCTCATTAGGACCGTAAATCTCCTGAAGTACGTCACTCCACTCGAAGCCATCTGCAGGTTTTACTGCTAAATGCGAATACCCTCCTCCAAAGTATTCTTTTTCTACGAACCGAATTGCTTTAAAGTTAGCAATCGCGAACGCCTGCATATCATCTCTAAATGCATTCTCATATTCTCGAAACTCCTCAACTGGTATAATCCTACGAGTCCAGTTATCGCTGAAACTTTGACCTATAGACTCCTTTCTAAAATTAATTAAGGGTTCATTTTTAATCTGATCGATCAGTAACTTTGAGCCTAACTGAACTAATTGCTTAAGTATATCGGGTTTCATAAACCCCGATATTAAGAAGTTTATGGAAAACAGGAAATCAGGAATTCCTGCATCGATCGGAGCAATATTTTACCTCGTTCCAAACTTTTTCCCATTTCTTACGCCATGTGAAAGGCCTACCACAGCGAACACATACCTTAGTTGGTAAATTTTGCTTTTTTACATGCTTAGGCATAGAATATTATCTTCAGATTAAGATAAAAGTTTCAAACTAGCGTTTAAATAAAATCAATTCGGTACAATCTGTTCGATTTCAGTTCGATATTTGTCTTTTAGTAAGTTCTCATAGGAGAATCCGTACCCCGTGGGGGCATTTTTATAGATATACTTCTATTGTAGTAGATAAAGGATCAGGCACTCTTGAAGGGAGTCGTACATGAAGCCCATCTGCATCACATTGCGAATCAAGTACGCTCGAATCATTTATAAACTTTACTGAATTTACATGCGATATTCCTTTGACAGTTAAAATCCCATTCTTCGGCCAATCAAACACGTGAAGAAAGAGCCTGTGCTTAGGATCCTTGGCACTTAAGGTTAAACGACCCCAACCAGGTACAGGTAGATTACTTTGTTTAGCACCATATATACTTACTCCATTTAATTTAAGCCAATTTCCAACTATCTCCAAACGTGAGACTGATTGCTCTGGAATTACTCCTTGTCCGGTTGGTCCAACATTTAAAAGTAGATTTCCACCCTTACTAACAATATCGATTAAATTACGAATTACTGTTTGTGGTGATTTAAATTCTTCATCACCTAAATAGTAACCCCAATGCTTGTTTAGAGTCATACAAGTTTCCCAAGGATCCAACCATCCTGATGCAGGTATTTCTTGTTCAGCTACTCGGTAATCACCAAATCTATTACCAATCCGCTGATTTACGATACACTCCGGATTTAAATTACGAATTAAAGTAAAAAGCTCCTTGCTTTGCTTTGAATTAATTTTTTCAGGTGTATCAAACCATAAAATATCAGGATGATATTGCTGCATTAGCTCCTGAACCTGTGGTTTAACTTTATTTTCGTAATAGATGCGAAACAACTTCTTTTTCTCATCAGGAAAATCCCAGGTATTGCTACGCCTCCATCCGTCAGGTTTAATATCGGTTGGACAATTGGGGTCATCCCAATCCCTACCTAAAGAGTAATAAACACCAAATTTAAGCCCTGCATGTCTGCAAGCATCTGCTAATTCTTTGATGGGATCCTTCTTCCAGGGTGTTCTTTTAACAATATTATAGTCACTTGAAGGACTATTAAACATAGCAAAGCCATCGTGATGTTTTGACGTAATAACAATATATTTCATACCCGCCTGTGATGCTATTTTTACCCATTTTTCAGCATCAAACTGAGTTGGATTAAACACATCAGCAATTTTAGCATATTCTGCTCTAGGTATTTTAAGACGAAGCATCATATGCTCTCCTAATCCGTCTCTTAATGAACCATCTGCCGAAGGATAGTGGCATCCCCACTGTGAATATAAACCCCAGTGAATAAACATACCAAATCGAGCATCACTCCACCATGCGAGTCGAGAAGCCGAATTAGCTTCAGTATCTAGTTTTATTAAATTCTGATTAGCATGACTATCACCTGTATCTATTAGTACTTTAGTAGACTCTACTGAATTCTGAGCACATATGCTGTCATTAATAAACAATAAGGCCAAAATTAATAAAAGGAGCGGGGTAATTTTCATTAGTGTAAAAGTACAGTGTTCGTCATTTAAACTAGAATCTTGTAATCTGCATTTATCTTAAACTTATAATTTATTCATATTCTTAATTAACGTGATTTTTAGCACGCAGTAGAGATTCTAAAAAATAATAATCGGCGTAATTTAAAGGTACATCCATTTCACTATTCTTTGGATGATGACCTGTTGCATGCATAAGCAGAAATCCTCCATTTAAACCAACTGATGCTAAGTAGTTCTCGGACATTAACGTAGTCAGCTGCTTCCATGCAAAATTGAGGAATATTTGCTTTTCTGTACCTGAAGAAAAATCGCTAAGCTCAAATAAAGCAGAGCACATTATAGCAGCAGCAGATGAATCTCTAAGTTCATTTGGATTATTAGGTGCATTATAATCCCAAAAAGGTACCCCATCGCTAGGCATCGTTGGATAATTGATAAAAAGTAGTGCCGTCTTTTGAGCCTGTTTTAGATAAGCAAGATTACCCGTTTCTCTATACATCATAGTATATCCATATATAGCCCAAGACTGTCCCCTTGCCCAACTAGAGTTATCGGCAGCCCCTTGATGCGTTCTTTTTTGTATAACACGACCATCAACTGGATTATAATCAACTACGTGGTACGAACTTCCATTCAATCTAAAATGATTGCGTAAACTTAAGTCTGCATGTGCAGTGGCGATTAATTTATAAGTAGAAAGACCTGTTTCACGAGACGCCCACGTGAGTAATTCCAAATTCATCATATTATCAATGATAATAGGATAGGTCCAAGGCTTAGTATCCCATGACTTGATACCACCCACATTTGAATTAAACCGTGTGCTAAGAGACTTAGCTCCATTTAATAAAATGTTTTTATAGTATGGCTCGTGAGTTATCCGATATGCATTACCGCTACTGCAATAAAGCATGAAACCAATATCATGAGTTCCCTGATCAAATTGTTCTGTTTCTAATAAACGCGTATAATATTCAGCATTATTTTTAAACTGCTCATTATTTGTTAGTTCATATAAAAGCCATAATGATCCAGGAAAAAAACCACTAGTCCAATCGCTTGCTTTCACCATCATGCGCTTATTATGCTCAAACGAACGTGGTAACATCTTAGAACCATGTATTTGTTTCAACATCCAAGTATACTGTGAAGATGCTCTAACTATAGCGTCTTTTAAAATCGCTTCCTTAGGAGATTCAGTAGCTGCCTTTGCGCAATAAATAAAAAGAATAAAAAATATACATACGAATTTACTAAAAAATCTATTTAATGAATGATTCATAAGTGCGGGATAATTTACAATGATTACACTTTTAGTTTAAAACCACTTAACTTGGATTAGATTTAAACACACTTGGCAACAGCAAGTTGAACAAAACCATATTTATAAAAATTAAAGTATAAATAAAAGAGATCACACCCACTTTAAGTGCTTAAGTGAACAAACTGTATGAGTTTAATTTAAGACATTAGTCACTCAAGGGATTGATCTATTGCATTTCTTAAATCCAACTTCTTAAATCAGCCTTCAATTCAGAAATTATTCTACACAATAATTGCATAAAATACTATTCATCAAAAAAATACAAATTTTTAGTAATTAAGACATAAAGGCATTTTTAATATATAAACTAAAACTTATGCTTAACGATTAAGCATTTAAGTACATTGAGTTATCTTACCTTAGGCAGATAATGTTCATACCCCAAGTTAGGTATCTAATCCCCCTCTGTTAACTACTTATTACGTCCTTTCTACTTATCAATCTATCCATGGGCTATATTAACCCATTGTACCACTATAAGTCTATTATGGCGCAAGTGTAGTGACAGAATATTACCCCTAAAATAATTACGTAAGAAAAAAAGAAAATGAAACAGCTATCGCTAATACAAATTACCTCCATGAATAAGCCTCATAAAATAACTAGTAAGTATGAGTTAAAAGCTGTTACAAAGTTGTGCACTGCAATAATAGTACTATTTTGCATATGTTTTATTTTAACAAATCTTATTAATGCACAAGTAGCTCCTACGGATAGTAATACCGTTATCCTATCTCCCTTTTCAGTAAATACTGAAAAAGATAATGGATTTGTTGCTACAAGCTCTCTGGCCGGCGGTAGATTAGCATCTGATTTAAAAGATACACCAGTAGCATATTCAGTTATTACAAAAGAGTTTCTTGATGCATTTAATATAACAGATTTAACGCAAGCTGCAGATTGGGCTCCAAACATGACAAGCAATCCTGGTAATAACACTGACCAGGGTTATGGTTTTTCACCTGCGATTAATATAACAATGCGCGGATCTGCCCCGAGTGAATCTAATTATCCAATGAGGGATTTCTTTCCTTATAACTCAAATAC
>Ga0164296_1001621_pt1 | contig 23428 bp, 36 predicted proteins | sample GEODES057metaG_FD_113533 | JGI IMG/M metagenome (GOLD analysis project Ga0164296, IMG submission 113533) | Dystrophic lake water microbial communities from Trout Bog Lake, Wisconsin, USA - GEODES057 metaG | ecosystem: Environmental > Aquatic > Freshwater > Lake | place: USA: Trout Bog Lake...
GCCATCAGCCGTTATGGTGGCAGTGGTAGGTCCAGTGTTGGAATATGATCCAGCTTGCGGAGTCCAAATGGTTCCATTGTTATTTGGAATGTTGTTTGAACTAACAAATTGTTGATTACCGCCGCCATATCCGGCAGTACCGGCAGTGGAAGTGGCAAAATTTAAGAATGCGTATTGCGTTAATACGACTGTACCGGCATCTCTTTGAGGACCAAAGCGTTGGTCAGCGGCGAGAATCGGTCCTTCAAATGTACTACGTCCCATTTTTATTCCTTATGCAAAAGTACCTTGTCAATCGTTGCATCGTCTGCTGGGGCAGTGGCGACAAGGAAAAACACCCAGATGTCTTAGTTTACTACGTTTAAACGTTTCTGCAAATATTTTTTTAAAAAAACCCCGCTTTTTAGGGCGGGGGTTTTGTTTAGTAAGAAGCGTATACGCCAAGTGGGTCGGAATAGCCAAAGCTATAACGCTCACGTGACTTGTAACGCACGTTACCTGTATCGAAGTCGCCGTCCATGCTATTTTGTAGCGGTGTACGAACAAACATCTTCAAACCGTTTGGAACATCAGTGGTTAAGAACCATGCGTTTGTAGCGGTCAAGAAGTGATTGATTGTGTATCCTTCTGGGATAGAACCATTGTTTTCGATAGCGTTAATGTCGTTGTTGTTTGTACCAACACGCAATTTAGTTTCGAGCAAACGAGTTGCAACGAACTGTAGTGCAGGTGGAACAACCAATTTACGAGGTTTAGCGGCAATCAAAAGACCACGCTCATCTGTCCATCCGGCGATCTGAATAACTGCGTTTTCAAGCGCTGTTTCGTTCAGGTCAGCAGGTGTAGATGGTGTATTGGCATTTGTACCGCCATTAACGAGTGGGTGTGATGAAGAGAACAAGGGTTGTCCGTCACCGCCTACAAACTGAGTAGAAAAGCCGTTATTAAGAGTAGCGGCGGCTTTTACCTGCTTAGTGTAAGCCATAGCACGAGCCAAGCCCTTTGTATAACGTGCAGACAGTGAGTCATACAAGTTATCTTCAATAGCTTCTTCTGTTAAGGAAAAGCCAAGAGCAATGGTTTCGTGTTGGTAACGAGCAGTCCATGCTTCTTGCGCATTGTCATAAGCGATGGCATTGCCTTCGTTTTTAACAGGTGCGGCAGAGAAACCAGACAGTTTTGTTTCCTCTTCAAATGAACGCTCTGATGATTCGATTTCATAAATTTCTTTATGCTCTTCACCGTAGCGGGCGTACTCTAATCCGAACAATGCATTCAATCCGGGGAGTAATTCTTTCAATAGTTGGGCACGTGAAATAGCCATTTTAAATTACTCCTTAAGCAATTGAAGTGGGTGAGTAATAGCCGTGCAACGCTTGGTTGAACTTAACTAAAACTTCCGGATATTGAGTAAATACCAATGTCGCACTAGACGCAAAAGCGACTGATGGAGCTTGATTCAAAATAATTGATGTAGAACCAGCGGCTACAGAAGCGCCAGTACCAGCACCGATTACAAATGAACCAGAACCAATATATTGACCATTGGAAGCGAGTGAACCTACTTCAGTACCAACTGGCAACGCTTGTGTCAAACCTGAAGAGATTGTGATTGTTGCTGTAGAAATTGAAGAGTAAGTTGCAGTACCTAAAGCAACTGCTGTATCACGTACTAAATCAACAATGCGGAAAGGCAATGTTGTAGTTACAGGCGTAGCATAAGGTGACAAAATACCGTTGCTTGAATCGCCAGTATTTAAATTACCTGCTAGGTCTGAACCAGATACGTTTTGACCAATCATTGCTGTTGCCGCAGAGCCGATAGTTGTACCACCTTGCGTAGTCACCATAGCCGCTTTAAAAACGGTATCAGGATCATCAGCAATAATGGCTTGTGCATCACCGGCTAGGGTGTTTGCAATCCAGTTTTGAGCGTAAAAAGGTTGTTTTGTACTTGGGTTTGTATAAGAACATCCCAAGAAAACGCCAGTAACTTGGTCAGTAGTCGTACCAGTTGTTACAGCGGCACGAGTAATAAAACCACGAGAAAGAACCACGGTGTCGCCGTAATAAATATTGGTTCCATAGTTATATGCAATGGGCAACTTGCGTGTTGACCCTGCAAAAACTTGACCACCAATAAGATTAACCGGCTTCAACCCGTATGGTGCGGGTACGATTGGATATGCCATTTAAATCTCCATTAAGTTTAATTTCCTTTTCCAAAGCTAACCGCAGATTTTCTCTCATTGAAAAGAGGCATTCTTGCGTCACTCTGGCGCATGAGACTATTGTTGACAGCTTCTTCATTGGAACGAGTCAAACCTTGGTAATAAGCCTGTTGTTGCTCGACCAACTCCGTAGGAGTCTTGCATAACAATAATCCGCCAACCTCGATGTTGTCTTTGAAACGACTATCGGGATCAACTAGCAGTTTAAACTTCGGTTGTTCCTCAAGTTTTACTGGTTCCCATCCTTCTCTGAGTCGAGAAGAAATGTTTCTTGGATCAGCATTATTTAAGATAGCAACTCGAATCCATCGATATGACATCCCGGCTTCTTTATCCGGTTCAGGAAGAATTTCTGGCGGAGTCCACTGCTTAGGGCGCTCTGTCAATTCACGGGTTATCAAATCACGGGGTGTTCTGTTTTCAGCCATTTTAAGACTCCAATTTAAGTACAGCTTGAGCGTATTGCTCAGGTGTTAATCCAAGTTTTTTCGCAATATTCACTTGTGTAGTGCTTAAACGAATTTTCTTGGGCGATGTGCTACGAGTTGCCGGTGCGACTATCGTGCTAGATTTTGTAGGACGTTCATCCTTTTCTTCGTTCTCAAATTTCTCTGGGAACCTTTGTCGCATTGTGTCATTAATGCGTTTGTAATACTCTTCAGAGGCGATGATTACACCTTCCTCTCTCAACTCTTCGTGCAAGGCAAGCGCCATGCTTGTCATCAGCTTGTTTTCACCAAACCAAGGGTTGTTTTTTTGCCATCTTACAGCAGTTGGGTCAACAGGTGGCGGTTTAAACGCTGGTTGTTGGGGTATTGGAGCATAATTTTGTTCGTTTTGCAACGGAGCGGGTTTAAAATTCTTAACTTTATCGCTTTTTAACGATAAATCAGTCATTTTTTGTTGCGCTTCAATTATTGCATCGGTATCTCCGGACTCATACGCCTTACGGTAATCATCTTTTGCCTTAGAAATTTCCATTTCCAGAGATTTAGAAATGCTTTGCAGGGAAACATTTTGATTTTCATGCAAATTTTTCTTTAATTGCTTGTTTTCTTCAACCAAACGGTTGGCTAAAGCAATAGCTTCTTGATTTTCACGGTAAACACGCTCCTTTTCACGCCGCTCATCATGAGCAAGGCGCTTCATTTGGAGTAATTTCTTCTTAACTTTGCTGGAATAATCAGTTAATTCATCACTATAAAGTTCTTCTTTAACAGATTCCGGCAATGGGTCTTTGTTTTTGTCTTCATCTGGAGCATCATCCTCTACTTCAATTAGGATTTGCTCATCTTGTTCGTTGCTTTCCTTTTCATCAGGAAATTTAAAATCTGGTTTGTCTAATTCTGCCATGTGTACGCTCCTTATTTGCGTTTAATTCCACGGGGGTCTTCTACAGTACCCTCCACGGAGTCGTCATTAATCATCCGGAATTCTTTGCCATGAATGACAAGTCTTGAACCGGCGTGTGGTCGGACTAAAATAAAGTCTCCTACCTTGCACCAAGGTCCTGTTGGAAACTTGGTTTTGTCTTGATAGCAATCTGGACCTAGAGCTACAACAAAAAGAACCGTTGTCATGATTTCTTCTTGGCGAATGGTCTCTGTGGCTTTGATTAAACTACTTCCTTCTAATGTTTCCTCTTGCTCAGGAATAGCACAAAGAATGTGATACCCACTAGGCATAGGGAGTTGTTTTGCTTTTTCTTCCATTGTTTTATTGATTGAACCAATAATTGTTGGGTTGTCTGGATTGGTAGCCAGTAAAATTTCAGTCATCATGTTCCTTTACTCTTTGTTGTAGGTCTTTAATGTTTAAACGGGCAGTAAGAAGACCTTTTACCTCACCACACATTGCTTTGTATTCAACAAAGTCCTTGGCAGAACCATTGCCAAGAGCCTCTTGAATTTGGTTTATTTTGTCGTCCAATTGTTTAATTAGAACGTCTAAATACTTATGGATCATTGATTACCTTTGGTTTGAAGTTCTGCACTCTTGATAGATGATTGAACGCCAAGTTTGAGTCTTTCTTTTGCCATTTGGTGATCTGCATCTGCTTGATTTTTCTGAATTTGTGCGGCAATGCGGAGTTTTTCTGTTTCCGCTTGTGACATGATTCGGTCTCTTTCCACTTGTACTTGAGCCATTTTTGCTTGAATATCGGCTTGATCTTTTTGCGTTTTGGCTTGTTGCGCCTGTTGTTTGAGTTGCAATTCTTGCTGTTGCAATTGAATAAGCGGGTCTTGAGCCTGTTGTTGGGCTTGTTGTTGAGCCGCCTGTTTGTCGTTTAACTGCTTGAGTTGTACAGATGCTTGTGCAATTAAACGAGACAATTGAACCTCTACGTCTTGCGGTAATTGTTGACCTGGCATTGGCATTGCCACGCCCATTTGTTTTTCTATTTGCGACCTGTACTGGAAACCCAAATGTTCTGCAATATGCGCCTGCATTGCCGCAGTAATCTGATTTGCTTGCGGGTTTTGAGAAATAGTTTGTTGTACATTTGGGTCTCCTAAGAAAGATTGATGAGCCGCAATGTGTGCGTCTTGATCTTGATAGATAAACGCCTTAAGCGGTTTGCCGTTTAAACAATTCATGTTTTCTGATATAGGATCAAGAGGAACTTGATCTTCTTTTGTCGGTATTAATTTAGCCGCATTTTTTATACCTAATGTATCAATCATTTGTCTATGCAAATAAGCTAGGTCATATAGCTGTGGTGCTTGCTGTGCTAACTGCATTACAGCTTGCCATTGCACAACTTTTTGAGACATGGTTGCCGAATTAGGATCGGAAACAGGAATAATATCTACATTTGAATAATCTGATTTTTTGGCTTGACGACCACCTTCCTCTGGGTCATATTCATAATCTTCAGGCGTATAGTCGGCAATAATAACTTTAAGCAGTCTTAACTCTTGCTTTAAAGAATAATGAATGCGAGCCTGAACCGCAGTCATGACTTTCATGGTTCGCTCTAAGATTGCCAATGTTGTGCCTACAGGCGCATTGGCAGACATATCCGCCGTGGTTAAATCTGCTGTATTGGCAAATCTTCTGCCATCTTCCACAATTTGATTGAGCAAAGACATCAATACTTGACTAGGCTCCTTATAAGGAAGAAGCATTAAGTTGTCTTTAATAGTTCCGGATGCCACATCTACATCTCTAAACTCTGCTGGAGCTATAGGTGTGTCGTCTCCCTTGACTCGCATTCCCCGAGTTTTAAAACCGCCCGGCAAGTTAGCGAGAGTGCCCGCATCGACCAACTGACGAATAAGAGAAGTACCTGACTTAGCAAAAGCGCCAATAAGATGAATAAGCCCAAAGTAATAGAAACCAAAACCCGGAACATATCCATAATGGACAAAGTGCTGACGTTTTTGATGGGTTTTGTCGGACTCTTTCCAGTTTCTTCTAATGGAAAGTATTTTGTTACTTCCATGTTCAAATGTGACAAGGTAGGGGAGTGCAATTCCTGTTTCGTTTCCATCTTTGTCCTTGTGTTCAAAACCTACCAAATCTAAATCTACTTGCATCTCAAGTAGTTTGTATCTGAAATCTGATGTAGCTCTAAAGCCCATCTTTTCCGCAATTTTCTTTTCTACTTCATCTAGCGTATTGTTTGGTTCGCCCAGATCAATGTCTCTATAAAAACCCATAACTTGTAAGCGCCTGAGTTCATTTTCAGTTTTACGCATGACATGGGTTACCCGGGGAGCGGTCTCTATATTTGATGCGCCGTAAGGAACTACAACATCTTCTGCTGGAACAAAAACAGCCGCAGGTCTTTCAGTATGAGGATCGTAGTAAACTTTTTTAAAGGCATTTCCTGACAATCCCAATCCCCAAATCATTCGTTCTGTTTCGGGTCGATATTCGGTCATGACATCGGTCAGCATGTAGTTCATGTCTGTTTCAACACGCTTGGCTGATTCTCTTTTTTCTGGAGTTTCTTTTCCTACAATTTCCGTTCTTGCTGGACCTGTTGCCGGAAAAATCTCCATGATGGTTTCAGCTTGAAACTTAACCAGCGCCTCTGATAAAAGAGGATGATATACACCGCAAGCACCAACCCAAGGATCGGTTCTCTCTTCTATTTTTAAACCTAAAAGCTCTAGCCCATCAACGTAGGCTCTGATCCAATCCCTTCTTGAGGATAGGTCATCATCATAATCCGCCACCAAATCTCCCACAATGGATTGCAATGTGGATTCATCCATTAACTCGGCAAGGTTTTCATCAAAGTTATTGGACTCATTTTTTTCCATGTGCATTTCAAAACCAGGTCCTGATATATGCAAAGCTTCTGGGTCTTCAATTTCTATTTCTATATCAGGTTCATCTTGAAGAGATTGAATACCTTGGGGCGCTTGATAAAGACCTTTGTCAATCATGTTAATTCCTAGTAATAAGATACTTTGCGTTTGAAGTATTGTTGTTCATCTTCCATGTCAGAGTTAAGACGAATAAATCCGCCTTGCCTGAATCTAAGCATTGCTTGACTGGTCGAATCGACTAAGTCATCATGGTCGCCGTTGGGGAAAGATGCAAGCTCTTCTACCAATTCTTCCGCCCATCTTGTTGTGGGACACCATACAAAACCAGATGCAAACAAATCTGATATAGCGTTTACACGGGCTATCTTATCATTTCCTTTGCTTGGTGTATATTCAGAAAGCGGTATTCCCATTGCTCTTAGCTCATAAATAAGCGGTGCACCAGCGGCTTTCTTTTCAATAATTAAAGAATCAGGTTGCCATTCTTTATACATTTGTTGCGCCTTGGCTTTGAGAGCTGGAAACTCCATTCGTTGTTTAAACGCATCAAGCAAGATAATATTGGCTTGTTCTTGACCTTTATCGTTTGGATGGTAAAAAACACCCCAAGTTGTACAAGCTGAATAGTCAGCCCGGGAAGATTTTTCAAACGCAGTATCCCAAGATTGAATAATGTATTCGCATGGTGGAGGATTGTCTTTGTCCCAAAGTCTCCACATATCCCTTTTAATAATAGCGCCTTCTTCAGAGGTTGGATTTTGCTGGTATTGGGCTTCCCACTTCGATACGGGAAGTTCAGCTTTAATTGCCTCTAATTCTTCTTGAGACCAAAACTCTGACCATAGGGGTTTACCCGATGGATACAGCGCTGGAAATTCTATAACTTCCCACTCGCTACTTCCATCCCGTTTAAACGATGCATCTAATATTTGACCTGTTAAATCTCTTTTAGACCATCTGGTGTTATGGGAAACAATACCATTAGCTATAAAATTTTCAGTGCGGTCTATTTCAACATCAAATACCTCTTTTTGCCCTGAAAAAACAATACTAACTATTGGGTCTACTGTGAAGTCTGAGATACGATGCAGCTCGTTCAAGTATGCTTGCTGTCTTTCCGTATCCAACTGCAAGGTTGCAGTCATTGCAGAGTAATCCTCTGACTTTTCCTGTCTCATGGCAGTGGTCGATGCACAATTTACCATTCCAATGGGCACGAGTATTTTTTGTTGTTGGTGGGTTACCGCATATATCACATTGGTTATGACACCCCTTAACCATTGCTTCATACTGTTCAACGGTAATACCATAACGGTGTTTGATGCGGTGTTTACGGGCTTCTTCTGATGATTTTTTGGGAGTATATTGTTTGCCGTAATGTGTAGCGCATAAACCACGGCTTGCAATTTTTCTATTACATCCTTCCATTTCGCAAGTAATACCTTTCCACTTTCCATGATGCCCCAATGGTTTTCGTGGTGCGTCTGGATTTTTTCGGTGGTAGCTGTCGCTTGCTTGGCATGGTCCACATTTTCCAGCTTTTGTTTTTGCCCTTGAAGGTCTGTTACATCCTTCAGTGATACAAGTAAATCTCCCGCTTGTAAATGTTTTAATCTGGTCCACTCTAATACTCCTTCATTCATTACAAGAAACGGATGTCTCTCATTTGCTTGAAGTATTTTACCAGATTGTGTTTGTACTGTATATATGGAATCAAAACCATTTGACTTCCAGTTGTTTACTTTGCTAGTAGATAGTTTTCCATTATCAAAGGTGGCAACTACATCGTCTTTTTTTATATTTTTTAATAAAGTATTTGTTCCGTCAGCCATTAATACGTTTGTATCGCCAACCATACACATTACTATAATAATAGCTCCGCCTGGTTGTAGACGTTGTCTAGGACCTGAGTTATACCATTCATAGACACGGTCATAAACCGCAGGATTGCCTAGCATGGCTTCTTGTTCGCTATGCGGGTCATCAATGATTAATACATCAGCGCCTTTTCCTGTTACCGCTCCGCCCACTCCAATAGCAAAATAGTCCCCCCCTGCATGGGTATTCCAACGACCGGCGGCTTTTGAATCGCTTGATAATTTAGTATTAAAAACCGATTGATAGTCAGACGTATTGACAAGATTACGAACCTTGCGACCGAATCCAACTGCCAGTTCAGCGGTGTGGGCAGTTTGAATGATTTTTTTATTTGGGAACTTTCCAAGATACCAAGAAGGGAAAAGGTATGAAGCAAACTCGGACTTTGTATGTCTAGGTGGCATGTTGATAATGAGTCGTTTAAGAGAGCCTTCCGCAACTCGTTCAAATGCATTAGCCATGATTGCGTGGTGCTCTCCAGCAATAAATGCGCTCCACATAGCCTGTACAAACGGTAAGAAGTTTTCCCTGCATCGCTCATTTTGATCCGCCTTTAATACTTGTTGAATTTTCTTTATATTCGGGTGGTCCTTGGGAAGCGCATTAAGCATTTCCCTATAGTTACGTATTTCAGTCTTAGTTAAAACTGGCATAGCTACTCCTGATCATAACCGTACCATTTTCTCTACTGACTTATCTATCACCTTTAAAGACCTAACCTCATGAGCCTTAACCTGAAGCAATCCATCTTTCTTAAGCCTATGCACAAGCCTATGTATATTGCTTTTGCTTTTTAAATTTAATCCTTGTGCAATATTCATGTACGAAGGAGCATAACCTTTAAGTGTTATATACGCCTTGATAAATTCAAAAACCTGTTGTTGTCTAGGACTCATATATACCCCCGGGGTGAACAAAATAGAAACGTTCTAGGGGGGTATTCTATATTCAATGTTTAAACTGTCAAGTCCTTTTATTGATAAGGGGGTAGGGGTGAACGTTCGTATTGCATAGAGAGTTTGTAATCGGATGTGGAAAATAGAGCGTAAGGTTGGACGGGGCAGGAGTGCCGTTCCGGCGGGGGTGGTACGTGGGTGGTCAGCTACGCCAGGCACACGACAAGCGCATACCCCTGCGACACTATTTGTTATAAAAGAATAATCGTTAGTGAACTGCTTTGAACTTAGTCCAGTGCTCATCTAACTCACGCTTCAATTGCTCTGCGTCAACAGTCTCTGTCTTGACCTCACTCTTATCAGTGAACATGCCGATTGCTCTACCCATAAGCTCGAGTGACTTAAGACGATCTCCAAGCTTTGCCTTGTCATCATCCGCATGCTTCAGTAAATCACCCATAATCTTTCTCCGAGTGGCAACTGCATCATCAATAATATTTTGCTCCACGCTCTCCCAAACGTGCTCTAGCAGACTACTCACTCGAGGGTCACGCATAAGACGATTAGCCTCAGTGATCACGCTTGCATCACTCATTCTCCGAGTGTCGTAAGCTTTTACGTAAGCCTCTCGAGGTGATAAACCTTGAGCGACGCAACTTGTAAAGCATCTCATCTTTGCAGTCATTCTTGGATGGTTGTCCTTTACTCCTACAACCTTGCCACTTCTTTTATATTTACTTACAGTAGAAGCAACCGCAGACCGCATCGCTTCGCTTATTCCCTCGCTCTCCACGTTCGTGCCTGTGCGTTCTCTATCGTTGGTGCTATTTGATTCAGCGCTCTGGTTGCCGTCATTTAATTCACTCATTGGTCATCCTTACATTGTTTTAAAAATACCCTATCGATTAATACTCATATCAATATTGTTTAAACACTACGTGTAAACATGTGTTCTTATTTTGGGAGCATTTGACTGTCTCGCTTCGCTCCCCAAAACCGCAGGCTCACCACATGAGCTACCAACATCTGCGTTTAAACATCTTGATAAAAGTTATCCACAACCACCATTTTAAACTTATCCACACCCTGTTGACAACTTAAGTTATCCACCGCAAACTGTGGATAATAAATGCACCAAAATAGTGAAAACCGCCCAGGAGCGACAAACGATAGCACGTCAAGGGGGTAGGTGCTATCACCCCTAAAAATCGCTCTAAAGCCGTTTAAATCGGTCAAATATACAAAAGTATTCAACTAATACTTAAGAGTTCAAATCGATACACTAATAAAGAATACAACTCAACCACATAATAACCCTACAAAGCATTAGGTCTTTATAAAAATATTTGTTTATGCGTTTAAACATGTGCTATCATTGAGGCTCATTCAGTGAAAGCACTGACTGAAATTGACCCCTAAGACCTACACCTAACGACTGTAAGAGGGCGAGCCAAAAGCCGGTAAGGTTCCAGTCCTTATTACTCCGAGAGCCTAGATTGCAATAGCTACAGACCACTCGCACTACACATAAGAGGGTCAACCGCAGTTGAGCACGATCTAATTACTCTCTCATGACCCTATTCGTGAATAAGTAGGGTGTGATTGCATCACATAAGCGCATTCTTTTTAGTGTGCTTATGCGATGTAATTTCGCATCGATACAAGGAGCCTAAAATATGGGAACACTATTACAGAGATACAACATCTATTTGGCTTGCGCCGATGACGGCAAGGGCGGGGACATTACCAGGGGAGGCGCTCCCTTACTTACATTTGAGGAGTGGCTCAATGCTTAAAGCACTCATCACTTTAATACTCTCAATAATTTTTGCAGGCGTGGCATTCGTGGTCATGCTCGACTGGCTCGGCGGGTGCGGTGAAACTTACACCTATGCCGATGGCTCTCAACACCAAGGCGAATGCCTTGGACGGTTAACTCTTAAATCATTAATCAATAAAGGCATCAATCATGGATAACATTACACGTGAAGACTGGCTCAATAATGCAGTCATTGAACTGCGCCCCATTTTCAAATCAGTTGGCTTTCCGCTCCCGGACAATATCCGAGTAACCTGCGGGTTCCCATCTCGGCACGCTCGCAGTTTAAACAGGGCAATCGGTGAGCACTGGAGCGCCAAGGCATCGGACGATAACACTCACGAAATTCTCATCTCGCCGGTGCAAGATGACCCCATCGAGGTATTCGGTATTCTTGTACACGAACTGTCTCACTCAGCGACTGACGGTGACGGGCATAAAGGCAACTTTCCCCGATTGGTGCGAAGTTTATGGCTTGAGGGCAAGCCGACTGCGACCGTAGTCGGTGAGGCTTTTAAGAAAAGCTTCTCGGCGCTCATCGATGGGCTTGGCGCTTATCCTCACGCCCGCTTAAACATCAATGCGAATAAAAAGACTCAGTCCACTCGCATGCTCAAAGCGGTCTGTAAAGGGTGCGGTTTCACCATTCGGTTATCTAGTAAGTGGGCTGATCAAGGCTTGCCGATATGCTCATTTGACAACAACGTATTCACTTTATCTTAATTTTTAGGAGGCTTACCCATGTTACCAATCGAACGTCAACTCTCTCTTATCCCGCTCAATCAACTCAATGCGGTGCTTTTATCTAAATCGATTTGCGCTCAAACATCAAAGGATAGCGCAGTCGAGCAAGTGTCTATCCTGATCAATGATGGGCACATCACATTAGACCAGGTCAAATCAACCAGGTCGAACGGTGCAACCGTAGTCGCATCAAATGTAACGATACCGGATGACGTACGTGCTCAAATCACAAAGGCATCAAGCGAGGTGAGCAATGCGGTCGCTGAGATTCAGAGACTGCAATTTGTTATTGACAACACCATAAGATCGCAGAGCCGTAATCATTCAGCGATGGAGAATAATTTTGATGACCTGTCTCGCCGTTTAAACGCTAAGATCGATGCGGTGCAGGGCGTTGATTACAACATTGTCAAGGGGTCGATTGTCTCTGAGGTATCAAAACTGTTTGATGAATTCAGGACTGTCGCAACTCCCGAGCAATTGGTTGAGGTTGCCAAAATTGTTCCCAAGACTACCCACAAAATTGCAAAGGATGTATTCGGAGACATCTGCACCTACAGGTACAACGGTGAGACGATTGACTTCTCATCGTTCGAGGTCGATGTGTGGAATGACCCCGATGCACCGGCTCTCGTTGCCGATTACAACTTCAACCCCGAGCACTTGCATCAAGCACTTATCGCACTCGATGATCCACTGCCTGATAACGTGTGGCTCGCCGGTGAGCGTGGCACTGGTAAGACCGAATTCGTGGCTCAACTTGCCAACCGCCTGGGTCGCCGATTGTTCCGAGTCAACTTTGATGAGGCTCTCGAGCGTGCCGAGTTTATCGGGGGTAACACAATTGAAAATTCAAACGTGGTTTGGAAGCCCGGTGTTATCACTCAAGCGATTCAGCATCCAGGTGCAATCATTCTGCTAGATGAAATTGGTTTTGCACGTGCTCAAAATCTCGCCGTCTTGCATGCCCTGTGCGAGCGCTCACCGCACCGCTCAATCGTGATCAGCGAGACCGGTCAACGCATTCCAGTCGCTTCGCATGTCGTGTTTTTCGGCGCTGACAACTCGAACGGTCATGGTGACCAGTCAGGCAACTTCGCCGGTGTACGTGATCAAAATACGGCATTCCTCGACCGCTTCTCATTCACTCTGCGATTTGATTATTTAGAGGAAAGTGACGAAGTTGAATTGATTGTGAACCGCACCGGCTTGCCGTTCGATGCTACTTTGACACTAGTTCGCTTTGCGAATGTGGCACGTGAGAAAGCACGTGCAGGGTTGCTGACACAACCGCCGAGCATACGTCAACTTTTTGCCTGGGCAAGAGCGATCAAAAAGGGAGTACCAGTCGCAATTGCATTTAAGAATTCAATCGTTAACAAATTTCCGAGTGACTGCGAGAGCGAATTGCTTGGAGTGTTTAGCGCCACGATTGATGTTGACAATTTGAAATCATTTTTAATTAAGGGGTAAATTATGTTAGGCATAAACGTAAAACGTGGGGTTGAGACTACCCTGGAGCGAGTGTTCAAATCCAGTAACAACGAATTTGGCAAGCTTGAATTCCACTGGTCGGGCACGACCGCCGGTATTAATTTTTCTCGCTATGCGTATAAAACCGATGCGACTATTATTTTTCCAAGCCTTGATGAAAATTCAAACATCGACAATGGGACATTTACTAATCTAATCGGTTATGCATTACACGAACTAGGTCATGCTTGGTTCACAGAGAATGCTCCCTGGGATAAGGCACGTAATGAATACGGTGCATTCGTCAACAACCTGATCAACGGTCTTGAAGACCCTCGCATTGAGCGTAAGGTCATTGAATCCGGTTATGCACCTAATTCTCGAGTGCTATTTGAAAACTTAACAAATTCAATTCTTAAACGCAGTGGGTATGTGGAGCCGGACGATAAGAAAAATATTCCTTTTATGCTTGCTATTGAGGGTCGCCGTTTAAACGGCTACATCATCGAGGCTGAAAGTGTGCTGTTGAATTCACCTTACGCCAAGCATTTAAACTGGGCGCTTAAGCGTGCAAAGGATGCAAAGGATACAAAGTCAATTGTCAAGATTGCCGTTGAACTGTATAAGCGCTTGCTTGAAGACGAACAAAAAGCAAAGGATAAGCCCGAGGACGGCAAGCAGGGCAAGGATGACAATCCTGTAGAGGGCACTTCCGCAAACGATACTCAAGCACCATGTGAGCATGGTGAACCCGGTGAGTCTAGTGATGCACCTAGTGAATCCGGTGAATCCGGTGAACCCGGTGAGCCTAGCGATGCGACTGACAAGCCTAGCAACTCCTCAATTAAATCATTTGAGGGAGGCAGAGAGGTCGAGCCTAGTCAATTTATAAAGGACATTCTTAAATCTCACTCAACCACTGCCGATAGAGTCAGCCCAAGACCATCGGCGCTTAAACCAACATACTCAGCATTTATTTGGAGTTAACATGCCTCACCTCAAAAAATCAGACTGTGAAAATAATTTTTCTGTGCAATACAACTTACAACCGCATGGGCTTGGAGCAACTCGAGCCAACCTGCTTAAACTGTTGCGTTCTCTTGACCTGGTCTCCTGGTCAACGCATGAGGAGTCGGGGCGCTTAGACCGTAAAGCGTTTACACGCTTTGCAGTTGGTTCCACTGCAATATTTTCAAAGCGCCGGGTTGCTGAGGCTGAGACCAGTGCGGTATCTATTTTGGTTGATTGCTCCGGTTCAATGCAGGACTATGATCGCATTGTTGTTGCAGAGTCTTTAACGATTCAGCTTGCCCGGTTACTTGATAAGGCTAGGGTTGAATTTACTATCAATGGATTCTCCGGTCGAGGAGGCTATAAAAGTGTTGAAGCCGGTGGCGCTAACGGCGCTCACTCCCAAGACATTCGAGTGGAGCGAGTCGATTACTTAGCATTCAAGACCTGGAAAGAGAATCTCGCTAAGGCAAGCGCCAAGCTCGGCGGTATGGCTAAGTGCGCCGGAGGCTCTACCCCGGATTACTCAGGTATCCGAATCAAGCTCGAGGAACTCGCACTAAGAGATGAGAGTCGCAAAATTATGTTTTTATTGACCGATGCCGATGGGTACGACAGTAACCACATGAAACATTTGCAAGCGTTTGCCGATAAGCAAAACATAAAAATTATTGCTATCGGTATTGGTCGCACCAATGTCAAGGCTTGCTTTACGGTAAGCGATGATGTTCAAAATGTGCACGACCTTGCGAGTGCATCATTCAACAAGCTCCTCAAGGAACTTGCGTGAACGATTCTAAAATCATAATGCAAAAATTATTAGTCGATATCAGTGAGCATCTCGAGGGAAAGGATGCTCGCATGGTATTGCCTGTACTTGCATCTCTCCTCGTCAGCGCCGGACTGAGCGCAGAGTGCGCCGAGGATGAATTAATAATCTATTTAGTAGCAACGATTACTGAGGGTTATAGGCAACATGCCCCAAATGAAAATTCAATTATCCACTAGGAGTAAACATGTCAAATTATTATCACACCGATGAGTCTGCGTATCAAACAATTAAAAATTATCAGCTATTGCAGGAGATTGAATCTTTTAATCAAGCGCTTGATTCAATGCATGAGGACTGGGATTATTTAGATCATGAGGACAAGAGTGCATATGCTCACTATATGCGTAATTTAATGAGGGCTAAAAAGAATGGCACACGTTGAAATGAGGAATGGTAAAGCGGTACTCACAGACGACTGGCATGATGATGATATCTACCAGGTCGCAGAGCAAATGGGAGTGACCGTTGAGGAGTCTGACATTGAACCTATCATGCAAATTATTGCTGATGTGTTTGATGCAAACAATGGCATCAACTGGAATGTCATCGAATATGCAATTGAAGAATATCTTAACTAAGGAGTAAACATGCAAGCATTAACAACACTTTTAAACCATGCCGGAGGATTTAAAGAATCCATCACCATCACACCGCTTGAATTCGATATGTTCGAGATCAAGATTGAGAGTCGCTTGTCGAGCGCTAAAGACCCGGAGGCTACTCAGACACGCTACCAGGGCTTTGTATCGATCCAGGCTTTGCAAAGTTTGCACGAGGAGTTACAACAGTTTTTATATTGACACTAGTTCATTAATCTAATAATGCATTTTTTTAAACCCTCCCTTGGAAACATCGGAGGGTTTTTTTTCGTCTGTAAATTGTTTGCTACGTTGCTACGCCGTTTAAACGCTTTAGAATGAATCTCTAACTTCGTAGTACGTGCCTGTTACTTTGTTGTATCCAAGCTTGGTCTCGCCCTGCGTTCCGATCCAACGGTAGCGACATTTCCAAACCGCCATCTCTACCATGTTTTCTTTGCCTCGGTGAATGGTAATGCCACAATCAGCCTTAGCCCACCATGCCATTGATCCTGAGATTGCCATGCCGTCCGGGCGGGGTAAATCCATGCCTGACCTGGTTATCTTAGCCGGATGCGCTACAAACCACACATGTACACCGTAAGCCTTAGCGAATGCCTGAACCCTGGTCAGCATGTTGCTGATAAATTCAGTCTCTGATTGACCTCCCTTGTTATCGATGTAGTTGTATGGATCAATGACCAATCCTCGAATGCCTGTTCGAGCCACTGCAACCTTTGCCCTGTCAAGAATTGATTCAATGGTTGCCGGTTCTACGCTCTCAGAATCTAGAAACATAAAATGTTCTTCAACCCATTTAAACGCCTCATCCTTATCCCGCTCGGTCATCCTGTGCGATCCGTCAAAGAACCTTTTTTCTTTGTAAATCTCCATTAATCTAGAAATGTGAATCTCAGGCTGATTCTCAAATGAGCATAGCGCAAATTTCCAATCATGTGAGCGACCCAAATTAACCATAAGCTGATCCACAAAGTTGGATTTGCCTGACGATGGATATCCTGTCACGATTGTGAGTTGTCCTTCCGCAACGGTATAAATTTCATCTACGTTTGAATAACCTGTTGATGTTCCGCTTCCCGTGCCTTTGACGTATAAGTCGTTTAAACGGTCTGCAAATTTGCTGGCTGATGATAAACCTGCAACTGGATAAGGTTGAGCGCCATTGATGATTTCAATAACTTTATCCTTGCCTTCTGTCAAAAGAACTTCGTTTAAATCTTTTTTGTCAAATTCAACAAGACGACATCTGTCCTTTCCTATGCGCCTTGCAAGTTCTTCTGCCAATGCTTGACCAGGCACATCTGTATCGGTTGCAATAACAATAAAAGGAACAGACTCGAGAACATCAAATCCATTCCAAATGTAACTGAATTTTTTATCTTCGCTTGCATCGATCTTGCCATCGGATACTTTCATTGGTGCGCCACTGGGTACAGATAGAACATTCGGTATACCGCATTCCATGAGTGACAATGCATCAATCTCACCCTCAACGATAACAATGGGAGAGTCTGTAATGACTTTATCGATGCCAAAAAATTCTTGAGCGCCTCCAATGTCCTGAGTGAAATCTTTGGATTCAATGCTTCTGTATTTGGCTGATACCATTTTGCCGTTTTTAAAATACGGAAATCCTATCGCATCGGTCTTCTTGTTTAAACGAGCAAAGAATTTTTGAGCCGAGAACAATTGCATTGCATCTGCGGTTGTTTTTGATATGCCTCGAGTAGAAAGAAAATCATAATGTTGTGGTTGTAAAAATTCTATTTCTTTGATGGATTGCATAATTTTTTCCTGTACATATTTTTTTTTAATTTCAACTGCGCCACTGATTTGGCAATGATGACAATGAAAAACCCAACGATCATCCTTACGGTCGATGCTCAGTTCTTTGAGGTTTTGTTTCTTGCGCTCATGTGAGCAATTGGGACATATCGCCCGCAGATGTTTATCTACGTGCAAAGAAGAGACGTACTCTTCAACATTCATATTAAGCCTCTTACCGTTTGTTATCTGATTTATTTGCTTTGGGAGAACGTAATCTTAGATTCCCTTTGCTAGACAGTCCGCCTGTTTTAATTGGCTTGATATGGTCTATGTTTTTACCATCCCTGTCGATGCCTTCCTTGTCGTACATCCTTCTTGCACGTTGTCTCTCTATTTGTCCTTTGTCATCGCCCCTTTTCAGTTGCGTTTGATATTCTTGTTTGTAATCTCTTGGCATGTCCACTCCTTTGTTGATAAGATTTTATACCCCGGCGGGGGATTTCACCTAAAGGCTCCCCCTACCCCACAGAGTATGAGAGAGGTTTCACCGCCCGGTAAGGGCATCTACATGTTAATTTCTTAACCCCCAGACTTGTAGATTCGGCTAGTCCTACGGATTTTTCGGGAGTTGCACCCTAGCTAACGCATACCGTATAACCCTTTTATTCCACGCAGTCAGGTTGAACTCTTGCTATCGTGTGGAGTACGGCTGACGTAAGACGTATAGATAATAAAAAAGCCGTTTAGCCATACACTCTGGTCGTAGCTCTCTCCAATATACTTTCCACGAAATATTGGACAAAGCAGAGTGCATGATTAAACGGCTTAACTAACCTATTGCCTACGACAGCAACGGAATTAGTATATCAAATAATTTTCGTTCGTGTCAATCCCAAGTAAAAATATTTGTAGTCCTAAAACCAATGGACGTTTAAACTGCTTATGCATTTACTCTGCATTACCAGCGTCTCAAAAAAAAAGGAGCGCTGTTTAAACGCTCCGAAAGTCTGGCAACTAACAATAAAAATAATTTGACAAATGCAAACACGAACGGTATAATACAATCACTTCAACATGATTAAGCCTCCTGTTAAAGAGACCTCGGTCGGAACAGAGCCTCCCTATGCGGAGGCTTTTTTCTTATGGGTTGTTGGTGCTCACATGAAGCAGTGTTTCCCATTCTCCAAGATCGATTTCTCTAACTTGAAATACTGTCGCTAACACAGTACACACCAACGCATTCATTGTAATTGTTTAACTTCTATCTCGCACCTGGGATTTTCTTTATCCACGCCCATCCAATAGATATGTTTCTCTTTAACCTGACGGTCGTTCTCATAAGCAACGCCTTGTAACAAATCCAATATAAGAGATTCATCAAGATCAGGTCGCCTTGATGCATACCAAATGCGAATGGTTACCACAACATCATTCCAAATCAATCTACTTGCAGGCACATTGCATTGACGTTTAAACGACTCAGCATACGCCCGTGCCTTGTCCGATTTTATCGAAGCAAGACGACTTCCAAACTTCACAATCTTACGACTGTTTGCTTTTGAGCAAGGCTCACCATATATTTTTAATGATAGTGTTTGCATGTGCGTAAAAGTTGTGTTAGCATTATGGTTCTTAACAAGGAGGACTCATGAAAATTACAAACAAGTTTAACGTACCTGAGACGTTAATGGCATTGGCTAGTAAGGAATACTATTCCAAGGGTAAGGCTGATTACTCAGTGACAGAGATCATGTCACCACCGAGAATTCAGCGCTTACGATCTAGACATTATAAGGACATGGAACAAGATGTGAGCGATATGCTTTGGTCTCTTTTAGGGTCTGCATTGCATGTGGTAGCAGAACGTTCTGAGATACCGAATCATATCAATGAAGAGCGTTTGTTTTTAGATGTTGATGGTGTAACCTTATCCGGTGCGATTGATTTACAACACATTGATGGTAAGAACGTACAGATTACAGATTACAAATTCACAAGCGCATGGGCGCTCAGAGAAGACAAGATTGAGTGGATTCAGCAACAGAACATTTACGGCTACATGGTTGAAAAGCTTAAAGGTTTAAACGTTACATCATTGAGGATTTGTGCTTTCGTCAGGGACTGGGCAAGACGAGAGGCGCAAAGGAATCCCGATTATCCGCAAGCGCCAATACAGATTGTTGATATTCCGCTTTGGAATACTGAGCAGACAGAGGCTTATATAAAAGAGCGCTTAGAAGCTCACAGAAACGCCAAGGTGAGCGCAGATTGGAACGAGGAGTTACCTGAGTGCACCAACGATGAAAAATGGATTAGAGAAGAGAAATTTGCCTTGAAAAAAGAGGGTCGCAAGACCGCCGTTAAACTTTTTGACAATGAGGCTGATGCAAAAAATCACATCAATACATTTGCCGAAAAGGACAGACCGGTTTATTTTATTGAGCATAGAAAAGGAGAGCCAATACGATGTGTAAATAATTTTTGTGGTGTTAATCAATGGTGTTCACAATACCAACAATATTTAAAGGAGCAAGAAAATGACAGTGTTTAAAAAGCTACAAAAGGCTAGGCTTTCCTTGGTTCAATCGAACCTTAAGAAGTCAGGAAAGAATGCGTTCGCTAAGTACGAATACTTTGAACTGGGAGATTTCATTCCAACGATTCATAAAATCTTTGATGAGGTTGGATTGTGTGGCGTATTTACCTTTGGTGAAACCCAAGCTTTTCTCATAATTCATGACACCGAAAAAGAGGGTGCAACGATTACATTCGCTACGCCTTTGGTCATGGCGAACAATCCAAAAGGTCAAGCGATTCAAGACCTGGGTAGTACCCATACTTATTTACGCCGTTACCTTTGGCTCATGGCGATGGAGATTGTCGAGCACGATACCGTTGACGCAATTACAGACCCTCAAGAGCAAGCCCGTTTAAACGAGGTAAGAAAGCAAATCAAGGTAGAGCCTACTTTTAAGCCCGATGAGAGCAGGGTTTTGTTTGTTGATGGGCTTATAGATTATGGTAGCAAATGTACCAGGTTATCAGATATTGTTTCCTTATGGAAATCCAACCAATCTCAGGTCGATGATTTAAAGAAAAATCATAAGGCTGAGTATGCACGTTTGCAAGCTGAGTTTGCAAAATTAAAAGAAAACTTCAAGGAGGATTAAATGGCATTCGAAACCAAACCACAGACTGGTGCACTATTTGCAGTTAAAGCAAAGAAGCATCCTAAAGCGCCTGACTATCAAGGGGACTTACTTATTGATACAAGGCTTATGGAAATTGATAATGGCTTAATCAAGATCAGACTTGCAGGGTGGAAAAAAACCGCATCAAGCGGTACAACATTCTTGTCTATCTCAGTTGATACATACAAGCCTAAAGATCAACAAGAGAAATCACAAGAAAAACCGCAGGAGAATACAGATGATGATATTCCTTTTTGAGGTGAAACTATGACAAACGCACTAGGATTTGAATGTGTAAAGGTTGCATTGAAACAAGATCGCACCGGTTTCATTCTTACTCTTAGTGTGCACCCCGATGAAATCCCTGAAGAGCTAATGAGGGATTTTGTTGGTGCTAGGTACATGTGCGCACTTGCCCGTTTAAACAACGATGAGTCAGCAGTACCTTACTTCAACAGAGTAAAGAAAGCGGTTATGTTATGCAAGGCTTCAAGGTTTCATGATTGGCTAAAAGAAATTGGTGTCATCACTGAAATACATGATGAGAAAATTTACGAACCGAGGGCGGTTGAATACATCTATGAGGTGTGTGAAATTCAATCTCGAACAGAACTTAATGGCAATAAGCAAGCCCAACAAAAATTTGATGAAATGGTGAAAGACTATGACGACTGGCAACAAGAGCCGTTTTAAAACTGTAACTCCGGTAATGATTTATTTATCTCCGGAGCATAAAAAGAAACTCAACGACTACGCAAGAAAGCTAAAGATTGCCTCAACTCAAATTGCGAGAGAGGGTATAGAGATGCGTTTGCAAGGCGAAGATAATTTATACAACAAAGGATTCAATGACGGTTTAAACAAGGCAATGGAAATAACCAGGGGTAATCATGGTGCGCAAATGAAGTTCCCATCTGGTAAATCATTTGCTGATTATGTATGTGAAGACATTGAAACGTATCTCAGAACGAAGGATACATCATGACAGACAGAGAACACATGCGAATGTTGTTTGGCATGTTTGTTTTCAATGGACTCTTATCACGTTTGAACCCTGATGAAATTGAGGTGGAAGATGTGTGGGAGTTTGTTGAGCATGTCATTACTGCGGGGGAAAGTGAGCCTATGGGTATAGTTGCAATCAAAACAAGGAAAAAGAAAAATGCTTGAATTTTTTATATTTACATTTGCGTTACTTGGACTGGCATCTTTTGTAGTGGTTATCATTGTTTTATTTTTGCTTTTTCTAAATGATAGGAAATAAAAATGTCAACCAATTATTTATTAGATTCTGGATATGCTCAAGCGTTTAGCGATGGGTGTGATTATTTTGTGCGTGAAATTAAACAGTACAGATTAAATTTTCATTACACATCAAAAGAGCGTAGAGTATTAGACAACCTTATTAATTATCTTGAGAAGAATGACACTAGTAAGGAGAAAGAATGACTAAAGAAGAAATAATTGAGATGGCTTGTCAAGCATTTGGTGGAGTTATCAAAAAAGAAGAGCGTGATAATTTCATAAACTTTGCCAAATTGGTAGCAGAGCATGAGCGTGAGGAATGTGCAAAAATTTGTTCTGAATTTCCAGATGTTGGCTATGTAAAAGCAATATTAACGTGCGACTATCATTCTTACTTGATTAATAAAAGGGGGATAAAAATGAGTGCAATACCAATATCACAAATGGCTAATGACATTTTAAAAATCATAGAAGAGGTTGCTCTTGATTATCCAGAAGAAGAAAGAGAAGAGTTAAAAGCGGTAATGCTTGGGCAATTGGGACTTGCAATGTTTAATAGACCTATGGGGGGGAAAGAATGACTAAAGAAGAAATACTTGAGATGGCTAAAAAAGCAGGACTTCACATAGCAACCGATGTAAATTGGATGCCGATTATTGGGTTTGAATATGCTGAAAAGTTTGCCAAACTGGTAGCAGAAAAAGAACGTGAGAAGTTTTGCGCTTTACTTCGACAATTACATGATTCATATTCATTGACAAGCGATTCAAACGCCATCAGAGCAAGGGGACAAGAATGAAACATAAACACGCAGATTTAATACACGCTTGGGCAGAAGGCGCTCAGATTCAATGTTTTGATTGCAATCATGGTTGGAAAGATTTAGGAGAGTATTTTGTTTGGGTTGATGATTATCAATACAGAATAAAACCAGAACCTAAGCCAGACATTATTAAATTTATCAATGTACGTCTTCAATACAAAGACACAGGCATATGTAGATGGGATTCATGCGATGCATCATATGCGAATCTTAAATTGGTATTTGATGGCGAAACAGGTGAGTTGAAATCAGCAGAGGTGCTCTCAAGGGGACAAGAATGATTAAAGAAGAAATATTAACTAAAGACTATGCGCTAGTAGTAGCATTAGAAGCACTTGTGTTAGCTAGAACTCATTCCAGTGGTCCGGCTGGTGATAAATATCATGCTGCCATAGAAATTATTAAAAGAACATTTATAGAACAACAAGGGGACAAAAATGATTAAAGATACAGCGGTTCAAATACTTTTAGAACACTTTAGTGAGGGTATGGTACGCACAATAGTTGATGCTATTGCTGAAGATGAACGTGAGGCGTGTGCAAAGGTGTGTGATGCTATGGATAGCATAAGCGATTACTACACATTAAGGGTTGAGTTAATTTGTGCTCAAGCTATTCGTGCAAGGGGACAAGAATGAA
>Ga0164296_1001622_pt1 | contig 23411 bp, 12 predicted proteins | sample GEODES057metaG_FD_113533 | JGI IMG/M metagenome (GOLD analysis project Ga0164296, IMG submission 113533) | Dystrophic lake water microbial communities from Trout Bog Lake, Wisconsin, USA - GEODES057 metaG | ecosystem: Environmental > Aquatic > Freshwater > Lake | place: USA: Trout Bog Lake...
TTGTGTTGTATTGTATAATTTTATTATAAAAACCCCTTTTTTTACTGTTGGTAAAGCATGGTCATGATCAAATATAATCCCAACAGACAGGTCGTTTGATTCACCACATTTTTTATAGTACGTTTATCATATTTATGTCGGTATATTGTGTAAATATAAAAATACAACGGCAAATATGTTGTCACAATGATGCCCGTTTCGAGAACATCACGAGATTGTGTCATGGATACCCATTGAGAACTTCCGAGAATACTTCCGAGTATTCCTAGGGTGGTTGGTTCTCCAAATATCACCGGAACTGTACGAATTCCCAACGACCGGTCCCCTTCTTTGTCTGTGATATCCAATATCATTTCAATAAATAACGATGTAGTGAACACAATACGGGTCGTCAACCACAACCAATGAAAATCGGGCAACGCTGGTTCCAACGGGTTTATCACTGACCATCCTACAAACGGGACACTGGACGCGATGATTGTCGCACATGCCACATTTTTAATAAAACATATTCTTTTCAGTATCGGGGTGTACAACGATACCGCGGTTATCGCAGTTCCCCATATTGGGTCCAGTACGGGTGGTAAAAACTGTATTCCTAGATATGTGTATACCGAGAACAACAGAATCGTAACAATATTTGCCTCGGTTTTGGATATTGTTCCGATCACCAGTGGTCGGTGAGGGTTATTTATACAATCTACCGGATAATCTTGTATATCGTTCAGTATCATACTCGCCGAAGTCATCAAATGAAGCATGAGCGTTGCCGCCAAGAACGGCGGCGAAGATATCCAAACCGACCATGCGTGTGGCCGCGTGACCCATCCCGAGATGACACTTAACAACGATACCGATATTATGTTTTTATCTAATCTAGATAAACGCACAATTTCTTTGGTTTTGTTGTAGAGATTGGTACACAGATCTAGATGGGTTTTTTTATCAGAAACAGACGGTATCTGAGAGACATAAGGGCGCGGCGGAGGAGGTACCGCAAGTCTAGATTTGAATCCCCAACATATCGTTGGAAGCCATCCCCAGAATACTTTTATATTCATGATATGGAGAACCTTGTGATTATATTTTTATGTCAAATTTGACAAAATTGATTCATTTTTTGAAGTTCTCCAACCATCCACCCAACAACCCATCCACCCATCATGGAAATCAACATGGAAGCTACCCACATCAACGACCACGGCAAGTTCTACTCTTACAAGGGAGAACTTTTTACCAAGACATTTCCCATGGATTGGGCGGTGGATCAACTCCCGAATACCGGCACGGAATGCAACAACTGTCTGTTTTACGGTAGTTGGAACGGGGTGTTTTGTATGTACTGCGTGGATTGTGCGAGAGTCTACCACGGTGAACGTGGTGGGGGAGTGTATGGTCATGTTCACGAGGGTGAATGTGGCGACCCTAAGAGTCCTACGGCGGCGGCCAACACTTACCTCAAGGGCGTGTCATTGAAAGACATTGGCGATTGGGAGATTCAAGACTGTTGCGCAGTGTTTGGTGTTCAAGATCCCCAGGCGGGTGTGGGGTTTCAACACGACTTACTGAAGGAGAACTGAACAAGCAAAATCCGCACAAAAAAATCGTTTCGTACGTAACAAGTGTTTATTGTGATAAATAATATAAAAATTCTTTTTTTATATTATGTATAGATGGCACCCGCACTTCCTCATTTTGTACATCATTTGACGCAAACTCCGTGTAGTATCACCTATGTTTATACCCGGAGTAATGGTCTGGGTGCGGTAGAATCCAGACATACCATTGCGTCGCCCAGTATGGGGGTAAGAAGCATGATCACGTTCAGTGACGGGCGCGGTTACGCAACCACACGTCATTTGCGTGGATGTGTTGCTAATAATTTCAAGGATTACGAGACGGACGGACCGGCAGATGGGTTCAATCAGGGCGATTACAGTTATCTGTTTGCGCCCCGGGTGTGTTCATGTGGCGGGAAGAGGTGTAGCCCAGTTCAGTTGGCTACCTCGTCATAATAAATTTATTCGAATAAAATAAAAATTCTTCGGATAAATCAAAGGGGGCAAAAAACATAAAAATTGATCTAAAAACGTTGAAACTGGGAAAACGTACTCACCGTGGTTGTAATCATCATCAAGTTTGGAGTTGGTTCTGGTTGATATCATTGATCTTGTCCGTTTTCATTCGTCCGTTTGTGTTCATTGAAAAACAGATTCAACGCAAAATGATCCGCACGAAGAACAACGCCAAGACCAACGAAGAACTCGACATTCAACGTATCATTGAGCGTTTGTCGTCGGGAGGTACGACCAAACTGTTGCGTGCGTTCACGGAACAAATGGGGGGTGAAGAACACATTGTCCGGGCGTATTCTACCCTGGGCAAAAAGGGTACGAAATCGGGGGACAGAAAAACTCATTACGATTTTTGTGTGGATACCAACCAGCGCACCGGGCTGAGGGTCGAACACAAGGGGTCTACTGAGAACAAACCGATCGATCCCACCATGAAACCTTGGCACCTGGGTGTACAGTGGCACAATGGGTCGCCCAAATACCAAGTGTTGTACAAATACCTGCGTGCGTGGTACGACTACTGGATTGGGTCGGGGCGTCTTTCGGAAAAGTACCAAATTGTCGCGCCCATTCCGGCGTTTGACGTTTGGATGAAGAAAGATGCCATGGTCCAAGGGAACCCCACCAGCCCTTATGGCAAAGAATTGAAACAAAAGGCGCGTGAACGCAACGGAGACAAAAGTTCGTTGATGGAAGAGCGCGACGAATTCATTGCGCAGGGGGGATTTTCGCAAACGTCGTTGACCGCGGAAGATTTAGAAGAATTGAAACAGGGGGTGTTGGAAACGGCCAACCGGTGTCTGCAAGAAAAGGATCTCTGGATTCAGATTGCGGGGAACCTTCACGGCGATTCGGAGGATGCGTTTCAGGTTCAGTGGAGTCCCAAATGTGCGATGATGACAGAAATTGTAGGGGTGGAAATGTCGGTGAAGAAAAATGTGGAATTTGTATTTACCTGTGCGGACGGATTTCGTATTTTGGGCATCATGCGTTGGGGAAAGGGCCAGGGGTTCTCCAATTTCCGGTTTGACCTCAAATAATTTTAGGAATCTTGGTGAAATCATAAAAAAATGTAGCGACAATATATATCGATTAAAGATGCACACGTTCATGTTTCTTTTCACTGCTTTGTTGTTCTTTCTCCTCACCCCCGGAATTCTCCTTTCCCTCCCCCCAGGTGGATCCAAGAAGGTCGTTGCCGCGGTTCACGCGGTTGTCTTTGCGTTGATCTGGACCTTTACCCATAAATTAGTTTGGGAGTGGGGTGTGTCTCACGGATACATCACCAAAGAAGGGCTCATCGCCACCGGGATGAAGTCAGCGTAAGAAATAGGTTCTAGTATTAGTATTATATATTGTGTTTGAATAATATATAATGTACGTATTCAAATTCTTTTTTATTGTGGCCTTGTTTTTTGCGATTACTCCCGGAATCTTTGTCAAAATACCCGCCAAAGGATCCAAAATGGTAGTGGCCGGAGTACATAGTTTAGTATTCGCATTTATTGTTGGGGTAGTGATGTATTTTTGGAAACCCACACCTATATGGAAACTCGTCCAAGAAGGATATGCTACCTCACAAAACACTAATACCAGCAGTGACAATAATACCAGCACTTCTACCGTCTCCAAAAATTTTGCCTCTTCTCCTGCCCCTGCCAGTACTTCTACAGCAAACGCCATCACCAACAATAATACTAGTACTTCTACCGTCTCCAAAAATTTTGCCTCTTCTCCTGCCCCTGCCAGTACTTCTACAGCAAACGCCATCACCAACAATAATACTAGTACTTCTACCGTCTCCAAAAAATTTGCCCCTGCCCCAGCCCCTGCTCCGCCCCTTCCCATGCCTCGGCCTATGTCCGTAGTCAGTAATTCAGCTCCGGCCCGAGCCCCTGCCCCTGCTATGGCCGTAGTAAGTAATTCCAGTACTTCTACCGTCTCCAAAAATTTTGCCCCTGCCCCTGCTATGGCCGTAAGCCGTAATTCATTCCCTTAATCGTCAACCATTAAAATAGTACATATATGTATAGTATGTTTTTCAAATCTATTTTTGTAGCCATCTTGTTTTTCTTACTTTGTCCAGGTATGGTATTGAGTTTACCACCCAAAGGATCCAAGATATTGGTCGCCGCCGTTCATGCGTTGGTTTTCGCACTTATAGTATCACTGTCTTACCACACGATCGATTCGACCAAAAAAGACGGATTCGCCACTCAGCGTGCCTGGTGTATTTCCAACCCCGGATACACTTGGAACGATTCCACCTCAACGTGTTACAACTCTACCACGGGATCTACAATTACTCAGAAATAATCTACATCTATAACATAATATGAAATCCGTATTGAAACGATTTTGCGCCGACTGTAAATTTTACAAAGAAATACCTCACGTCATTGATGTGTTTCCTTACGATAAGAAAAAATGTACCAAATTTGTTAATGTTACTTTTCGACAAGAAGGACTCTCTCCCGAAACCAACATATTCTATTACACCACCTTCATGGCCCGACACAGTGAAGATTTATGTGGCAGTAATGCCAAATACTTTTCAGACAAACATGCTTAGGGTTTTAGCTACTTGACAAATAAGCCCGGGAGGTACCGAATTACCGATTTGGACAATTTGCTGTTTCAAATTGCCCGACAATTTAAAATCTGCCGGAAACCCCTGAATCTGTTTCAGTTCGTCGGGTAATATACACCGGAGAAAATACCCACGACTGTTGCGCAGAGGGACAAACAACCTCGGTTGATGGTCGTAAGTACAAATGATGGTTTTGGACGGCAACCGAATATCCACAATCTCACAATGTATCGGCGAAGCACGTTTTCCAAAACTCAACATGGTATTGTAAGTCGTGCCGTTGTACGATTCGCCCCGGGTTTTCGTTTTCAATCGCAAATACGGGTGGGCCGGATAGTCGGGGTTTTCCGTTTCTGTGTTGGTCATGTCGGTCAAGACACATTCGGCAGGAAGTGACGCCATATCGAAATCTTCGGGATCCACTTGAATCGCACCCCGCATATCAAACCGAATAATGTCCATCAGATGGGGCGATCCGGGGGTTTCTGCGGGAAACCTTAGACGGTCCATGCCGCCTTCTTTGACCAGATCTGCGGTACGCATTCCGATGAAAATGACCCGTTCACGTTTTTGGGGTACGCCGTATTTCTCCGTTTTGAACAGCTGGTATTTCAAAGAATACCCGATACGCTGAAATTCCTCCACAATGACGTCGATGAAAAGACGGCTTCCGTCGGCGGTTTTACTTGACAAAATTCCTTTGACATTTTCACCGATAAAATACTTGGGTTGAACGAGTTCCACCGCCCGCGAGAACTGGAAAAACAGTTGATTTCGGGGATCTTTGGCGTCTTTTTTACCACCTTTGGAATGCCCCTGACAAGGGAATCCCGCGAAAATCATATCAATCTTGTCTCGGTATGCTAAGAATTCTTCGTCGGGTATTTTGGTGATATCACCGCCCACCTTTTCTCCCAAACAAACACATCCCTGGAAATTCATGTCGTGGGTTTCCCGAAAAACGGCTTCCTTTTCACAATACGCCATCAAATTGTATCCGGCCTGTACAAGACCCAGTGAATCCCCTCCCATGCCCGAAAACAAACTGATGGCCTGGGGTTTTTTATTCTTGAATTTACGGACGATTTTCAGTTTTTTGGGTGGCATAGAAGAGTTACAACGAGTTAATAAAATAATATAACAAATAACTGTTATATTCTTTTCAATTTTATTCAAAAATGGTTCGTCCACGCCACCCCACAATACACTAAATAGTTTAGCTGTATGAATCTGACAAATCAAATTGATTGCCAAACAAACATGCGGTAGAGACGAAAATCTTTTTTTATTTTTGTAATATATTATAGTCATGGTATTTGGGTTTTTATCGTCAATTTCATATCATATTACTGGAAAAACGACGGTAAAAAGCAGTGGCAGTAGTGGACCTCTGGTATATTCAAATCTGGTTCAAATAACCCCGATTCCCGTGAATTCCACGACAAATATCAATATTGATAGTACCTTTACTGCGCGCACCAATACGTCGTCTACCAATACGGTTTCGAATAGTACCACGGGCTACACTTATGCCAGCGGAACGTACTATACATCATCTAGTGGTGCTTTCGCAGGAGGATACTATTCCTATTTTCCGTTCAATAACAACAATAATAACGGCGATCCGTCCTGGTCCTCTTCCAATGATTGGAGCGGTGGAGTAAATAATAATTACTCAAGTAATGTGAGTAATGTTGGTACAGTTAAAGGGGTTTGGTTACAAATACAGTTGCCGTATACTTCTTATTTGTCTTCCTATGCTCTCCGTACCCGCGGCACAAATGATTCGGCTTCAGTTCCTAAAGCATGGTATGTTACTGGTTCAAACGACGGAAATACATGGTATGTAATTGATAACCAGACGAACGGTACACAAACCACGAACACTACGACCTACAATAGTTTTACAAAGCCCACAACCGCTTACTCATATTATCGTTTGATTCTTTATCAGAATTATGGATCGTCTTACTCATCAATCATTCGGTTTGACTTGAACGGATATTTGACCGCAACCACCCCGTTGATTACCGCAGCTTCGTTCAGTAGTCCAACAGCATTAGGTACTATAATTATCAGTTCAATTGTTGGTACATTCACATCGTTTACCGTTTCACGTACTGGTGGAACGCAAGGTACATTTACTTCTACTGTACAAACATTTACTAACTCGGGTTCATATACGGACCCCACGGCTCTTACGGCGAATACTGAATATACGTATACAATTACACCAATTATCGCCGGAGTCAGCGGAAATCCATTTACAATGATTACCAACCCCAAAACCGGTACAACTACGGGAAAGATTTACACTTTGGCATCTCCTGCCACATTATCTCTTACATATTCCGGAGCAAATAGTTCGGCATCCACCGTCAGTTTTACTTGGGTTGGTACATCAAGTAATTTTACCACCTTGTCCATTCAGACATCGTCGAGTGCCGCAACTGGGGTTTTATCTACCCCCGCTTACAATACGTCTACCCAAACATATACGACGGCAGCCTCTTATTCGGCAAACACTCAGGTCACCCTTTATGTGTTTGCGGTAAACTCGGACGGAATTGGATCCGGAGTATCCGCGGCACAAGCATCCATCAATACATGTACTTGGGGAACTTGTAACGCTGCGACATACTCAAATACGACCGCAACCGGAACAACATTGGCATGTACAGGTACATTTTCCGCAGTATATATTACTTATTCGGGCGGGACAGCGAGCCCAGCAAGTGGAACAACCGTTACCGGAACAAATACGATATCTCAAGCATACACAACTATGCCGGCAAGCACAACATATACTTTCAATTGTTACCCAGTAAACGCGTTGAATTATCAATCGTCAAATGTGGCAACAAATACAGTGGCTACCACGTAAGGATACAGTCCTCCCGCATATATTGCGCCTTCTGGTATCACTGCTCCGGTAGTACAATATGTTATGTACAGCAGTTATTTGAGTGGAAGTACTCTTAAGAATCAAATCAATGGACAATACGATTTGACGTTAGGTAGTGCGTCCATGATGAGTGTTGTAGGGGGTTACGGTTGTCTAGATTTTGCTGGCCAATATATTTGTACAGTTTCTAACAGTACAGCAGTTGCTATCGGGGCGCCTTCTACATATACAGTAACCACTTGGGTTTATTGGAGAACTGATACATACAGTGATGTATGGGAAATGGTGCAGTCTTCGGCAAATACCTACGAATTAGAAATGCAAGGACAAGGGGGAAGTATATTTATTTGGAGTGAACAAACCGGTGCATATTTTGGGGTAGGTGCCAAAGTTATCAACGGTTGGCAGTTTTTTGTAGTAATTTATGGAACCGGTGGTATTACTACCTACAGTGGTAACGGTGTGTTAGGCGGAACAAATTCTTCGGCGAATTCTGCGGTCAATCGTAATCAAATCCGTCTAGGCCAAAGTAATTACAACAACGGGATTTTGAACGGATGTCAAACAGATTTCAGAATATACAATTATGGATTGTCGGTGACTCAAATTAAAGCGCTTTATTCTGCGGGTCCCAGATTAATATAAGGATTTGAATGTCAAGGGTGTATATCAGTCAATATTTCTTCCAAAAATTCTTTGTCCGTTTTCGCCGCCATTTTCGCATATTTACCTCTTAAAAGTGCCAACACAATCTCTTGTAATTCGTCCTGGGTTGCTTCGAGAACCCAGATTTCCCCCGATTTTATGTTCAATAATTTAAAGGCCCTCGGTTCTCGACCCATCACATTCCACAACCACGCATAAATAATGACCTGTAATTGATGATCAATGGTTATTTTAGTGGTACATTTGATTTCCCAGACGGTACTCGGGGTGATCAAATCCACAATCGCCGTGAACCTAAACCGAATGTTCTCCAATTCTGTTCCCACAAACAGGGGCACCAACGTCGCATCGATCAACTGTTGTTCGTCTTCCATGGACGGTTTTATAATCATTTCTTCGGTAAATACGGTGGCGCCGTTCTCGATTTCGATCCCGATGACCCGGTCCAACAATCCGTAACATTGTTCCATCATTTCTTCGGTAAGCCATCCGTATTCTTCTTGGCGAATTTGTTTCAATTTAAAATACAACCGTTCTTGTATGGAAACGTACACATTGGCCATGTGTAAATACTCTTCGATTTTGGTACAAATCGGTGGCAAGGTTCTCACAATGTCTTTGAAATATTGATGTTCATTATCGCGCATATCTTCCAGGGCTTCTTCGATCAAGCTATACAGAACGTTGGTCGCAAACGGTTGGTCCTTGTTTTGTAATTTGTCGTAAAACATGGCGGGTATAGCTATGCCGTTCAGATCACTCACATCTTCGAAACCGGTACGGGTTTGTACAATATTGGGAATAGGAATATCACGGATGGCCGCCGGTTCTCCGGCCAGGTCTTGTAACAGGACGTCGATGCCCGAAAGTTCTCGGTTCTCACAGCGAAAAATAGTTTCGATCTGGGGAACCACCACATCCATGACGGCGTCCGAAATGAACTTGATCAGTTTGGTGGGAGACAAATATTGTTTCTTGATGAGATTCAGAGAACCTTGGGCGGTTTCGCCGGGAGGAAAATAAAAGTTCAACTGGGGAGTGCCTTTGAACTGGACAAAATCACACTGTATCATGTCGTGATGGTTCATTTTCAAGAATTCCAGGGGGCGGTCCCCCTGAAATTGATCGAATTCCAATAAATACAGACATTCCGACGCACGTGTACAGCCCACATACAGTGTGTTGGGGCACACTTGGGGATCCGCACCATGGGCCATGTGGAGGAAATAGTTGTGATCGAAACCCACCACAAACACGAATTTCCTCTGCCGGCCTTTTACACAGTGAAACGTGGAAAATACAATTTTACCGTCGATGACGCGTTCGTCCAGTTTGTCCTGTTCTATGGTAGGAATATGGCACGGAATACCGGACTGGCACAACAGGTTCTCCATTTTACGAATATGACTGTTGACACCTTTGACCGAACCGGCCAGAATAAATATATCACTGGGTTTGTTGCCTTCTAAAAGCAACTGCTGAATCAAGTAAATGACCGTTTTTTCTATATTATACCGATTGTTGCGGATATAAACGACCGGTTCTCCGGTTCTCGGGGCCACCATCCGGTTCTCGCCCAACATGGCCCGATTCACAAATTGGGCCATTGGGGTCGTGATACGGTACGATGTTTGTAATGTACAAGAGACCATCGATGTATGTTTAAAACAGGGATGTCGTACCCAGAGGGTGGGCGCCATGGTAAGAAACCGGGGGTCCGCGCCTTTGAACTGGTACAAACATTGTTGATGATCCCCGAGAACCAGAAGCGTTCGGGGGGCTTTTCCGAGAACCCGCAGGTTCTCTAAAAATCGCCAAATAAATTGAAAATATAAGAGGGACATGTCTTGGGCCTCGTCGAGAACCAACATGTCCAAAGGTTGACTCAAAGAATCGCGCAATTCCATGTTATGTAATAAAATATGGCGTAATTCGGTATCGGTATAGGCAGAATCCAGATAAAATTTGACGGCCAACGAATGAAACGTGTGAACAAACAAGTTTTTTAACCCCATTTTCACCACCTTTTCTTTCATTTCGTGTCTGAGCATGGAATTGTAGGTAATTTGGAGAACCTGTTTGTCGGGAAACGCTTCGGCAATAGACAAAATTGTGGTAGATTTGCCGGACCCGGCGACGGCATTCACCATAACATGATGTCCTTGAGCCACATGATCTAATATTCGTTGTTGTTCGGAACTTGGTTTCATACAATTTTACAATAAAAATATGTTGACAAGGTTCTCGAAATTACAATTAGAGAACTTTGTCAAGAAAGTTTTATACCATTTTTACAAACAATCTCCGTTAACCATGGATAGGATGTAGTTTGTTCTTTCGAGAACCCCCCACAACCATAAAAAGTCGTCAAATTTACTATAAAATTGTGGTATCCCAGGTTCTCGAAAAGATATTTTGAAAACTTTTTTCAGAAAACATTTAGGGATTTTGTAAACGGGGTTCACGGACTCTTGCGGCGGGTTTGATTTTTAAGGACAAACTTGGGGTTGTTGTCGATGGCTCTCAACAATCGGAGCTGTTTTTCGGCCCGGGTTCGGGTAGTACACTTCGCAAACACGCGTTGGGTGGTTTTATTGTAAACCTTGTAACAGGACTTGTTGCGTACTTTTCGGATAGCGTAAGGCATGTATATAATCCAGATATATTTTTTGTATTTCGAGAACCAGGGACATCCTAAAAGTAATATAAAAATGTGTATTTTTGTATTACTTACCTAATTGAGCGTTTAATATGCCAACGCGGATGTAATGGCTGCGAAACTGGGAGTACCTGTCGCAGAAGTATTGAAAATAGTCACTTGTTGTATGATGTAAGCGGCAGGAACAGAAAGAGAAATCGTTCCGCGCAATGTCACGCTGGTTCCATTCACACTCACCGTGGTTGCCGTAATGTAGTTGGCGTTACTGGCGGTAGTGAGAATAAATGAGAACGTGTAACTGGTGAGTGGTGTAGTGGGTAAATTGGTAATAGTGACACTGGTAATCGGGGTAGCGGTTCCCGAAACATAGTATAAACCGCCGTTGTTGAAATTGACACTGATACTGGCCGCATAGGTCAAGGCATTCATAGTTTCGATGTAGTTGGTCGTACTGACACCGGCCGCATTCAGTACTCCCGCAATACCAACACCACCCTTGACAACCAAAGCACCCGTATTGGTAGATGTGGAAGATTGAACATTGGTAATCACCACATTGCCGTAACTGTTGACGGTATTCAAGACGATCAAATTACCACCTACAAAGGCGTTACCGCCCATACCGATGCCCCCGGAAACGACCAAAGCGCCCGTACTAGCGGATATAGAAGATTGAATATTTGTAACGACGACATTACCATAACTGTTGACGGTATTCAAGACGATCAAATTACCACCTACAAAGGCGTTACCGCCCATACCGATGCCCCCGGAAACGACCAACGCCCCTGCTCCAGAAGTATTGGTGTTGGTAGTATTGAAAATGGTGACATTGCCGTAGTGTAACGTGTTGCCATAGTGTGTTATGTTGCCACCGATCCAAATATTGCCACCGACAAACACATTACCCGCTATACCAACACCCCCGGAAACGACCAAAGCACCTGAATTGGGTGAGTATGCGTCACCGGTTCCACTCAAAACCACGACACCCGTCACGGAAATGGCACTGGTAGTGAGTGTTTTGGTAGTGACTACACTGGGTAGAGAGACATAGTTGTTGAACTCGCCCGAATAAGTTATGTTGTTGGCATTACCGCCGGTAAAAATGGCAGTTCCCGAACTGGCAACGTTGGTCCAAGTGACAAAGTTTTGTGTATAAGCAATCATACCGGCATTGGAACCTTGTACACCACACACCAACCAATAAGTACCATTGTAACATAACCCGAGAACATTTACCATGATGGCAGCACCGGTGTTGTAAACGGTCCAATAAATGCCGTTGGATGAGACGGCAACTGCCGCAGCGCCACTTTGTGACCCACCGGCAACAAAGACATTGTTGCCCCATTTAATATCATTGCCCTGGAAATTGGTACCGATGGGAGCGGAAGGGAACCAGTTGATACCGTTGTAGGAATAGTACATATTATTGTAGGGGGTTCCGGAAGTAGAATTACATGTCAATACCCACATGGCACCATTCCAGCATGCGGCTTGTGGTGAAACAATACTGCTACCCAATCCTGTCCAAGAGAATCCGTTGTAAGAGTAGAGAATGGTGTTGGTTCCACCCGCAACCAACAAGATAAACATGGAACCGTTCCAGCCCAAAAACGTAGGTGTAGTATTGACTCCCGCGGGTGTGAACGTGGTCCAAACAATACCGTTGTAGGAATAGGCCAAATAGTTAGATCCACTGGACGGGGTACCACCCGCCAACCAGAAGAAACCGTTCCAAACGATACAGTAAGCGAATCCGAAGATACTGAGTCCAGTGATACCGGTCCATTTGACACCATCGTAAGAATAAAAGAAGGCGTTGGTTCCACCTTCATTATTGGCTTCTTGTGTACAAATCCACATATAACCGTTGAATGCGATGCGATTCTTACGACCACCCTGTCCTATTCCGTTGGTATAGGCCGTGACGGCCGTAAACGTCGTACCATTGTACGAATAACCCATTCCACCGTATCCACTGACAATAACCATAGGAGTAGCGGTGGGTTGTACGACATTCAGACCCCCGACATTGATTGTACCTGTTACACCCATACCACCTTGAACAACCACCGCACCAGTGCCTGGACTGATGGAGTAAGTGTTGCCGTTGACGACCAAAGTGTTATTGACGGACAGAGAGCCCAACATCGATATTCCTTGAGGAGCCACAATCATACCGGTGTAGGTACCATTCCATGTGAGACCACAGACCGCAGTAGTAAGGGTGGTGTTGCCCAGACCGGACCAGTTGATACCGTTTTGTGAATAAGCGAATGTGTTGGTGCCATTACCGCCAGCAACCCAAAGTGACATGGCATTGTTCCATGTAAGTCCGTAACCCACACCACTGAAAATAGTGGTGCCCAGACCGGTCCAGTTGATTCCGTCGTAAGAATAGGCGAGAGTGTTTGTGCCACTACCAACGGCGACCCACATACTACCGTTCCAGGCGGCACTGAAACAGTTTGTAGTGAAAACTGTGGAACCTAATCCGTTCCAAGTAATACCGTTGTACGAATAAGCCAGAGTATTTCCTCCAGTACCACCGGCAACCCATATGAGTCCATTCCAGGCAATGGCGTAACCTACACTAGTGAAAGTGTTGATTCCCAAACCGTACCAGTTGGTACCATTGTAAGAATAAGCGATAGTATTACCACCATTACCCACGCTAACCAACATGGAACCATTCCAATTAATCGCCCAACCGTATCCCTGGAAAACGCCGAGACCAAGACCATACCAAGTGGTGCCGTTGTAAGAATAGGCCAATGAATTCGTACCACCGCCTACGGCAACCCACAACCCCCCGTTCCATATAATCCCGTACCCGTTACTCGTGAAGATGGAAGCTCCGAGTGCGTTCCAAGTAATTCCGTCGGCGGAATAGGCCAGAGTGTTTGTGCCCGACCCAACGGCTACCCACAATTTACCGTTGTAGCCGGCCGCGTATCCAACCGATGAGAAGATAGAGTAAGAATTTGCTACTGGCGTCCAGGTGATACCGTTGCTCGAATAAGCAATTGTATAGGACCCGTTGCCGAGGGCCACCATCAATCCATTACCGATGGGGCGATTGAGGATCAATTTCGCATTGTTCATGGAGACATCGGCGTTGAATAAATTGGTATAATTTGTCGCCAAAGAGGTACCCGTAATATTCAAACTACCGCCCAAATTGATACTACCGTTGACCGTGAGAGAACCCACGATACTGGTGGAACCTCCGATATTCAACGCACCGCCGACGCCCATACCGTTTTGTACTACCAATGCGCCTGTATTGGAGGATGTCGACTGTAAATTGCCTGAAACAAACATACTGGTATTTACCACCACAGATCCTAACAAAGCTGGAACGGTGGGCGCAGACAACAGTCCGGCAGAAGTACCCACTCCGTAGACTGGAGAACCTGCCCAGACAATACCGTAACCCCAGTTTTGGAACAAATAAGGAGCATAACCTCTCCAGTTGATACCGTCGGGTGAAGATGCCATGTTGTTTCCGTAACTGCCGTTGCCGGTAGCAATGAAAACACTACCGGTCCAGGTGATCGCATTGACGTTGGTCATAATCGGGTACATAAGCGTGGTGGACCAGTTGATACCATTGTATGAATAAATGGCGGGCCAGGTTCCGTTACCACCCGCAACCCAAATACTACCATTCCACGCCACCGCGAAACACTGACTGGTCATGAGCGTGGTACTGTTGGGGACGGGGAACCAGTTGAAACCGTTGTAAGAATATGCCATGCTGTTACCGTTGGTATTGTTACCACCACCTGCGACCCACATGTATCCGTTCCAGGCGAGCGAGTAAACGGGGAAAAGTATCGCACCCGAGTTCTGTATGCCGGTCCAGTTAATACCGTTGAAAGAATATGCCAACGAATTACCACCGACACTACCACAGGTTCCTCCGGCAATCCAGACGGAGCCGTTCCACGCAACAGAGTACGCCTGTGAAGTGAATATCTGCATACCCAAACCGTACCAATTGATACCGTCGATTGAGTACGCCAAGGTATTGGACGAGTTCCAACCGGCACCTACCCACAGCAAATTATTCGAATACAATGATTGTGTATAACCGAAGGGGGCATAGGGCACTGTACTCCATGTGATGAGATTGTAAGAATAGGCCATGGTGCCCGAATTTCCTCCTACAAGCCATATTCCGGAGAAACTGTTGTATCCAATCGCATATCCGGAATTCCAGAAATTGTTGGTAACAGGATTGTTAATCCACGTCTGACCACCGTTGATAGAATACTGGACACAAGATTGCGTAGCTGAACCATTTTGACCACCGATAGCTACTACAATATTGTTAGTATTGGGTTGAACATTCACACCTGTACTGGTAACAAATCCGGAGACATTGAGCGACCCACCTATACCGACGCCACCTTTAACCACCATGGTACCCGTACCAGCGGATCTAGAAACGGTATTACCACCCACAAAGAGGTTGTTGATGACCGACGCGTTATTCAGTGTCGCAGAATTGGCTACCGACAACAATCCACCGTAGGTATAGGCCCAAGCAACAGTATAAATACCTTGGTTGAATGGATAACCATACGATGTCCAGTTGATACCACCGTTGTTGACGGTGGGATGGATAGGGTTGTATGACCAGAACATGGTACCATTGTTGTTACTGTAACCGGCGACCAACCAGAAAGACCCACTCCAAGTGATACAGTTTGTGCGAATAGGGAACAAGTTCGCTCCCAATCCGTACCAATTGATACCATCATAGGAATAACCCATCGAGTTGCCGGTATTGACACCGCCGACCAACCAATAATTACCGTTCCATGCTACCGTAGTTCCAGAACCCGCCGAACTAAATACGGAGGTTCCCGCCCCATTCCAGTTGATACCATTGTATGAATATGCGATAGTATTACCTCCCGAACCTGTAGCAACCCACATCAAACCGTTCCAACATAAACTGGTACCCTGAGTAGTAAATACGTAATTGCCGAGACCATACCAACTGGTGCCATTGTACGAGTACGCAATTGTATGACTGTACGCAGGTGTTGCCAATAACGAGCAATTGTAAAGAATATAGGCTTCCGACTGCGAAAGTGTACGGATGTACATACGTATTTCTGCGAGTCTACCGTTGAATGTTGCACCACTCTGAGTATTGCGTCCGATTTGGCAAGTATTTGCGTTTATCGTGTACTGAGTACATGTTCCCGTACCGCTCCAAGTACCGCCATTTATCCACCAACTTACTTGAGAATAATTGACGGAGACTGCCACGTGATACCACGTATTATTATTGATGTTACCGGCACTGCTGAAAGTGATAACAGTACCATTGAACACTCCTTCCAACTGACCATTGGCATTGATATAAACCGCGAATGCATTAGAATTTATGGAAATAAGCGCCCCCCCGGATGTTCCCGCGGAACGGAACCAACCCGAAAAAGCAAACACATAACCACTGGCACTGTTATTCGTTGTATTGAAATTGCCCAAAGTAATGTAATTACCGTTCAAGAAAACACAAGCAGTTCCGACAACTTGGTTAGTGGTATCCAAATAATTGTTAGCATTAAACGCCGCACTCATTGTAGCATTGTAGTTGAAATAATATCCGTTGGAATAGTCGGCCACATTTAGACCACTGAACGTGGTTTGATTCATGGGATAATACCAGTACAAGTATGACTGGCTGATCAAATCGTATCTTGGATTGTAAGGATTGTTCTGAGTAGGACCACCCACCGCGACCCAGATAGACCCGTTCCAAGATACCGCGGTGGCACAACCGGAGAGCGGGCTGCTACCCAGGCCGACCCATCCTTTACCGTCGTAAGAATAGGCCAAGGTATTACCACCGGTTCCGGCAGCCAACATCAATGTACCATTGTAACCGAATCCGTAGCCGGCCCAGGTGAATACAGGACTACCGATCGGGGCCCAATTGATGCCATCCACGGAACTCGCCATATTCGACGAATTCGGTCCTGAACTGAAACCGGTGGCAAGCCACACAGATCCGAGCAAAGCAATCGCATAGGCAGAACAATTGAACATACCAGGAGTGGAGTTATAGATGTTGTACTGGTTAAGATAGGAATTATAATTTATTTGTGACCAATTGACACCAGCATTATAAGAATAACTTATACTCTGTTGAAAGCCGGTCATATTGATCAGTCCATAACCACCCGCGATGACAAATTGGTTGGAGAAATTGGGAGATACAATCGTATTCTTGACATAACTACTTGTAGTAAGAGCATTCATTGTGCTGCTGATGTAAGTATTTCCGGCAACAAAGAAATTACCCGTGACACTTGCACCACCACGAACCACCAAAGCTCCGGTTCCATAATTATTGGCCACCGTATTTGCGGAAACAAGCGCGCCACTATTGACAGTAACGGTTCCAAAAGTAGACAATCCGTAGCTAGCTTGTACACCACCAGTATTCATGGTCGCAGAAGCAACGGCATACGCCCAACTATACCACACAGTGTTCGTGGTATTCTGGGCTAAACCTCTCCACGTGATACCATCGTAAGAGTAAGTTGTGGTATTACCCTGAGTTCCCACGCCAATAAACATGGTTCCGGTCCACGTAATACCATGGGTGTAGTACATAATTGCGCCAGACAAAGGTGCGGGCGTCCAATTCACACCATCGTAGGAATACGCCACACTAGATAAAATACTATTTAGATTCGTAGGATTACCCCCGGCCACCCAAACTGTACCGTTCCAAGCCAAAGTATAAATAGAATTGACGTTGGCAGTATAGTTGGAATTGTATGAAGAGAACCAGTTGATACCATTGTAGGAATAAGCCAAAGAATTACCGTTACCACTACCACCGGCCACCCACATGGTACCGTTCCAAGCCACCGCGGTTCCCTGACTGATGAAAATATTGTAAGAATTTTGGACACCGTACCAGTTGTAGCCGTTGTAAGAATATGCCAAACTGTTACCACCCACACCATTACCATTTCCGGCCATGACCCACATGGTACCGTTCCAAGAAATCGCATATACGGTATTAATAATCGCCGGATTGGCGGAAAATGGAACATACGTCCAGTTGAATCCGTTATAAGATGTCACTAAGGTCATCCAACTACTTTGACTCGCACCAGCCACCCACATCATTCCGTTCCAAGCAATACAGTAAAACTGACCAAAACCCGGATTACCGAGTGGGTACCAGTTGATACCATTGTATGAATATGCCATGGAATTCGTACCTCCTCCTACCGCAATCCACATGGTACCATTCCAAGCAATACCTTGACAATTACCCGAGAAAATGGAATAATTGTTGGCCACGGATTGCCAAGTTTGACCACCGTTGAGTGAGTATGCCAACGTATTACCATTGGTATTGTTGAAAGGATTGTAACCACCGGCCACCATTACATTGGGACTGGACTGATTTACCAAGATCATGGCGTTGTTGAAAGATACATCACCATTGAATGAATTTTGGCCAGGTGAAGTAACAGTTCCCGAAACACTAATGTTGCCGGCGACATAAAGTGTTCCGTTGATACCGGCCCCGCCTTGGACCACCAACGCACCCGAGTTACTGTTGGTAGCATTGGTTCCCTGTCCGTTCACAAACAGGGTATTTGTGATGGCAACTGACCCGAAAGAATTGTTCATACCATTGTTAGCGATGATAGAACCCGTATTTTGTGAAGCCGCAAATACACCCGTAAAGGAACTTATTGTACTTTGTACAGGAGAATTGTATCCGTACCAGTTGATACCATCCGTGGAAGTCACAAACGAATACACTCCACTACCAACGCCTAACCAATTTGTACCGGTCCATGTCAAACCGTTGACATTATTGATGAGATTGTTGGTTTGACCGAGAGAAACGGTGGGAGCATATCCAGCATTCCACGCGATACCATCGTACGAATAGAGAAGAGTATTGTAAGATCCACTACCGCCGACCACCCACATTGTTCCGTTCCAGGCCACAGAGGTACCGCCGTTGAAAAAATTATTATTACTCGTACTGAGACAACTGTTCCAATTAATTCCGTTGTACGAATAAAGAATAATGTTGCCGCCACTACCCACTGTGACCCAAACGCGACCGTTCCAGGCGACAGCATAAGCATTACTGATGAGGGCTTGTGAGAACACACCGGTCCAGTTGATACCATCCTTGGAATAAGCAATCGTGTTACCGTAGGCATTGTTGGGATAACCGACGGCAACGAATATGGTACCGTTCCATGCGATAGAAGAACACTGTTGTGAGAAAATAGTCCAGCCCAATCCAACCCAAGATATACCGTCATACGAATAAGCCAAAGTGTTGTAGTTTTGACCATTTCCACCACCAGCTACCCATAATGTGCCGTTCCAAACCACACATTTACCATTGGCACTCAACGGAGCATTATAGTTGGGTATAGGGTACCATGTCTTACCGTCGTTGGAGTAACCAATCGCATAATTGGAATAACCTACGGCAACCCAGCGATTCGTACCGTTGTAAGCTACTCCGCCGCCAATTCGGAGCATCTGATATTGATTATAATTGAGCGGTAAATTCCATGTATTACCATTGTCGGTAGAATAAATAATACCTCCGCCGTTATTACCCAACGCCACTACTATCCCTGAATTGTTCCTATTAACATAATGTGTGGAAGAAGTCAATTGTCCACCAACATTGAGTGCACCACCTATGCCCACGCCTGAACGTACCACCAATGATCCGGTACTGGAAGAAGAACTGTTAGTATTTCCGGTAATATACAATCCGGACTGTACCGTCAAGTTATTCATGGTGGATAAACCGGTACCAATAATCATACCTGTTCCATTATTCGCGGTGGCGCCTCCGTACAAAGTAGGTGTATAACCTTGTCCATAACTTGTCCAATTAAATCCGTCCACGGAAAATGAACTGTTGTTACTAATACCACCAAAAGCTAACCAGGTAGTTCCGGTCCAAGTAACATTTGTCACATAACCAATGTTGGGCGGATTTCCAATACCGTACCAATTCGTGCCATTGTAAGAATATGCGAGTGTGCTACCTCCCCAACCTCCGGCCAACCACATAGTACCGTTCCAGGCCACCCCGTAACCCGCAATGCTGAAGACAGAAGATTGTGAATTGGTTACTCCTGACCAGTTGATACCATCGTATGAATAAGCGATGGTGTTTCCTCCCTGGCCCACAGAGACCCACATACTACCATTCCAGGCAACATTATACGAAGCAACGGTAAATACATTTTTACTGTAGGTGACCGGGAACCAACTCGTTCCGCTGTAAGAATATGCCAAAGATATCTGTAGGCCAACATTGTAGAGTCCAGTAATTTCTTGTCCAGACAATGATCGGTTGAAGAATCGGAAATCGTCCACGTAAGCGTTCATGATCTTGGAACCCACACTCCATACGGATGTACCAATGTAACTGTTGAAATTGCCGGTAATCGTGGTGGGATACCAGGCTCCGGCCAAACCGAAGTATTGTCCGTTAATGTAGACGTACATGTACATATAGTTTGTACTTATCCAGACAGCATTGATGATAACATGTCTCCAAGTACTGTCGCTTACATAAGCATTACTGTTCCATTGGAATTGATAACCAGAACCGTTCCACCATAAATAAAATCCGATACAACCACCTCCACCGTAGTTCGCCGTAATATAACTGGTGTTCACCGTATTACTGTTGATACTATCGCTCCAAGAGAACAAGACACTGTCATTCTGATTATAAATACTAGGTATGGTGTTATTGTTGGTGGTATTGATCCAGAAAGCTATGGCAAAACCTGTATTTGTTTTGAAATTAATAGTACCCGTACGTAAATAACAGTTGGTATTAATTAAACTCAAACCGCCGTTACCAACCAGTTTATTTGTAGTGGTAATCGTGGCATTAGTAACTGTTGTATCGTTGACCCCACTACCGGTAGCATAATTGTAAAAATTATTATCAAAAGGATAATAGAGTTGTAAACCGGAGGTATTGGTGACCGAATACAGATAACCCGGAACGGAACTGTAATTGGAACCGGAAGCAACCCAGATACTTCCGTTGAACGCAATTCCGTAACCCTGAATAAACATATTATTTCCAAGTCCGACCCATCCACCCACTCCACCTGTGGTAGAATATGCCATCGAATTTGTACCCGATCCGACCGCAACCACCAAAGATCCACTACTGGCAATCGCATTACCCGCAATTGTAAAAATACTGGTTCCCAAACCGACCCAACCAGATGTACCATTGTATGAGTAAGCAATGGAGTTGATTCCAGACCCGACCGCAACCCATGCCTGTCCTGTGAAAATGATACCGTAACCCGCAAAACTGAATATTTGTTGGGCTTGAGTGACATTTGTCCAACTGATACCGTTGTTCGCAAAATTATTGGTCGTGTACAAAATGGGCCAGTTGCCTTGGTATCCGTAGCCAACCGCCATAACGAACGAACTATTGGGCGTCACATAATTAGTGGTAGAAAGATAGTTGGAATTCACAATACCCGCACTGATCGCGCTACTAACGTTCAAATTTGTACCAATATTGACCGATCCTCCGATTCCAACTCCACCTCTCACAATAAGAGCACCCGAAGTGGAACTATTCGACACAGCACTTGAATTAAATGCGGAAGGATTCGTTACGGATATTGAACCAAACGTCGACAAGTTTTTAGGGGCCATGATCATACCACTGTTCGTGATACTCGAACCGACGCCGTATACCCATTGAGGGAAAGCATTATTGCCCAGTCCGGTCCAGTTGAATCCGTCGGACGAGTATATGATGCTGTTACCATAATTGTTTATACCACTACCGTAACTACCGGCAATCCAGGCATTTCCGTTCCAGGTGGGCGAGAAGACATTGTTCCAGGTAATCCAAGGTGCGTTATTATATAATCCGTAAATTGGATTCCAATTGATACCGTCGTAAGAGTTGGCAATAGTCGAATTATTATTCGCACTAGAACCGGTGGCAACCCATAGAGAACCGTTCCATGCGATGTTGAACACCGGGTTCAATATATTACCGAAACCGACCCCGTACCAGTTGATACCGTTGTAAGAATATGCCAACGTGTTTCCGCTGTTACCACCCGCTACCCAGAGAATACCGTTCCATTGTACGGTATAACATGTACTGTTGAATGTAATAGCACCCATTCCAGTCCATGCGAACCCGTCGTAAGAGTAAGCCATTGTATTACCACCATTACCACCCGCAACCCATATATATCCGTTCCAAGCCGCAGAATATACGAGACCCACGATCGCACAATTGTTAAGCGGAATTCCGTTCCAGTTGATACCATCATATGAATATGCCATGGTGTAGTTTCCGTTTCCAAACGCCATCCAGTAATTGCCGTTCCAGTATACACCGTAACCACTACTCAACCAATATGTACTACTGTTGGCGGGTACCCAACTTATTCCGTTGTAGGAATAAGCGATACTGTTGGTTCCACCTCCCACCGCTACCCAGATCTTACCGTTGTATGCCACCGCATAACCTTGATTGCTGAAAATGCTGTAACTATTGACTACACCAGTCCAGTTCAATCCTCCGTTGGTAGAGTAAGCAATGGTATTTCCCCAATTACCATATGCATCACGTTGTGGGTTACCTACGGATACCATGACTTGTGAGTTGGTATTGAATGACAATATAGTATTGGTCATGTAAACGGAACCGGTGAAATTATTACTGTTTGGATTGAATATACTACCGGCAACGGTCAAGTTTCCGGCAATATACGCACTCTTACCTACCGCAATACCACCACTCTTTACTACCAAAGAACCGGTACTGGCAGATGTTGCTTCGGCGTTACCCAAAATGAACATGTTATTGTTGATCGTGGCACTGCCGGATGTCAATGTACGTTGAACGTTCAAGGTTCCACTCAATCCGAGAGCATTGATCACCGAATAAACCGTAGACCCACCCATGTAGTTATTCAAACTGTTACCGCCGGTCCAGTTGATACCGTTGACAGAGGTCAAAATACAGTTGGCGCCTTGACAAGCGGCCACAAAAGTATTGCCTGTCCAGTAGAGACCTCTCACATTACTGGTTATATTGTACAATCCAACATTGGAATTACCCACCCCAGATTGAGACCAGTTAATACCGTCGTAAGAATACCAAATGAGAGAGGTATTGGATGAAGTATTATTCGATCCCAAGACCCATACGGTACCGTTCCAAGCCACGGCTTGACCTTGAGAACCCTGTATCATATTGTACCAGTTGGGAACTGGGTACCAGAAATAAGAATCATAAGAATATACGATGGAATTACCACCATTACCGGTGGCTACCCACATACTTCCGTTCCAAGCGGCGGCACGCACATATTGTAACATACCGGCCGATCCCGTTACCCCGGTCCAATTGATACCGTCCGACGACCGAATCATGCTGTATCCCAAGAATCCCGAATTGCTGTAACCAAA
>Ga0164296_1001624_pt1 | contig 23390 bp, 20 predicted proteins | sample GEODES057metaG_FD_113533 | JGI IMG/M metagenome (GOLD analysis project Ga0164296, IMG submission 113533) | Dystrophic lake water microbial communities from Trout Bog Lake, Wisconsin, USA - GEODES057 metaG | ecosystem: Environmental > Aquatic > Freshwater > Lake | place: USA: Trout Bog Lake...
CGGTTGTTCCGGGTGAAAGTGAAGTACTTGGCCAAGTGCGCCGTGCCCATGAACGTGCCATCCAAGAAGGGACGGCAGGCCCTCTGCTCACGGCTCTGTTTACCCACGCCCTTCAAACAGGCCGACGAGCACGAACCGAGACCGGGATTAGCCGAGGCACAACATCGTTCTCTTATGCAGCGTTAGAACTTCTTCGTCAGCGACTGGGGGATGCTTTTGGTGAAGCGTCGATCGTCTTCGTAGGCGTGGGTGCACTGGGATCTGGGATGGTGAACGCCCTGGTCGATGAGAAGTCAACGATGAAGCCCAGAAGTGTGGTCGTCATCAATCGGACAAAGGCCTCAGCTGACGAATTCGTCAAGTCACTCTCGACGTCCGTCCCTCTAAGAGTGGCGACCTTTGGAGCGCTGGCTGATGAGATTGCTGCTGCGCAGATTGTCGTGACGGCCATCGAAAGCGCCGAGCCGGTTCTTCGCGGTGAGCATGTTGCCAGTGAATCGGGACGTGAGCTCTTGATTCTTGATCTTGGGATGCCGAGAAATGTTCATCATGACGTCGCGGCGTTGCCTGGCGTACACGTGCTCGGGATTAGTGACTTGCAAAGCGTGGTCGATCAAGCGGTTAGCGAACGCAAAGACGAGATCGCCGATGCGCAAGAAATTGTGCTTGATGAAGTCGCTCGTTATGGTGAGAACGTTCGTGGCAGAAGTGCTGCTCCTCTCGTTGTGGCGCTCCGGGAACGCTTAGAAGAGATTCGACGCGGTGAGATTGACCGTCGTAGTTCGGAACTCTCTGACCTGACGCCGGAGCAACGAGAAGTGGTGGAATCGCTTACTCGCTCGCTGCTGGCGAAGTTTGCTCACGAACCGACGGTGGCGCTGAAGGAAAGCGTCGGGACACCTCGTGGCGAGCGCCTCGTTGAAGCGGCACGAATCTTTTTTGATCTGTGAGCATGACCATTCGTCTGGCCACTCGCTCTTCGCCACTGGCCGTCGTGCAGGCCAAAAGAGTGCAAGAACTTCTTCTTGAAGATTCCCCTGATCTCGATATTGAACTCGTGCTTGTAGAGAGCCATGGAGACCGTAATCAGACCCAGCCGCTGCGCGAGATTGGCGGACAAGGGGTCTTCACGAAAGAGATTCAACGGGCGGTACTCGAGGGTAAAGCCGATATCGCCGTGCATTCGGCCAAGGACCTGCCCAGTGAGACCCCAGAGGGCCTGGCGCTCCTCTGCGTCCCTGAACGTCGTGATCCTGCTGACGTGCTGGTTGGGAAATCACTTGAAGGCCTTGGACCTGGTGCCACGGTCGCCACCGGCTCACCGCGTCGTCAAGAGCTCCTTCGATCGATGCGGCCTGACCTTCATCTCGTAGAACTGCGCGGCAATATGGCAACTCGCCTTGCAATGCCCGGGCGAGATGGTGTCGACGCCATCGTCACCGCCGCGGCAGCGCTCGAGCGTTTAGGGCAAGAAGCATTGATCACCGAGCGCCTCGACCCGCTGATGTTTGTGCCTCAAGTAGGGCAAGGAGCCTTGGCATTAGAGGGTCGCGCGGGGGACCCGGTGGCCGAGGTCCTTCAAGCCATTGATCTTGTTGACGATCATCGCTGCCTCGACGCTGAGCGTTCCTTTCTGGCCACTTTGGGAGCGGGGTGCTCTGTGCCGGTTGGTGCATGGTGTGTCGTAGACGGAGAAGAACTTGAAATCCGCTCGGTGATGTTTCTCGAGGAGACCCATTCAGTAGAGCGCAGAGTCCATCGAGGAACTGACCCGGCTGTTCTTGGTCGAACAGCTGCGCATTCATATCCAGGATTTGAGGAATCATGAGCGCACTTGATCTCACTGATGTCACCATTGCCATTACCCGACCTGACGATCGATCACAGACCCTGGCAAACCGCCTCGAGAAATGCAATGCAACAGTTTCCATCGTTCCCTTGATTGGTACGCATCCCCCTGATGATGAAGGAGAGTCGTTTCTTGCTGCTTGGAATCGCTTGGCTGACTTCACCTGGGTAGCAGTGACGTCGGCGTCAAGCGTTGAAATCATTTCGTCACTTGGTGCGGGGATCGATATTCCACCGTCAGTAAGTTTCGCCGCCGTCGGCAAGTCAACGGCCAGGGCCTTGGCTGCCATCGGCATCGAGGCAGATCTGATTGGTTCGGGGAGCGGCGGAGCATCACTCGCGCAGGCGCTCACCGATGAGTGGGAGCCTTCTGCAATTCTCGTGCTCAAGGCACAAGATGGCCGCCGTGAGTTAGAAGAGCGACTTCAGCAACATGGGTGGAAGATCTCCCTGGCCACCACCTACGTCACACGCGCCTTCGCCTTGTCGCAGCAAGCCTGTGAGGCCCTCTCTCAACAAGAGGTCATCGTGGTGGCGTCGCCCAGCGCGGTCGTCGCCTACAGCGAAGCCCTTGAAGGGCGCTGCACGCCCAGGAAAAACCAGTCGATCGTGGCGATTGGGGCGACAACCGCAGATGCGGCAAAAGAGCAGGGATTTCCTCGAGTGGTGGTAGCGCCAACGCCCGACGACGCTGGGCTCTTTAGCGCCATTGAAGAAGCGGTTTTTGGCAAGTGGCCGGTTGCCTAGGCTACGTAATGTGGATCACTTGGAACGACGGCCTCGGCGCCTGCGCAGAACCCCCGCCATTCGGCGGCTTGTTGGCGAGACGCGTCTGTCGACCGCTGACCTTGTTGCACCACTTTTCGTAGCGGAAGGCCATGCGGCGCCGAAGGAAATTTCCTCGATGCCTGGCCAGTTCCAGCACACTCTCGATTCTCTGATTGACGAAATTTCCTCACTTCTTCTTCATGGGGTGAGCTCGGTGATGCTCTTTGGGCTCCCGGAGCACAAAGATTCGATTGGCTCAGGAGCGTCCGACGACGATGGGATCCTTCAGCAAGCATCTCGCAGGGTCAAGCACGAGTTTGGTGATGACATCGTGTTGTTCACCGATCTCTGTCTCGATGAGTTCACCGACCACGGACATTGTGGCGTGCTTGATGCGCATGGCAAGGTCGATAATGACGCCACACTGCTGCGCTACCAAGCCGCGGCGCTGGCCCAAGCGAGAGCGGGGGTTGACTTTGTCGGGCCGAGCGGAATGATGGACGGCCAAGTTGCTGCGATTCGCCAAGCTCTCGATGGTGGCGGATTTGTTGACACCGGCATCTTGGCCTACTCGGCAAAATACGTTTCGGGGCTCTATGGACCGTTTCGAGATGCGGTCAATGTTGAGATTGCAGGAGGTGGTGATCGCCGCGCGTACCAGCAGGATTTTACGAATCGCCGAGAAGCCATGGTCGAAGTGCAACTTGATATTGACCAAGGGGCGGATATCGTGATGGTGAAGCCTGCGGTGACCTACCTCGACGTGATTTCAGACATTGCCCAAGCCGTTGATATTCCGGTAGCGGCGTATCATGTCAGTGGTGAGTACGCCATGGTGAAAGCAGCGAGTGAACGCGGGTGGATCGATGGCACGGCGGTGGCCATCGAACAGATCACGGCGGTCAAGCGAGCCGGAGCGGACATCATCTTGACCTACTTCGCATCTGAACTCGCTGCAGTCGTCGATGAGTAAAGAATCGATGAGTAATGCTGCGTGGTTTGCACGAGCCCAGGAGGTAATTCCTGGTGGCGTGAACTCACCAGTTCGTTCGTTTCGATCCGTTGGCGGGACGCCCTATACCGTGCTGCGTGGGTCAGGGGCATACGTTGAAGATGTTGAAGGAACGACCTATCTTGATTTTGTTCAGTCTTATGGAGCGAGTCTCTTAGGTCACGCCAGCGACATCGTCATCGAGGCCGTTGATCGCACCGTGCGCAACGGGTCAACCTTTGGGGCACCGACGCCCGGAGAAGTCCTTCTCGCCGAAGCCATCGTTGAACGAGTTCCCGGTCTTGAGCAGATTCGATTTGTTTCATCGGGCACCGAAGCGGTCATGAGTGCCGTGCGGCTGGCGCGCGGGGCGACGGGTCGATCAACCATCGTGAAGTTTGATGGTTGTTATCATGGCCACGCCGATGCGCTGTTGGTCGCCGGCGGTAGTGGTGTCGCACAACTTGGGCTGAAAGGATCAGCCGGTGTCCCCGACGGTGCTGTTGGGGACACCATGGTTGTTCCCTACAACGTCGTGCCGACATTGTCAGATGACGTGGCATGTGTATTGGTCGAACCGATCGCCGCAAACATGAATCTGGTCAAGCCACGAGAGGGGTTCCTTGAGGGGCTACGCGCTGAGTGTGACCGAGTTGGAGCCTTATTAATTTTTGATGAAGTCATCACAGGGTTCCGTATTGGACCTGGAGGGTGTGCCGCAGCTACGGGAGTCACCCCGGACTTGTGGTGTTTTGGAAAAGTCATCGGCGGGGGTCTTCCGGTTGGTGGATTTGGTGGCTCACGAGAAATCTTTTCTCACTTGGCTCCGCTCGGAGAGGTGTACCAGGGCGGCACGCTCTCGGGGAACCCATTGGCGATGGCGGCCGGACTTGCCGTACTGAACTCCGTGGACGCTCAGGACTACGCCACCCACACGAACCGAGTGGGGACCTTCGGCCGAGCGCTCTGTCAAGCCATTCGAGATGGTGGGTTATGGGCCTGTGTTCCACAGGCCGGGACGCTTCTCGGGCTCTATGTTGCACCGGGAGGATCAAGTTTCTCCGCACCCTCTAACTACGCAGAGTCAAAAGCGATTGCGGCCGCTGATGCGTATCCAGCATTTTTCCACGCCATGTTGCGTCGCGGTATTGCGCTCGCTCCTGGAGCGTATGAAGTGATGTTTGTTTCATTCGCTCATAGCGACGACGATCTCGCACGCGCTGTTGAGGCAGCCCGCGATTCGGCGCGAGAAGTGAGCGAGACGAGAAGTGCATCATGAGTGAGTTGACGCCCACCGTTCGATTCTTTGGAACGGGTGCTCGGTTGGCTCAGCCGATTGGATCGCTTCCAGCCAAAACAGACCTTGCCTTTTCTCTTGACGCGCAGGGTATTACCTTGAGTGGGGGCGACCCTCTTCTTGCGTGGCAGCTTCCGTATCGAGTACTCATTGGAGCGAGGGCTGCCCTCGTTGGTTTCTACGTCGAGCTGTCGGGTTGGGTCTCGGGAAGACCTTTTTTATTGACGATTCCTACCGAGAACCTTGGTGGCGGAACCCCCCAAGAACTCATTGCGCTCCTGTTGCCAGCCAGCCCATCCCCAACCACCACCATGATGTCGGGTCACCCTGATGGCTTGCTCACGGCCAGTTCAACAATGAAGCGAAAATCAAAGGCGCTTATTGCAAGTGCAGTACTGACCGTTGCTGTCGTGGTGGCGCTTGTGCTCGCACTTATCCTTCAGTCATCTCCCGGAAACGTTTCATCAACAACGTCCCAAGCACATGCGCTGGCGGCTTCCATGAATCTCACGATCAAAGACTTTCCTTCGACGTGGCAAGCGGATAATCCGGCAACGGCTCCGCTGAGCGGCTTGTTAGGGACGGGAACTGCATCAAAGGAAACACCAAAACAGAAAAAGATCTATAACGAAGTTGTGCATGCCTATCAAACATGCGTAGGACTCTCGAATGCGAAGGACCGCATGTTTGGCGCAGCGGGAGTGGCGCCAATAGCGCAAGTACCCAGCAACCCTTATGGAAGCGTGGAGAACGGGAATCTCGCTGAGGCTGGTTCGGTCACGCAGTACTACGCCTCAACTCAAGATGTTCAACGCGATCTCGCACAGATGAAGCGGCCTCAGTTCGCACGTTGTTTCTCTGAAGTGATGGCTCGATTCACCATTGCGTTTGTGAGCCCATCGTCGATTACAACGCCATGGCCGACAGTCGTCACAAAGTCTTCGACGCAGCTTGGCGTGTTTGTCACCGGTGCCGCAACGATCATTAACTATCCGACGACGACAGGGACGACGCCTATCGAAATTGGCGTGACATCCTTGATCTACGGCCACTACGAACAGGTGCTCTATACCTTCGCTTCGCCAGGTATTTTCCCTGTGGTTGAACGCCAACAGCTCCTTCAAATTCAGGTGGCGCGGTTAGCTGGCGTGAACGGAGCGTCCAACGCCTAGCGAGTGCTGGCGGCGACTTTGGTCAAGGACTTGTCCGTGTCGAACAGTGCAGTGATGACTTGGTCGGGGAGTAGGTCGACCAACTTCACCAAACTTCGGTACCCCACTTCAGCAAGACCCCGGTGATCAGGACGCAAGAGGTTGGCCATCATCGTCAAGACTTGGGTCATAAGCGCCTCAGAGCGCATACCTGCGCCAACGCACAGCGCCATTACTTTCGGGTCACTGATGAGGCGAACAAATGCTCGTGCCACTTCGTAGTAGTCGCCGTAGGCCTCATCAACTGCATCGTCATAGGCCCCGAGGAGGGAAAGATCTGATGCTTTCAACGCCGTGGCAATACTTGATGCCCCCAAGCGACCGGTTTCGTAGCCATAAGCAATCCCCTCACCGTTGAAGGGGTTGATCGATCCTGACGCATCGCCAATGACAACCACGTTGCTTCCCGTCCGCGGTCCAACGGACATCCCCATGGGCAGACGTCCACCAGTCGGCGGGCCACATGAGGTCTCTGGGGAGAGGCCCCAGTAGTCAGGTGCGAAGTTGACGAAGGTCTCCATGAGTTTTGATGTGTTCACGCCCTTCCATCGTCGGTCGGTTGACAAGAGACCGACACCAACGTTGATGCGACCATCTCCAAGCGGGAAAATCCATCCGTAGCCCGGGACAACAGTTCCCGAGGTGTCGCGAATGTCCAGGTGTGACTCGATAAACGGGTCATCGTGGCGATCGGAGGTGTAGTACCCCCGCAACGCCATTCCCATGGGCCACTCCTTGCGTCGCTCGGTACCAAACATTCGCCCTATTCGCGAGTTCGCTCCGTCGGCCAGAACAACGACGTGGCCTTTGATTTCCTTTGTTTTCCCCGTGGCCTTCTCTTTGGCCACAACACCCTGGCAGCCGCCGAGGTCGCCCTCGTGCGTTGAAGGGGTCTGGGCAATCAGATCAATGACTTCATGTCCCGTGAGTACCGTCGCACCGTGGGCTTGAGCCTGCGTGGCCACAAGGTCATCGAGATCGAAGCGGGTGATGCAATAACCATGAGAAGGAAAGTTGGGGTGTTCGGGCCAGCGCATTTCGAGCATCTGGCCAAAGCCGTAAGACCGTAAGCCATCGTAACGATGGCCCTTGCTGGCGACGATCTCCTCAAGGCCCATATCTGCCAGCTGGCGCACCGATCGAGGAGTCAGGCCATCGCCACAGGTCTTTTCCCTGGGGAAGGTCTTTCGCTCCAAGAGGGCGACGTCCCAGCCGGCGTTGGCCAGCCAATAGGCGCAGGCTGAGCCGCTCGGTCCACCGCCGACGATCACGACATCAAAGACACGGTCAAGGTTTTTCGGGTTCATTTCGTTTTCCACGCTTTTATCGTATGGGCAGGATCGGGGTGGCTGAGACGCGCAGTGAAAATGTGCTTTTGGGGGGTTGTCCGCGATAAGGTAACCGATGTGGATCAGTACCTTCCGGTTCTCGGACTCCTTTTGTTAGGAATAGTTTTCGGCGCGGGATCACTCATCGCATCCAAACTCTTGGCGCCTCATCAGCAGCCGACGGCGGCCAAGGTCGCCCCGTACGAATGTGGCATTGTCCCTGAAAACGATCCACCGGCTCGGTTCCCGGTTCGTTTCTACCTCGTGGCGATGATCTTCATTATCTTTGATATAGAAATCGTCTTCCTCTTTCCCTTTGCCGTCGTCTTTCGCCAGTTGGGCAACTTTGGCATCGTCGAAATCTTGGTTTTTTCTGGAGTGGTCTTTCTCTCCTTGGCGTATCTTCGCTCCGTGGGTGGCTTGACGTGGGGGCCGATCAAGCAACTTGTCAAGGGAATGCCGGCGAGAACGTCAGAGTCGACCATCGCGCGTATTTCTGCAGATTCATCCCCCGAACGCGCCGCATAGGAGATCGCAACCCTCATGGCGCTTGAAGATCTTCCACATAATTTTCTCACGGGGTCAATCGAAGAACTCGTAAAATGGGCCCGAAAGTCCAGCGTGTGGCCTGCCACCTTTGGTTTGGCTTGCTGCGCTATTGAAATGATGTCCGCCGGCGCGGCAGATTACGACCTCGCTCGCTTTGGCATGGAAGTCTTTCGAAACTCTCCTCGCCAGGCGGACTTGATGATTGTTGCCGGCAGAGTCAGCCAAAAAATGGCCCCGGTATTGCGTCAGGTCTATGACCAGATGATGGAGCCGAAATGGGTGATCTCCATGGGCGTCTGTGCCTCGTCGGGTGGCATGTTTAACAACTACGCGATTGTCCAAGGCGTCGATCAAATCATTCCCGTTGACGTCTATGCACCTGGATGCCCTCCCAGCCCAGAGACATTGATTCACGCAATCTTGACCCTTCACCAGAAGATTCAAACCGGCGAAATTACGAAACGACGTCATGAAGGAACACCTATTGAGTTAGAAGAAACACCTTCAAGCCCATGGGTTCCCGAGATGCCAACGGCAATTCGATTGGGGACTCCTCGGTGAGTGACCTCGCACTCGGCGAACTCAATGATGTTTCCCACGCAGGTGGGGTAGGCGTTGATCAAGTGCTCTTCCCGACAAGGGAGGCCTATCACGGACTGGTGCTGCGTCTCAAGGAGAGCGGCTTCGAAATGTGCGCAGATCTCTGCGCCGTGGACTTTCTCACACACCCGGGGCGTGCACTTCCCGACGGGATTCGTCCAGAACGATTCGAAGTTGTTGTCAACCTTCTTTCACTTTCGCAAAAACGGCGCGTGCGAGTGCGGGTGCAAGTTCCTGAGAGTGACGCATCGATAGCGTCACTGTTTGACGTTTACCCAGGTTCTGAAGCAATGGAGCGTGAAGCCTATGACCTCATTGGTATTCGCTTTTCAAATCACCCTGACCTCACTCGTATTTTGATGCCCGAAGAGTGGGAAGGTCATCCCTTGCGCAAGGACTACGGCAGCGGACGGGTACCTGTTCAGTTCAAGGAAACCCCGGGACCACGATGACGACGATTGACGATCAAGAAGTCCCCATGCGCGTCATCGAGCGCCCCGCGTGGAGTGCGAAAGAGACCTCAGAAGGACCCCAAGAGCTCCTTGAGCGCAGCGGGACTCCTGACGAAGAAATTCTCCGTGAAGCTGGGGGCGTGTTGCGTCTTCCTGACGGTCACGTGCTGGACGCAGGACAAATCGATGTTGAACGCAGTGACGATGAGACGATGATTATCAACATGGGTCCACAGCACCCGTCGACGCACGGGGTGTTGCGGCTCATGCTTGAGCTCGATGGTGAAACGGTGTTGCGAACAAAATCAGTCATTGGCTATCTCCACACTGGTATGGAAAAAACCGGCGAAGAGCTCACTTACGTACAAGGTGCGACCAACGTCACCCGGATGGACTATCTCAGCCCACTGCACAATGAAGCAGTGTTTTCTCTCGCTACTGAGGCACTCCTTGGTGTGGAGATTCCTGATCGTGCGACGTGGATCCGCACCCTCATGCTTGAGTTGAACCGCGTGAGTTCGCACCTGATGTGGATGGCGACCAATGGCATGGACTTAGGGTCCACCTCGATGATGATTTTCGGTTTCCGAGAGCGTGAAATGGTCATGAGCTTCTTTGAAAAGACCACAGGTCTTCGGATGAACAACAACTACATCCGCCCTGGTGGTGTCGCCGCTGACCTTCCTGATGGGTGGGAAGACGATATTGACATCCTGTGTGAAACGATTCTTGAGCGCACCTTTGAATACGATCAGCTCTTGACCGGACAACCGATCTTCCGTGAACGCACGGAAGGCGTTGGTGGGCTGTTGGCCGAAGAAGCCCTGGCCCTGAGTGTGACCGGGCCGCTCTTGCGCTCAACAGGTGTCCCGTGGGACCTCCGCCGAACGATGCCGTATTTGGCATACGACCAGCTGGACTTTGATGTCTTGGTCGGAACCTACGGTGACAACTTCGATCGCTATGCGATCCGCCTTGGTGAGATTCGTGAGTCCATTCGAATGATTCGCCAAATTCTCGAAAAAATGCCAACGGGTGACTACCGAGTACAAGATCCGAAAGTCACGCCGCCACCGCGAGGTCGGATTGACTCATCGATGGAAGCATTGATTCACCATTTCAAGATCTTTACCGAAGGCTTCAAAGTCCCCGAAGGAGAGGTCTACGCAGCGATCGAATCTCCCCGTGGAGAGATCGGCTGCTACATCGTTTCTGATGGAAGTTCGAAGCCCTACCGCATGCACATCCGTGGGCCGAGCTTTGTCAACCTTCAGGTTCTCCCCCTCCTGTTGCGTGGCGGGCTGATGTCGGATGCCGTTGCTTGTATTTCTTCTGTTGACCCTGTGATGGGCGAGGTGGATCGATGAGTGCGCTGACTCCAGACCGACGGACACGCGCCGAACACCTCGTCGCTCTTTATCCCGAAAAACGAAGTGCCCTGATTCCCATTTGTCACATTGCTCAAGAGCAAGAAGGTCATTTAACCGACGAACTGATGATCGAGGTCGCTGAACTCGTGGGCGTCACTCCAGCCGAAGTCCAGGGAACGGTCTCGTTTTATGACATGTTACGTATCGAGCCAGTGGGGAAATACGTCGTGAGCGTATGCACCAACATTGCATGTCTGCTCGCCGGCGGTGAAGAGATGCTTGAGCATGTGGAAAAGACCACAGGGACTCGCCGAGGTGGTACCTCGAGTGACGGGATGTTCACCGTTGAAGAAGCAGAGTGTTTGGCGGACTGCGACGTTGTTCCCTGCGTACAGATCAATAATCGTTTTGTTCGTACAACGACGCCTGAAACATTTGATGCCTTAGCCGCGAGACTTCGTTCGGGTGAGACAGTGACGGACATCCCAACGAGTGGAATTGTGAGCCGAGTGGAACGAAGCGTTGGTCTCGTGGCTGACCCAGAGGTCGTTGCTCAAGAGAGAAGTGCACTACGGGCCAGCGATCAAAAGGCAACATCATGAGCCAGCTCACCGCTCCAAAGATTGTGACCTCTCGTATTGGCTTTGATGATTCTTTTACTCTCGATCGATTCCTTGCGACCGGAGGCTACGAAGGGCTCCGCAAAGCGCTGACGATGTCGCCCAGTGAAGTCTGCGCTCAAGTGGATGCTGCGTCGCTCCTGGGCCGAGGCGGAGCGGGATTTCCTGCGGGACGTAAGTGGTCCATGCTGAGAAAAAACGATGTGTCCTATTTGGTTATTAACGGCGATGAGTCAGAACCGGCAACGTTCAAAGATCACTTGCTGATCGAACGTGACCCCCACCAACTCATCGAAGGGGTTCTCATCGCGGCCTATGCGCTGCAAGTCAATCAAGCGTTCATCTTTATTCGTGGCGAGTTTGCGCTGGGTCTTGAGCGCCTCCAAAGCGCGCTCAATGATGCCTACGCCTACGGAGCGGTTGGGACAAAAATTCTCGACTCGTCCTTTTCGATCGACCTTGTGGTGCACCCGGGAGCTGGGGCCTATATCTGCGGCGAAGAGACGTCACTGCTCGAATCCCTTGAAGGGAAACGCGGGTTCCCACGGATCAAGCCCCCATTCTTCCCCGCGGCGATCGGCCTCTATGGTGAGCCAACCGTAGTCAACAATGTTGAAACCATGTCGAACTTGCCATGGATTATTTCAAATGGCGGCGATGCATTTGCGGCTCTTGGTGAAACACCGTCGACAGGGACGCGACTCTTTGCGTTAGCGGGTCATGTTCGAAACCCTGGTGTCTACGAGTTGGAGATGGTGAAAAACACCTTCCGTGATTTAATCTTTGATCCAGCCCTCGGAGGCGGTGTCCCGAGTGGTGGACGCGTCAAGGCATTTATCCCCGGTGGCGTCTCTGCCCCTTGGTTCTACGAAGAAGATCTCGACACCCCCCTCGGTCAAGGCCAAGTTGCCGACAAAGGATCGATGCTTGGATCTGGTTCGGTGGTCGTCATGGATGATTCGACGTGCATGGTGCGGGCGGCGTGGAGAATTACTCGCTTCTTCTCTCGAGAGTCCTGCGGTCAGTGCACGCCATGTCGTGAAGGCTCTGGATGGTTGGAGCGAATCCTTTATCGCTTAGAGCATGGCGAAGGCAGAGTTGAAGATCTTGACTTGTTGTTGGACCTCTGTGACAACATTGCGCCAGGATTGAGCTGGCCGCCCCAGCAGACGACCATTTGTGTCCTCGGCCCTTCAATCCCTTCATCGATTCACTCTGCGATCTCCCATTTCCGAGATGAATTCTTGGCTCACGTCAAGGAGGGGGGATGCTCCTATGCCTGAGCAGCCCGAGAGCTCAACGACGGTGTCGATCACTATTGATGGAAGAGAAGTAGTAGCCAAGAAAGGTGAGATGGTCATCGCGGCAGCGGAAAATGCCGGGACCTATATTCCTCGGTTTTGCTATCACCCCCGCATGAAGCCGGTTGGCGTGTGTCGGATGTGTCTCGTCGAAGTTGATTCAGGGCGTGGCCCTACCTTGCAGCCCGCGTGTTTCATTGAAGCGACCGATCAGATGACAGTGGTGACGGATTCGGAAAAAGTGAAAAAAGCTCAGGACGGAGTCCTCGAGTTTCTCTTGGCGAATCATCCATTGGACTGTCCGGTGTGTGACAAAGGTGGAGAGTGTCCCCTCCAAGATCAAACCTTGGCCCACGGCCCAGGTGAGACCAGATTCATTGAAGAGAAGCGTCACTTCGAAAAGCCAATTGCTCTCTCAGAACTCGTTCTCTTAGACCGGGAACGTTGCATTCAATGCAGTCGATGTACGCGATTCGCCGAAGAGGTTGCTGGTGAGGCATTGATTGACTTTTTAGGTCGAGGCGACCAAGTTGAAGTGGCAATGTTCCCTGACGAGCCGTTCTCTTCATATTTCTCTGGGAACACCGTTCAGATCTGCCCGGTGGGCGCGCTCACGGCAACGCCGTATCGCTTTGCTGCTCGGCCATGGGATCTTGAGCAAGTGGAAACGACCTGCACGGGGTGCGCGGTTGGCTGTCGAGTTGCGGTGCAGTCATCATCGGGGCGGCTGACCCGACTCCTCGGCGTCGACGCTGATCCTGTGAATCACAGCTGGATGTGCGACAAAGGCCGATTTGGTTTTGAAGCAGTGAATGGCGTTGACGAAGGAAACGAGGAACTGGCTCTTACCGATCCGACTCGCCGCCTCACCGAACCAATGGTGCGCAAAAACGGAGCCTTAGTTCCCGTGAGTTGGTCAGAGGCGCTCTCCGCCGTGGCCAGCCAATTGAAGGACGCAAAAGAAAAAGACCCGCAAAGCGTTGGGGCCATTGGTGGGGCGCAGCTCACCAACGAAGGAGCATTCACGTGGACGTCATTGATCAAGGGGATTGTCGGTAGCGACTCGGTTGATGCACAACTCGGCGACGGTCTCGACGCCCAGTTAGTTTTGGCGTTACCGCGCGCCACGATTGATGAGGCAGCGAACGCCTGCACCGTCATTTTGCTCTCAGGAGATCTCCGAGAGGAACTTCCTGTTCTGTTCTTGCGACTCCGTCACAGCGCCGTTGAAGCGAAAAACTCGCTCATTGATCTTGGACCTCGCACGTCCGCATTGAGCGCGGTTGCCAAAGTCCGACTTCCCGCTCGCCCAGGTGAGGCTCCATTGGTTGCACGAGCGCTGGCCGGCGATGTCGCTGCGGTGACGCAGTTAAAGGGGCACCGTGAAGGACACACCTTTGGCGATGAAGACCTCGCCTCGGCGCAGCACCTTCTGGGCGAGGATGGCTCTGGCGTGGTGGTGGTTATTGGGCGAACGTCTGTTGCTGAGGATGCTGCGTTTGTCGAGAGTGCTGCTCGCATCTTGCATCAGCGCTATCCAAACGCCAAGTTCTTGCCAGCCCTACGTCGCGGCAACGTTATGGGGGCACTTGAGATGGGGATGGCGCCAGGAATTCTCCCTGGTGAAACCAGCCTGGCTCAGCCCGGTGCGGCGCTCCGCTCGTGGTGGCCATTGGTTCCTGGAATTCAGGGAAAAACTGCGCTTGAGCAGTTAGCGGCCTTTGGCGATGGAAGCCAAGAGGTCTTGCTTTTGCTGGGGGCAGATCCCCTTGCCGATGTGGCCGATGGTGCGCTGGTAGAACGAGCGCTCCGTTCATCAGGTTCACTTGTGTGCGTCAGTGGCCACGGGGGAGCGATTTTGGAGCGTGCAGATGTCGTCTTGCCGGCAGCGGTTGTTCACGAGCGTGCTGGAACGACAACCAACATTGAAGGAAGAGTGAGTCGACTCGGCCAAAAGATGGTTGCTCCGGGCTTGGCATGGTCGGACTGGATGATTGCCGCCGAACTCGCCGCGGCACTGGGTGCACAGTGGGAATTTACTGCGGTGGGCGACGTCACCGATCAGATTGCTGCCGTGGTTCAAGGTTTCTCAGGGATATCATCGAACGCGCTTGCCCAGCCTGCAACGCGCGACGGCGTAGTGCTGGGTTCGACCGCTGCACCGACAACGGCAGGGCTGCTCGACCCGATGGCGACCCCGGGCATGGTCTCGGCCGAAGAGTTTGGATTGGGCTCCTACGCGGGCATCGTCCGCGGTGAAGAGCAAGCGCAGGCGCCAACGTCGGGTGCAGGAGCTCCGAGCCTGATGACGTCGCTCTCTTCTGGGGAGAACGTGATCTCGCCTGCTCTGGATAACTACTCGCTGAGAATCGTTGGAACGCACACGCTCTACGACAACGGCGCCAACATTGTCGGATCACCCTCGCTGAGTGCGCTTCGCAAAGTTGCCGTGGCCATGGTGAACCCGTACGACCTTGATCGCTTAGGCCTTGCCACGGGGGATAAAGCGAAACTTCGCTCAGGTCGAGCAACCATCATTCTCCCGGTTGAGGCCGACGCCGGCGTGCTTCGAGGGACCGTTGTGCTCAATGCAAACGTCACGGTTCACGGGGCTGAGCGCAGAGAGAATCCCTTGGCGTCACTGGTGGACAGTTCGTTACCCGTGAACGATGTCGTGTTGGAGTCACTGTGAGCGCCATGAGTCTTCTCGCCGCCGGTGATCCGCTGTACCAGCACGGAGTGACGTGGATCGTCTTTTTGATCGTGGCCGTTAAGGTGCTGCTTGGTTTTGGCATCTGTTTGATTTCGGTCACGCTCATGATCTGGTTTGAGCGCAAAGTGATTTCGGATATGCAAGCACGGATCGGACCGAACAGGGCTGGACCCTGGGGCTTGGCCCAAACGCTGGCTGATGGAATCAAGTTGTTTTTCAAGGAGGATTTGATTCCCGAACGCTCGGACCGCATCGTCTTCAAGTTGGCCCCCTTTCTCTCACTTGTCCCAGCCCTGGTTATTTTTGCGGTGATTCCAGTTGGTGGCACAATCACCATTGCTGGCTACACGACACAACTCCAGGTAGCGGATCCTCCGATTGGAATTTTGCTGGCCATCGCCATGAGTGCCATTGGCGTTTACGGGGTCATGCTGGCTGGCTGGTCATCGGGATCAAAGTACCCACTGATGAGTTCTGTTCGGGCATCGGCGCAAATGATTTCCTATGAGGCAGCACTCGGGATGTCGGTGCTCACGGTGGTCTTGATCTCAGGTTCTCTCTCAACAAGAACCATGGTCGACGTGCAAGGTGGCGGTCCGTGGCACTGGAATGTCATCCGTTTAGGCGTCATTCCCTTCGTTATTTTTCTGATTGCGGGCATCGCCGAAACCAACCGTCCGCCCTTCGACGTCGTTGAAGCTGACTCTGAATTAGTTGGTGGGTTCCACACCGAGTACTCATCGATTCGTTTCGCATTGTTCTATCTAGCAGAATTCCTCAATACGGTGACGATGTCAGCCATTGTCGTGACGCTGTTCTTTGGTGGACCGAGTGGTTACATCCTCCCGATTCCTGGAGGGACAATTATCTTCCCGGTTCTTTGGTTCCTTCTTAAAACTGTGGCCTTCTGCTACCTCTTCGTTTGGTTGCGTGGTGCGCTGCCGAGAAGCCGTTACGACAAGTTGATGGACTTGGGTTGGCGCCGTCTCATTCCGCTCTCCTTGGGATGGATGTTGTTGGTGGCGGGCTTCTTGGTTTCAGTAGCCTGGGGAATCGGCATGGGCATTGTGATTGTGGTCGGTGGACTGGTGTTGAGTCGAGCCTGGGAGTTGGGCTCTGAGCGCGAATTCACCGACAGCGCCGTACTTCCTCCCGTGGCCTCGCGACTCATCCCGCCGCGCCTGGTACGTGACCAAACTGATCGTGGCGAAGGAGAAGGCCAGTGAGTCTCATGGACGACATTAAAAAGCAGTTGGGCTTCTTTGGTGGCTTCACCTTAACGACGCGTCAGCTCACTCGGCCCCGTGTGACCTGGTCGTATCCAGATGTCAAAAAGCCCAAACAGCCCCGTCAACACGGTCGGCACGTCTTAAACCGCTACGAAGACGGCATGGAGAAATGCATCGGCTGTGAACTGTGTGCGGGAGTTTGCCCTGCTGACTGCATTCACGTACGGGGTCTCGACAATCCTCCCGATCACCCAGTTTCACCTGGTGAGCGCTACGGTTACATCTACGAAATCAATTATCTCCGTTGTATTCACTGCGACCTGTGCGTTGAAGCATGCCCCACCGAGGCCATCACTGAGTCGAAACTCTTTGAATTCTCCTTCACCAACCGAGCGGATGCGATCTACACAAAGGCAGAGCTCGTGGTTGATGACAATGGAATGCCTCAGAAACTTCCTTGGGAAGACTGGCGTGAAGGTGATGACTTGATGACGTCAGGCTGGATGCGCGCAACGTCCCCCGCTGGCGATGCAGCCTTTGAAGGTGAAGTGGCCTGGAGTCCGGAGCTTGGATACGGAACGCGAGCACCCGAAGGTGGACAGTCCGAGCATCGTGATGATGAAGAGACGGGGAGCAAGGAATTACGCGACGTGCTGGAGCGTCACCTGCTCACCGAAGACATTCCCAAAGCACATCGGGGGATGCGTGGGCGAGTCTGGCGATTGAGGAACAGCACGGCAATGCACAAGAAAAAATTAGACGCCGCCCTTGCTCGCTACAAGGCGAAAAAGGCAACGCATGAGTAGCATGATGTTGCTGGCGACGTCCATGACGATTCCTGACATCTTGGTGTTTGTCACTGGCGCGCTGATGATTCTTGTCGGTGCTGCCGGCGTGATTGTCGCGAAGAACCCAGTGCATTCGGCGCTCTGCCTCGTCCTCACACTTTTTGGCGTGGCAGTCCTCTTTATTGAACAACAAGCTGATTTTCTCGCCGCCGTCCAGGTCATCGTCTATGCCGGCGCCGTCGTGGTCATGTTCTTGTTTGTCATCATGTTCTTAGGGGTCGATCGGACTGAGGATGTCCACGATGAGCCCCTGATGGGTCAACGGCCGCTGGCGATAGGACTCGTGCTTGTGTTGGTTGGATCCATTGTGGCCTTGGGCAGCGAAGCGAAGTGGTCGGGGGGCTCACACAGTGTCGTGGGGATTAATCAAGGGCCTTATCAGAACGTGGCGAATCTTGGAAAGGCTATTTTTACAACCTATCTCTTTGCCTTTGAAATCACCTCGGCACTTCTCGTGATTGCGGTGGTTGGCGCAGTCGTCCTGGCTCGGCGCTCGATGATTACGAACGCTCCACGAACAGACTCCATGGGAAACCCCCTGGGCGCAACGACAGATTTCGAAGGTGCTGACCGATGAGCATTCCCTCCTCCTGGTACCTCATCCTCGCGGCCTTGCTTTTTGGTATTGGCGCGCTTGGGGTGTTGATCCGGCGCAACGTTCTGATCATGTTTATGTGCATCGAATTGATGCTGAATGCAGCCACCTTGACCTTCGTAACGTTTTCACGGACGCTCAACGACATAGGGGGTCAAGCAGACGTCTTCTTTATTTTGGTCGTCGCGGCCGCTGAAGTTGTCGTGGGACTGGGCATCGTGGTGGCAATTTTTAGGCGTCGCTCTACCGCAGACGCCGACGAGATCTCGAGCATGGAGGGTTAGAGCAATGCTCAGCGCTGCTGCCTATATGCCTCTGTGCCCACTCCTTGGTTTTCTTATTCTGCTGGCCTTTGGTCGCCGGATCGGCATCAAATATTCGGGAATCGTCGCTACTGTTGCCGTAGCGGCTTCGTTTGTCTTGGCTGCCATTTCTTGGACGGGCCTCCTGGGTATCTCGTCGTCAAAGCGGGAAATTACCCAAAGCCTCTTCACGTGGCTTCCTGTTGGTTCGCTTCAAGTGAAAGTTGCGTTTTTGATCGACCCGCTTTCGATCACGATGTGCCTCTTCATCACCTTTATCTCAACGATGATTCACCTGTACTCGATTGGGTACATGAAGGGTGAGCGTGATTACGTCAAGTTCTTCATCTACCTGAACCTCTTTGTCACCGCCATGTTGGTGTTGGTGATGGCCAACAATATGGTGCTGACCTTTGTTGGCTGGGAAGGTGTGGGCGCTTGTTCATACTGGCTCGTGGCGTTCTACTTCGAGAAAGAGTCCGCAGCGGTTGCGGGAAAGAAAGCGTTTGTCTACAACCGCATCGGTGACGTCGGCCTCTTGTTGGCGATGTTTATTGTCTTCGCGCGAGTTGGGAGTCTGGATTACACAACGATCTTCGCTCATCTTTCAGCCTTCTCTCCGTTGACGGCCACCATGCTGGTGCTGGCACTTCTGCTCGCAGCAACGGGAAAGTCAGCACAAATCCCCCTCTTCAACTGGTTGCCCGGCTCCATGGAAGGTCCCACCCCTGTTTCGGCGCTCATCCACGCCGCCACGATGGTGACCGCAGGGGTGTACCTGCTTTGTCGAATGAGCCACGTCCTCGAACTGTCGGCTCATGCATCTCTGGTCATCGCGATTATCGGTGCCTTGACGGCCTTTGTGGCGGCCACCATGGCCTCAGTCCAGCGAGACATCAAGGCGGTGCTTGCGTATTCGACGATTTCTCAGCTGGGCTACATGATCTTGGCCGTTGGTGCGGGTGCCTACGTGGCAGCCATCTTCTTGATGATTGCCCACGCCTTCTATAAGGCACTGCTCTTCTTGTCAGCCGGAGCGGTCTCGCACGGTCTCGACGGAGAGCGCGATATGGGTCGGATGGGCGCGCTGCGAAAAGTCATGCCCTGGACCACAGGCGTCTTCATCGTCGGTTGGCTGGCCATCGCTGGTGTCCCACCGCTGAGTGCGTTCTGGTCGAAGGGCGACGTCCTTGATGCCGTATTCCGGCACTATCCCTTCCTCTGGGCGCTTGCACTGTTCACGGCGTTTTTGACGGCCTATTACATGACACGGATGTACACGCTGACCTTTACGGGAGAGGCGCGCTATGACAAGCCCGGCGCTGACGGAGCTCCTGCGCTCCATGCGCACGAAGCTCCATGGGTCATGCGGATTCCCCTCCTCGTGTTGGCCGTGGGCGCGGCGGGTGCTGGGCTGTTGAACTTACCGTGGGTCCATAACTTCGGGCTCGAAGAATTTCTTGCGCCCGTCTTTCACGGCGCGCTCTACAACCCACATGAAGGCACATCACTGCTGTGGCTTCTTGCGGTCGTGGACTCGCTGGTCGCGGTGGGGGGCATCGCTGTGGCCTGGATGTTGTGGCGGGGCAAGGTGAGTGCTGCGAACCTTGAGCCCGACTTCTTGACCCACGACTGGTACTGGGATGATTTTTACGACACGGTGTTTGGGCGACCTGGGACGGCGCTGGCGCTTTTTAGTGCGACCACGATCGACGAAAAAATATTGGACGGAGCAGTTAATGGCGTGGGTGGTCTGGCAGTGCAGAGTGCACAGCGCTTGCGCCGTATTCAAACCGGGCAAGTGCGCCAGTACGCACTGTTGATCACCGGCGGCATGGCTGCACTCTTGGTCTTCATCTTGATGAGGGTGTTCTAAGCCATGAATAGCTTTCTTCAATCATCCTCGTTTCCCTACATTCCTCTTCTGCTCGCGATTCCATTCGTCGGCTCTTTCCTTGTTGCCGTTATTCCAGAAGCACAGAAAAATATTGCTCGCTGGATTGGTGTGGCGGTCTCGCTGGTCGTGCTGGGTCTCACGATTGCCATGGGCGCTGCGTTCTCGACAACCGCTGGTGGGTATCAGTTCGTCACGAACCACTCATGGGCGTCATCGTTGGGAATCTCGTGGTTCACCGGTGTCGACGGCATCTCATTGTTTTTGGTTGGCCTGACAGCACTGATCGTACCGATAGCGCTTTTGGGGGCCAATGAGCATCGTAAGACCAAAGCGTATGTGGCATGGATGTTGTTATTGGAAACCGCCTGTATCGGTAGTTTTGTCTCGCTGGATCTTGTGTTGTTCTTCTTGTTCTTTGAGTTGACCCTGATTCCGTCGTACTTTTTGATCGTCGGTTGGGGTGGACAGCGACGAGCAGCAGCGGCGACCAAGTTCTTTATCTACACCTTCGCCGGGTCAGCATTCCTGCTGGTCGGCATCTTGTTTGTGGCCTACCTCCACCAACAACAAACGGGGGTCTTCACCTTCAATCTCATCGACCTGATGAACACGCACTACTCGGGGACCGCGGGCGTGCTGCTGCTCGCTGCGTTTACGGTTGCCTTTGCGATCAAAGCTCCGCTCTTCCCATTTCACACCTGGTCACCTGATACCTACGGTGAATCACCAGCCGGTGTGGCCATGGTGCTCTCGGCGGTGTTGGCAAAACTTGGCGCTTACGGCATGATTCGTTTCGACCTGGCGCTCTTCCCCCATGCCATCAAAGTTGCGGCACCGGTGTTATTGACCTTGGCCACAATTGGCATTCTCTACGGCGCACTCGTGGCCTGTGGCCAGAACGACCTGAAGCGTTTGGTGGCCTACTCGTCGCTGGCGCAGATGGGCTTCATCATTTTGGGTACCTTTGCCCTCTCGACGCAAGGTCTCGAGGGTGCCGTGTTTCTCATGTTGAGCCACGGAATTATTACCGCAGCGTTCTTCTTGATCATCGGCATGATTGCTCAGCGGCGAGGCACATCCGACATTCGCCAACTTCGCGGACTTCAAGGGCCGGCACCGGTGTTGGCGGCGGTCTTTACTGTGGTGATGATGGCCTCGATCGGCTTGCCAGGGCTTGCTGGTTTTGTCGGGGAGTACTTGGTGCTCATCGGGACCTTCCTTACCCACCAATGGTGGGCGGTGGTGGCCACGCTAGGTGTCGTGGTAGCAGCGATCTATCTTCTGTGGGCTTATCAACGTTCTTTCCAGGGAAAAGCTGAAGGCGAGAACGCCAAGGTGCGTGACCTCACCTACCCCGAGCGTCTTGTGATTGCACCGCTCATCATTTTGATTGTTGTCCTTGGGGTCTTCCCGAAGCCCTTCCTTGATCGGATGACGCCATCGGTTGAACGAACGCTTGACTACATCACCTTGGCCACCTGCCCGCCGCATCACACCTGCCTCCCAACCTCTGCGGGACAACATGTCGGCGTTATTAATCAAGGAGGAGGGAAATAATGCTTCTGGCTGCTAGCACCTCATTCTCGCTTCCATCCATTGACTACCTGGCGATTCTTCCCGAGTTAGTCCTTCTTGGTGGGGCCCTCGTCGTCTTGCTCGCAACGTCGATGGTGCGAGGTGGACTTAAGCGAAACATCGCCACCGCCATCACCATGCTGTTCTCTGTTGCAGCTCTCGTGACGGCGCTCGTGCAGTGGGGGAGAATCTCGGCGCAAGGAGCCGAGACAACCATCGCGCACGCCATTGTTCTCGATGGGTTCTCGACCTTCATTGGGGTCACCGTGCTCTGCGCCTTGATCCTTTCAGTCTTGGTGGGACACGACTACTTGAAGCGCGAAGGGATTGAGTCGTCGGAGTATCACATCTTGGCCATGATCGCCGCCTCTGGTGCTGTGATGATGGGCCAAGCGAACGATCTCATCGTGATCTTTTTAGCTCTTGAGATCCTTTCGATTGCCCTCTATGTCTTGGTGGCCTTTAACCCCCTTCGTGGAGAGTCGGGGGAGTCGGCGCTGAAGTACTACATCCTCGGTGGTTTTTCTTCGGCCATTTTCGTTTATGGCATCGCGTTGGTCTACGGAGCAACGGGATCAACCAACCTCGGCCAGATCGCAAACTTCTTCTCAGAAAACCAGCTCATTCATCCTGGTCTTTTTGATGCAGGTCTCGCCCTCGTGCTCGTTGGATTTGCCTTCAAGATTGCGGCTGTTCCGTTTCACGTCTGGACGCCAGATGTTTATCAAGGTGCACCGAGCCCCATTACGGGATTTATGGCCTCGGTGGCAAAGGTCGGCGGTTTTGCTGCACTGATTCGCGTGGCGATTGCCGCCATGAACTCTCAATCAGCGTCGTGGAAACCTATTCTTTACGCCTTAGCGATTGCCACGTTGCTCTTAGGTGCCGTTGTGGCTCTTGTCCAGCGTGACGTAAAGCGCATGTTGGCCTACTCCTCGATCAGCCACGCGGGCTACATCTTGATCGGTGTTGAAGTGGGGACGCTGGCCGGGACGTCCGCTGCCCTGTTTTACCTCTTCGCGTACTCAGTCATGACGGTGGGTTCGTTTGCCATTGTGACGGTGCTCGGTGGCGATGGGGACAGCGATCACGACCTCGGCCGCTATCGAGGGCTCGCTCGTCGCCAACCATGGCTCGGCGGCGCCCTGGCCGTCCTGTTGTTGGCGCAGGCGGGTATTCCCTTCACCTCTGGATTCTTTGCCAAGTTGGGTGTTGTCTCGGCGGCGATCAATGGTGGGAGTTGGCCGTTGGCCCTGGTGGCCATGATCGCCGCAGCGATCGGGGTGGCGTTCTATCTGCGAGTGGTCATTCTCGCGTACATGGGCTCTGAAGAACCCGATGCAACCGACACTCCTTCTTCGCAGGTTAATCCTCAGACGCGTCACGCTCAGTCCACGTTGTTGCTTGAGGGCCAAAGCGTTGCCACGATTCCCGCAGTGAGTGTTCCGCTCTTGAGCGGGATTGCGATTGTGCTTTCTGTGGCCACCACGATCTTCTTTGGCGTGATTCCTGGCCCACTGCTGGACTTCGCGCACAGCGCGGCACAACTCTTCTTGGCCTAATGACAGGGGAGCGCATCGGCGTTGCCACGTGTGCAGAACATCCACGCACTGACGAAGAACAAGAGCTGACCACGGCCGCTCTGGTCAACGCTGGATTGATCCCGACATCGGTCATTTGGAACGACCCCAGTGTCCAGTGGGACGACTTCGATCTCGTTGTTGTGCGCACTACCTGGGACTACACCGAGCACCACCAAGAATTCGTTGAGTGGGTGACCAGCATTGAGCGAATCGAAAATCCCGCGCCGATCTTGACCTGGAACGCGGACAAGCGCTATCTCCTCGACCTCGAGGCCGGAGGGATCCCGGTGACGCCGAGCACGATCGTGGATTC
>Ga0164296_1001625_pt1 | contig 23388 bp, 17 predicted proteins | sample GEODES057metaG_FD_113533 | JGI IMG/M metagenome (GOLD analysis project Ga0164296, IMG submission 113533) | Dystrophic lake water microbial communities from Trout Bog Lake, Wisconsin, USA - GEODES057 metaG | ecosystem: Environmental > Aquatic > Freshwater > Lake | place: USA: Trout Bog Lake...
AGAATCAATCCATTACTCAATACGCTAGAAAAAGATTGTACGCCAGTTGCAGCAAGACTTGTCAAGTAAACCACCAACCCAGCTATCACTGCCGATAAACCTAATATCCAAGCGAGAATGATGGGTTGCAACAGGTTAATCTTTTGTTTGAAAGCTACAATTAACATCGCTGCAAGGGTAGCTACAAATGTTGCAATCATACAAGGTACAAAAATATCTGTGGGATTGGCGGCTTTAAGGGAAGACCTTGCAGCGATAATGCTAACTGGGATGAGCGTAAGCCCTGCTGCGTGCAAACAAAGAAACATTATCTGCGCATTGGAAGCGATGGTTTTATCCTTGTTCAATTCCTGCAAACTCTCCATCGTCTTGATGCCGAAGGGAGTGGCGGCATTGTCCAAACCCAATAGATTAGCGGAGAAATTCATCATCATATATCCCATTGAAGGATGTCCTTTTGGTACATCTGGGAATAATTTAGTAAAGAATGGGCCAATGATTTTGGATAAAAAACGAATGCCGCCAGCTTTGTCGGCAATACTCATAAAGCCCATGAACAATGCCATCACGCCAACTAAATTGATACACAAATCAACAGAAGATTTACAAGTAGGTATCACGCCATCCACTTTCAAAGGGTTGGCAATATCATCTGCTTTGCCAATAACCATCCAACTAAAGATGTCGGTATTACCAAAATAGACACACTTAAACAGTGCTACCCCTATTGCTACAATAATAAATGCACTCCAGATTCTACTTAAAGCCACGTTGCTAGTTATGAGTTATGAATGATGAGTTCGAAGATACAGGTTTTGGCAATCTTATTTTGTAATAACTGATTCAACCTTTTAGAAGGAAGGCTTCGCTTTGAGCGAAGCCTTCCTTTGTAACAAATACTGTGCGGCAGCAATACCTTGATTTGACGGACTGGAGCGGGAAATATATTCTCTTATTTGCTCTTATTTAATCTTTCCATACACTCACTTCTTACTCTCATTGCTACTTTATTATCGGGATCATATTTTAAACTTTCATTTAAGTAATAAACAGCAAGACTATCATTAATAGTAGAGTAATTTGCTCCTATATTTTGATACGAAGTAGATACTCTATATCCCATAGCAGCGGACTTTAAATAGTCTTTTATTGCATCTTCTCCGTTTAACATCATCGAATAAGAATATCCTCTTTTAAAATAATATTCACCTTTGGTAGAATCCAAACGTATTAACTGATTAAATAACTTTATAGCCTTGTAATAATTATTTTCTTTGTAATTAGAGTCAGCATCAGTCTTCAATTCGAGAATATTGTCTTTTGTAAAATGAAAACTATCTGTCTTATTAGTATCAGACATTTGTTCTTCAATACTAATCTCTGTTTTACGAAAGTTTTTCTCATTAGTTTTATTATTACAAGAAGTTAATATTACTATAATTATTAAAAAGTATCTCATTTTATTCATATATTTTAACCGCGGTTGTTTATGTTCTTATGTAGAACATTCTATTTTGTAAATATAACATTCCCCAATAAACCCCTTCTATTTTATTTATTAGCTATTGGTAAATAAAACCCAATCTTAGCTGCTATTCAATAGCAGTAAAGGTTTCAAGGCTTCAAAAGGAAGGCTGATAATTGCCATACGCTCTATACCCCCCCCTAAAAACAATATTGTTTCTGCTGAAAACAATATTGATATTGGTAAAAACAATATTGTTCTTGATAAAAACAATATTGATATTGGTAGAAACAATATTGTTCTTGATAAAAACAATATTGATATGAGTAAAAACAATATTGATATTGGTAAGAACAATATTGTTTTCAGTAAGAACAATATTGATATTGGAAGAAACAATATTGTTTTTGGGAGTAATCAGTTTTATATTTAGCAAAAAGACCTTGGAATGAATACTCTGAAGACTTCATTAAGTCCTAAACTTACCACTTATTACTTACTACTTACGCCTCATATCTCATAACTCATATTTCATAACTGCTTGGCTATTACATTTGCACCTCAAAAAAAATAATAGTAATGAGTTTGCAAGCAGGAATAGTTGGGTTGCCAAATGTGGGAAAATCTACGTTGTTCAATGCCGTGAGTAACAGCGCAAAAGCACAGGCGAGCAACTATCGCTTCTGCACCATAGAACCCAATGTGGGCTTGGTGGACGTACCCGACACGAGGATAGACAAGTTGGCAGAATTGGTAAAACCGAACCGCACCGTACCCACACAATTGGAAATAGTGGACATAGCCGGATTGGTAAAAGGGGCGAGCAAAGGGGAAGGATTGGGCAACAAATTCTTGGGAAACATAAGGGAAGTGGATGCGATAATACACGTAATCAGGTGCTTTGAAGACGAAAACGTATTGCGGGAAGAGGGAGCAATAAACCCCGTGAGCGACAAGGAAATAATAGACACCGAGCTTCAACTGAAGGATTTGGACAGCGTGGAAAAGAAGTGGAGCAAGGTAGAAAAGATGGCAAGAGTGGGCAGTGATACTAAGGCAAAAGCGGAGTTTGAGATATTGAATCGTTGCAAAGATTGTTTGTTGCAAGGCAAGAGCATACGAACATTGGGATTGAGCAAGGAAGAGAAATTGGCTACGGCAGATTTGTTTTTATTGACTGATAAACCAGTTTTATATGTTGCAAATGTGGATGAAGCGAGTATGCACACGGGCAATAAATATTCGGAAGCATTGAAGGCTGCTGTAAAAGAAGAAGGTGCAGAAGTGATTGTGATGAACAATAGCATAGAGGCGCAGATTGCAGAATTGGAAAGTCCTGACGACAAAGCAATGTTTATGGAAGAATACAAAATGACACAACCTGCATTGAACCGTTTGATATTATCTGCCTACAACATCCTTGGCTTGGAAACTTACTTTACAGCGGGTGTTCAGGAAGTGAGGGCGTGGACAATTCACAAGGGTTGGAAAGCACCACAAGCAGCAAGCGTGATTCATACCGACTTTGAAAAAGGATTCATTAAAGCGGAGGTAATAGCCTTTGAAGACTTCGTGAAATATGGCAGCGAAGCAGCTTGCAGGGATAATGGAAGACTAAGGATTGAGGGAAAAGAATACGTCGTTAAGGACGGCGACGTGATGCACTTTAGGTTTAACGTTTAGCTAATTGATAATGGATAATTGACAATTGATAATTAAAACGGGCTATTGCAGTGATGCAGTAGCCCGTTTTAATTCAAGCCAATAAACTCACCAATAACTCAACTTCTTTAAAGGTATTAAAGCTATGCAACACAATCCTTAGGCGTTCCTTGCCTTTTGGAACAGTGGGATAAAGGATGGGGCGGACATCCAAATTGTTGTTTTGCAGTAAATCTGCAACACGTTTTACTTCTGTGTTACCCTTTACGATAACTACTTGGATGGGTGTGTGGGAAACAAGTTTTGGGTAAGAGATAGTTGCTGATTGAAAGTAATTTATTAATGCTTTAAGGTGTTCCCTTTCTTTGTCCATCGTAGGAAAAAGGGAATAACTATTGGCAATTGCAGTTATTGCCGAAGGAGGCAAGGCAGTGGAATAAATAAAACTACGTGCAAAATTGATGAGATAATCCCTCAAAGCATTACTTCCCAACACAACCGCTCCATGACAACCACAGGCTTTCCCAAAAGTATGAACACGGGCAAAAACTTGTTCCTGCAAACCAAGATGCTGCGTCAATCCTTCCCCCTTTATACCAACGACACCTGTTGCGTGGGCTTCATCAATGATTAAATGGGCATTGTATTGTTTGCATAAATCAACTATTTCTTTCATTGGACAGAAATCCCCATCCATACTGAAGACAGATTCTGTAACTACGAATATGTTTCCTAAACTGCTTTTAAGTCTTCTTTCCAAGTCGTTCAAATCGTTATGAAGGAAGGCGAAAGATTGCGCAGCAGATAATCTGATGCCATCCCTAATGGAAGCGTGACTAAGGAAATCATAGATAATGGTATCCCCCTTTTGGGGAACGCAACTCAATAATCCTAAGTTGGCATCATATCCTGAGTTAAATATCAAACCTGCTTCTGCTTCGTGGAAATCTGCTATCTGTTGTTCGGTTTGTTCTATCAAAGGATAATTACCAGCGAGGAGGCGGGAGCCGGCGGAGCCATGAGTCGTGAATCGTGAATCGTGAGTCGCGAGTCGGGCAATGCCTAAATAATCATTGCTGCAAAAGTCAATCTTACCATCAGGAAGACGCAAAGTCCTGAAAGCATTCTGTTCTTTTCGTTCCAATAACCTTCCTTGCAAAAAATCATCGTTGTACATATCGTCAAAACTAATCTAATTCGCTAATAGCTGTTAGTTTTGCTTTTTAAAATCGGGAATCGGAAGTCGTGAATCGCAAGTCTAGCGACCTCTTACTTGCGACTCACGATTCACGTTTCACGATTACATTCTAACCACTAATGACATACGACGACTACTCTGACGATACAAAGAACATCCTTGGCCTTCAATTGCCTACCGATCCTCGCTGGGTTGATTTAGCTGCTATGGATATCCAAGCCATACTTACCGATCACGCTTATTGCGAACAAAAGGCTGCACTCACTTGCATATCATTGATTCAACGTTACTCTGATAGGGAGAAATTGGTATTTGATTTATCTCCAATTGTAACAGAAGAGTGGGGACATTTCAGGTTGGTGCTGAATGAACTGAAAAAACGTAACCTTTCCCTTGGAAAACAACGCCGTGATGAATATGTGAACCAACTGATTGCTTTTCAAAAGAAAGGGGGACGGGAAGAAGACCGTATGCTTGACCAACTATTGACAATGGCATTGATAGAAGCCCGTAGTTGTGAGCGCTTTAAAAGATTAAGCGAAGGATTGAACGATGATTATTTGCGCAAGTTCTATCGCCGTTTTATGGAAAGCGAGGCAGGGCATTATACCCTCTTTATAGACTTGGCAGAAACTTATTTTGATAAAGAAAAGGTTCGTATCCGTTGGAAAGAATGGTTGGATTACGAAGCCGCAATGATTGTAACCTTAGAGGTGAGAGGGGACAGGATACACTAGCAGTTGTGAGTAGTGAGTGGTCAGTGGTGAGTGGCATGCGTTAACGAACAAGGGCATTGTAATTACTTACAATGCCCTTGTTCGTTTATGTATAACTCATCTCTTATTGAATTGGTAGATTGAAAGTACCGTTAGAAATAGTTAATTTTTTAGATAATGTTGATGCGTCTGTTAACGTTCCAGAAAAATTGCCTTGTATGTTTGTAGCTGAAATGCTGGTGATATTAATTGTAAAAGCAGGGTAAGTACCAGTAACATTACTAGCAGTAAGCCAGGTATTTTGGGCAGAATCTGTATATCCTATTGCAATTATGTATTTGTTCGACCCACTGTATCCGTTTCCATTATAAGTACCAACAGCAAAAGTTTTAGATGTATCGGAGTAAGCAATGTTTATAGTAAAGGCGGCATTTGAGGTAGTATTTCCATCAATGGATAGTGACCCAGTACTAGTAGATGCCGATGCGTTGGTGCTAAAGTCCATAGATACAGCAGGAGTATAACCAATAGTAGCTTTAAACACACTTGTTTGAGTAGGGACGGCAGCAATTGGCACACTAAAACTACATCCAGTAACAGCAGAGTCACTTGGTGTAAAAGATGCCGTACCCGCAGCAGTTGGTGTTCCACTACCAGTTAGCGTTACATTCTGTGTACCTGTGGTAGTGAAAAGACCTGTTGCTGCAAAACTTATCCCACTGGCTGTAGCTGTAGTAATGCTATAGAACCCAACGCTTGTTACATTCACTTGTGTTATAATGGTATTACTATTGGTAAGAGGAGTTTGCGCTGTATATGTACCATTTACTGTTGCCAATGTACAAGCACCCGGTGCACCAGCAAAAGTATAAACTGCCCTAGCTGGTGCAGTAGCAGTGATTGATACGCTACAAGTACTTGTGCCACCAGTAATTGTGTAATTGAATGTGCCGCCAGCAGTTGGTGTACCTTTAGCAGATAAGATAATATTTTGGTTGCCAGTTGCGGTAAAAGTGCCAGTTGCGGAGAATGAAACACCGTTTTGCGTATTGGTTGCAATACTATAGTTTCCTATTGCAGTTACGTTTACCGGAACAGTAATTGTGTTTGTGCTATTGGTTGCTGTGCCTGCGCTGTAAGTGCCATTGGCTTTAGTGCCTGAGCAGGTAATTGTATAAGCAGACGTGTTTACGGATGAGTTTACAGTAACGTCTATAAAGCAAGTGGTGCCACCATAAGTAACCTTAAAAAAATTGAAACCAGCACTAGCAGGCTTACCGCTTCCCATAAGTCTTACAGTAGTTAACCCAGTGGCACTAACCACTCCCGATCCGCTGAACGAATACCCGTTTACAGAATTTGTCTGTACTTTGTAGGCACCTGGTGACGTAATATTTAGGGTAACGTCAATGTAATTAGAACTATTTAGTGCGCTATCAACAACATAGATACCACCAACACTACTTGGTAGGCAGTCGTCGTTTGTTGAATCAATTCTAAGGCTTCCCACGGCAGTTGGAATTACGGGCTGATCTATACTTGCATCTTTTCCACAAGAGAAAAATAAGAAAGAAATAAAACAAACTAACAACAGGTTTTTTACAATGCTCATATACATACTTTTGTATTTAGTAACTGATATTTTTCAGTGGGTAGAACGGATTTTATTATTAACCATTCTAATTTTGGGAACGAATATCTAGTTTTTTTTAAATCTCCGCTCATTAATCTTAAAAATATTATTTCTGACAGGGTTTTGCAGGCAAAGTTTGCTTGTTTTCGTCTGTTACTTCACTATTCCCATCGTTCTCAATGATTTATTTGATTTGTGTGATTACTATGATTGGGGAAGTTGTCTGAATTAGGATTTGTAGGATTAAATGAATACAATACACAAGCCTCTGCACATCCCACAGTTTAGTTTAGTTTTATTTCCTCTAGAATAGTTCTTGTAGCGAAAGATTCTGTTCTTGTAGCAGAAGATGCACCTGTAAGGGGCTTATACAAGGGGATTTATTACAAGTACGTTATGAAGAAGGACGTTATGAGTGGTAATGAAAAGAAAGAGTGGCCATTTTGAAGGTACTACTTTGAAATAGTTTCTTTTTATTAATATCTATTAACTACTATCTTATTGTAGAATTAACCAAAAGATAATATTCGTTCTATGTCTGAAACTTTTCTTTGGCGTTCTTTGCCACTTACAAAATGACTTTATGAAGAAGATAGTATTATCGGCAATTATTTTATTGAGTTATACAATAGCTATTGCACAAACAGACAACTACAATAAAGAAGTAGCGCAAGGGCATACGCCGGGGTTGATAAAAGACTTGAAAGCAGTGCCAAAATCACTGAACTTCTTGATAATGGGAGATTGGGGCAGGCACGGCGAACCCCACCAACGCAAAGTGGCAGAAGCAATGAGCAACGCTACAGAGGGATTGAAAGCTACGTTCAATCTTATAGTGGGCGACAACTTCTACCCAAGTGGCGTAGCAAGTATCTACGACCCTAGCTGGCAATCTTCCTTCGAAAATGTATATACGCAACACCCTTTGTACGATGATTGGTATGTGGCGTTGGGCAACCACGACTATAAAACAAACCCCGATGCCGAAATAGAATACAGTAAGATAAGCGCAAGATGGCACCTGCCTTCGCGTTACTATAGTTTTGTAAAAACATTGAAAGACGGAACAAAAGTTGAGTTCTTTGTGATTGATACAAGTCCTTTTCAATCTGATTATTATGGTAGTGAAGACTATGGTGCGCACGTGCAAGGTGTAGATACGGCTGCACAAAAGAGATGGTTGGAAGATAAGTTGCAAAAGAGTACCGCTACGTGGAAGTTTGTGGTTGGTCACCATCCATTGTGGAGTGCTGGTGGGCGCAAGGGCAAGACTGGCGATATGTTGTATTCTTTTGGACCATTGTTTGAGAAATATCACATAGATGCTTACTTCTGCGGTCACGAACATATCCTAGAATTTGACAAAGCAGAGGGCTATCACTTTGTGCAAATCATTTCTGGTGCCGGCGGTGAGGCTACCCCTGTTACAAGTGCGGACTATGCAAAGTTTGTGGTGCAAGACTTTGGCTTTGTGAGTGCATCGCTTACAGCAAAGTCTTTGTTGTTGCAGTATATAAACGAAAAGGGGGACATATTATATACTACCGAGGTGAAGAAGTAGGGCAGAGAAGATAATTATCAGATATTCAAATTCATAATTAGGAATAGGGAGGCTATTGAAATAATAAGCCAAAGGACTACGCCCTGTATCAATGGTTTTATTCCTACAGATTGTAATACTTTTTTGGATAGTCCGCAACCAATTAAGAACAAAGTAAGTGTCAAGCCAGATTTGGCAACATATACAATGTATTTACTAATGGATTGCACTGCTGGCAAATAGGTATTTGCAATCATGGCAAGGATAAAAAGCCCTATGAAGTAGGGGATTTTTATCTTCCCTTTAGGGGCTTTGAATATAAAAGTAGAGACAAACGCAATGGGGATAATCCACAACGCCCTTGCAAGTTTAACGGTTGTAGCAACTTCCAATGCGTGAGGGCCATATTTACTTGCTGCACCTACCACCGAACTAGTATCATGAATGGCGAGGGCGCACCACATGCCAAATTGTGTCTGAGACATATTGAGCCAATGCCCAATAACCGGAAACAGTACCAATGCGATTGAATTGAGTATGAAAATAACGCCCAACGCTACCGAAATCTGTTTCTCTTCAGCCTTTACTATTGGTGAGATAGCTGCAATGGCACTGCCTCCACAGATAGCGGTGCCAGAAGAGATAAGATAGGAAGTCTTTCTTTCAATATTAAGGAATTTACCCATCAGTATGCCAATGACCAACGTGCCTATAATGGATATAACGGTGAATAAGATACCTTGCTTGCCAGCCTTGAGGGCTGTGGAAACATTCATGCCGAAGCCTAAGCCCACAACAGATACCTGCAATAATATGTGTGTGGTTTTATGATTGAGATGTAGGTATGGATGACCAATGAATTGTGCAATAACCAACCCCATCAACAAAGCAATTGGAGGGGAGATAAGTGGGGACAAACAAAACACGAACGCAAGCAAAAAGATAAGTTCCCTTGTGGTGATGGTACGGTCTAGAAAGTGCTTTTCGTTTTGTTGAGCTGTTGTTTTATCCATTATTGTTTGTTGTTATGCCATGATTCTTGCAAATCTCATAACTTTTAGTGTAGAAAAAGATTGTTATTTGTAATACTTTATTACTTGAAGTTATAGGCGTTACTTCAAAACCCCATACAAACTGCCACCTTTGTCGAACAACTTATCAACCTTGCGCTCAATTGCAGGTACTTTCTCTACAGGTGGGGCGTTGTGGGGTTTCATACGTGCATCTATCACCATCGGCCCATTGCATCCCCAATGTTTTTGGTAGATGAAGGCATAGATTCCATAGATGTCGTGCGACGGGTTGCAACGGGTGTAGGTAACCCATAAGTAATTATTCAGTTTGGCAGCAAGGAAGCTACTATCATCACAAATAATTATCTGAACTACTGGCGAGACAGTATTCTTTGTTATGTAGAACTGTTCATTTAAAGCCTTCATCTCATTTTGCGCAGCTTCGTAAGTAGTAAAAGGATTTGTTTGCAAGGCAATCACGCCAGGCATCACCAATTGAGGATTGTGAAAGTTAGTTAGGGTCAAATAATCAATGGGGATGGTGCGGCAAAGCTCCCTTTTCTTATCGCCGTAGGCAGCAAACACTACTTTACTGCCACTATTCAATCCTGTTCCGCTATAATCCAATGTATCAATTGTAGTCTTCGTATAAAAATGAAGGTCACGAGAAAGGTCAATCCTTTCAAAGACATATTCTAGGTATGCTTGCACGTTATGAGTAGTCAATTGATTGGTATCATCGGCAGTGATGAACAAGAATTTGGCAAGACTCAACTGACCAGTACCCAATATGTGGTTGGCGATGGTCAATAGTTCCGCAGGTTGTTTGGTAGGCATGTAAGGCGTGTATCGCTCGCTGCCAATAGCCAACAACAAAGGATGAACCCCCGCTGCATCCACTGCATGAACCTCTTTTACACCTGGAATCTCTTGGGATATGGCACCGCCAGCCAACTCATGAATCAATTCCCCAAAGCTTGTGTCCTCTTGAGGAGGTCTTCCCACAACTGTAAACGGCCATATTGCATCCTTTTTTGCATACACTTTATGAACCCGCATCAATGGGAAGGGATGTTGCAAGGAATAGTACCCAAGATGGTCACCAAAGGGGCCTTCAGGCTTGTTTTCATTGGGGTAAACCTCTCCAGTGATCACAAAATCAGCGTCTGTGCTTATCGCAAAGCCATCTTTGTATGTATATCTAAAACGTCTTGCTCCCAGCACACCAGCAAAGGTCATCTCACTGATGCCTTCGGGCAACGGCATTACGGCTGACAAAGAATGTGCAGGGGGACCGCCCACAAAACAACTTACTTTCAAGGGCAATCCTTTCTTATTTGCTTTTGTTTGATGAACCCCAATGCCACGATGCAACTGATAATGCAAACCAATCTCTTTATTCAGTTTATAATCATTGCCAGTTAATTGAATGCGGTACATACCAAGGTTGGATTGCATGATACCTGGTGCATCTACATCTTCGGTATAAACTTGTGGCAGGGTAACAAATGCGCCACCATCCATCGGCCAATGATGAATTAGGGGTAGGTCTGAGATGTTTATCTCTTGGTATAAAGCAGGTTTAGAAGAAGGATTCTTTAATGGGAAAGAGTTTAGTGCAGCCAAACCAGCCTGCATGTTCTTGAAAGGATGTTTCAAGGCTTCCATTGGATTGCCCTTCAATTCTATCAATCGTTGCACCAATTCGAAGGTATCCCTGAAGATAAACTTACTTCTCTCCAACGTACCAAAGATGTTGGATGCCGCACGGAAGGGTTTGCCGGAATAATTGCTAAGTGTGGATTTCTTTACATTCTCAAACAGTATCGCTGGGCCTTTTGCTTCATAAACCCGTAGGTGTATGGCAGCCATCTCTAGGTATGGGTCAACCTCTTCTTTTATGCGGACAAGGTGATTGTTCTTTTCTAAATCAAGTAAACAGTCCTCTAAGTTTTTGTAAGCCATAGCAATAGAACAACCACCTAAAAGGGAAAGTTGCTGCAATGCAAAAATAACTATTAGTGCTAAGTTGAAGAAAACGATTTACCGATATGTTCGGCTACCTAGAGTGGGGTTAAGTTTTGTGCTACGGTTATTTACTTATTTGAACACTGAATAAATTAGATTAAAAAGACAATCTCATTGGGTTGTTAAGTCATTTTTAAATGTCGAATGGTTGACAGGGAAATGTCAAATGGTTGACAGCGAAATGTCAAATGGTTGACAGGGAAATGTCAAATGATTGACAGCGAAATGTCAAATGGTTGACAGGGAAATGTCAAATGGTTGACAGCGAAATGTCAAATGATTGACAGCGAAATGTCGAACGATTGACAGCGAAATGTCAAATGGTTGACAGGGAAATGTCGAACGGTTGACATAAAAATAGGCTCTTTACACCTAAAGACACCATAAAACACTTAAAAAAGCCAATCTTTTGCACCCTCACCACCTACCTATTTAAAAACAAGTAATGGACAGCGGCCATACCCGATTTGCCGATTTTTGAATAGACTTGGGCTAGATGGTAAAAACCAAACATATAATTGTTGTAGGATAGATGGGAATAATGTTTATTTCGTGATGATGCGACCTTAAATATTTTTTTTTCGGTTAACAGCGAAGGAAAAAAGGTGAAGCAGCGTCTTAATAAAAGTTGGTATCATTAAAAAAAGTGATGGTAAAAACCATTAACAAGAACTAAATATTAATTAAGGGATTGGATTAACCAGTAAAAGTTATTGAAAGATGGCTAGTAGATATGTTTTGTCTTTTATTTTCTTGTTGTTGTTCGGCAGGATTTCCGCAAACAGTGGGATGGAGTCGTTGGACACTGCACGTTATTTTATCAACAATAAGCAACTGAATAAAGCTGAAAACATTCTAAAGACCTACCACAAGAATTATCCAAATGAGGTGAATGGCATCAGGTTATACGCTCAAGTTGCTTATTGGCAGAATGAACTTGAGTTGGCATACAGTCTTTTTGAAACATATATGGCGAATCCAAAGAACCCTTATCAATCTGAATTGGTATTGGATTACAGCCGTATGTTATTTGAACAATATCAACTGATAAAGGCAATGGCATTGCTAACTGAATACATTAAGAAAGACACTACCAATGCAGAAGCCTTTGATATGATGGGTACGATTTCGTACTGGCAAGGCAAACCGATTTCCGCAAAGCAATACTTTGATAAGGTAATAAAACTATATCCTACCAACGATTGGGCAAACAAATATGAGGGGGAAATAATAGATGAATCTGCGCCTTATATTCAGTTTCATAGTGGGTACACCAGTGATACGCAACCATTGAAAGTGCTGGATTTAGGTGTAGAGGCAGGGGTATATCATTCGGCATTATGGAACCCTAAGATTGCTTTTGCCATGCAGGACTTTACCATTGCTGGGGTTAGTAAGAACGCATATTTATTGAGTATTGGCAATACTTTTTCGATCCAATCTACAAAAACAACCATCACCCCAACCATTGGGTTATATAAAACAATAGCTGGGGATACAACAAAGTTTACTAGAAGCCTTGCAGTGAATCAAAAATTGAATAAATACTTTTCAGTGACTGTGAATGCAGCCCGTTTGCCTTACACTTATACTATATCTGGTGTGCAGGGTGCAGTGGTGGAAGATAAATATCAAGGAAGCTTATCCTATGATAATCCCAAAGGATTCAGTGGCAAAGTTGGATACATCTATGATCAGTTTATGGATGATAACAACGTACAGACTGCATATTTATGGGCATTGTCTCCCGAAATAAAAGCTTCTATATTCTCCTTTAAGTTGGGTTATGCTTTCAATTATGCCAATGCCTTGCACAGTAGATATGCTTCAACTGAATCGGTGGGGGAGGTAATCAGCAATTATGGAAAGACTACCGCAATCGATGGCATTTACTCACCCTACTTCACACCTTTGAACCAACAGGTACATTCGTTATTGGCAAATGTTTCTGTGAAACTTTCCAAGAAGTTAAGTATTGCCGTGAGCAGCAACACAGGGGTTTACGGTACAGGTGATGCCCCATATTTATACTTGCAGCAAGTAGGTACATCTCTTTCATTTGGGTCAGGTGCTTCTCAGACTCGGTTCATACCAGTAAAAATAAATGGCAACATCAATTATAATATTAGTAAGCAACTTAGTCTTCAATTTTATTATACCTATACGAAAACGTTTTATTACACAAGCAATGCAGCATCCGTTAATTTAAAATACAGGTTCAATCATGGCAAGTAAAAGAGTCAGGAACAAAGATTCCAAAGATTTATGGGTATTCAGGGAAGCCAAACAGGCTGGGCTGAAAGAGCATTTTCTGCTCATAGCAATTGTGGTAGCGGGTTTCATCTTCATAGTGCGCCTTGCGGACTGGTGGTTTAGGGAAGACCATGTAACCAATATGCCTTTGTTCATATTGTTATCATTCATATTTTGGTATGGGGTATTAAGGATTGCGTTGATTTGGGTTAATTATTTGGGGATAAAGAAACCCATCCGCAAAGTTGCAAAGCCCGGATTGACGGTAGCCATATTTACTACAAGCTCCCCCGGAGAGCCATTGAGTATGTTTGAAAAAACATTGGAAGCTTGCGCCAAGATAACTTACCCACATACTACCTATTTATTGGATGATACCCGCAACCCAGCATTTAAAGCCTGTGCAGAAAGGCACGGGGCGGTATGGTTGAACTTAGTAGGATTGCCAGGAGCAAAGGCAGGCAAAGTGAATGCTGCATTGGCATTGACAAAAGAAGAGTTTGTATTAGTGTTGGATCCCGACCATATACCTTTCCCTAACTTCTTGGACGAGACATTGGGTTATTTTGAAGATGAGAAGGTGGGGTTTGTGCAAGTGTCGCAAGCGTATTACAATCAGTACCGCTCCTTTACAGCGCAAGGTGCTGCTGAACAAACTTACGCTTTTTATGGCCCTACACAAATGGGGATGTTTGGGCGTAATTGTAGCGTGGCAATAGGTAGCAACTGCACCTTCAGGAGAAAAGCATTGGAATCTGCAGGCGGTCACGGCATTGGTTTGGCAGAAGACCTCATCACTGCTATTCGTATCCATGCTCAAGGTTGGACATCCATTTATAATCCTGTTGTAGTTAGTCGTGGGTTAGTACCAGAAGACTTTGGTTCTTTCTGCAAGCAACAACTCAAATGGGCAAGGGGCGTACACGAAGTTTTGTTTGCCGAAGTGCCACGGTTGTTCAAGAAACTTAGTTTCTGGCAAAAGCTTTCTTACTTGGCAATAGGCACTTATTATATCGTTGGTACAACAACTTTGATTTATTTAATAATTCCTTTCTTATATCTGTGGTTCAATGTATCACCCGCCAATATGGACTTTACCGAGTTCTTGATACACGGAGTTCCCGTACTCATCATCTGTGTATTTGTCTATTTATATGTGCAATTCTGGATGTGCCACCCCGGTACAGAAAGAGGGCTTCATTGGCGTGGGATGGTACTGAAGTTCGCCTGCTGGCCGGTATTTTTCCTTGGGTTCGTGCTTTCAATCTTCAACAAAGACATCCCTTATATACCCACCGCAAAGCAAGCGGTCATTGGTAAGATATCACCTTTTGCAAAGCCACTCATAGTGCAGGTTGCCCTATTTATTGGTACAATTATTTATGTAATAATTAATAGGCACTATGTATTACCTGATGCAGAATTGGTTTTTACAAGTGTACAAACTTGGGGGATGATAGCCTTCGCATCTATCTCTTTCTTGTTGGCATTGGGCGGATTGTATGCGGTGTATGATTCAATGAAACTGACCGTAGAAGACCCTTGGGAGAGTGTGGCAGTAAACAAGAATCAGTAAATAGTATATATTTCTTAATAATAAAACACACGATTATGAAAACAATAATGATTCGTTTGACAGTTACTATTGTAGCCATTTGCGTTGGCGTGGCAATTGTATGGGGACTAACAACCATGGGCGAAAAAAGCACTGGCCCAGTAGAGGATTTTATGACCAAGGTAAGTACTGGGGTATCGACTGTAGAGAACCATTTTATTCTCCAAACAAGGGAACACACCCGTTCTGAATCATTGCAATGGTTTGATGCTTACCGCAATAGCAGAAAGAAAATAAGTCATCCAGATAGGATACTTTGGGGTACTTATGACAATGAAGCTTCCAAAACATACCAAAGTGTGGTAGAGTTGGAAGATACATTGCACACAAAGTTTTCAATCATTCAGCTATATACCGCTTGGGGTAGTAAGCCCGATGAGAAATTCCCAATCTCTGCTGCGAAGGGTATCTTGGATATTGGTTCTATGCCATTGATTACTTGGGAACCTTGGTTAATAGATTTTGATAAAGAAAAACATCCTGAACTACCCGACCCAGAAAGCCGTGACAAAGATGGTATGAAGGCTGTGGCAGAAGGTGATTATGATTTTTATATTGACAAATGGGCATCTGATGCAAAGAAGCTCGACCATCTGATTTTTGTGAGATTAGGTCACGAAATGAATGACCCTTACCGTTACAGTTGGGGCCCACAAAACAATAAACCCGAAGATTTCGTGGCGGCTTGGAAGCATGTGGTGGAAAGGTTTAGGGCAATAGGGGCAAAGAATGTGGTGTGGATATGGTGTCCGCACCCTGCTTACGGAAACTTTGATGCGTACTATCCCGGTGATGATTATGTGGATTGGGTTGGCGTGGGTGTACTGAATTATGGCGTGGTGGCTTCGTGGAGCCAGTGGTGGAGCTTCGATGATATTTTTGGTAAATACTACGAATCCCTTTCCCGTTACAAAAAGCCAATAATGATTACCGAGTTTGGTAGCCTTGCGGTGGGTGGCGATAGGCAACAATGGTTTAAGGATGCCATCACTTCCATGCCAAAGAAGTATCCCGCTATTAAATCCGTAGTATTTTACCACAACTCAAAAGACCAAACAATCATGGCGAAGTCTTTGGATTGGTATGTGAAGAATGATATTAGATTGGTAAAAACAATCAGGGGTGCAATGAAGCAGGTGGAATAAGTGAAATTAGTCTCCTTACCACTTAGAATTATATATTAAGGTATAAAACAGAAGCACCAATCAATATTAATATTGATTGGTGCTTCTGTTTTAGTAAGTTGATATCATTACCCTCTCCCTGTATCTTTAATCATCTCTGTAAGTTCGTCATTGAATAAATCAAGGTTCAATAAATCCTCTAATGAAATGTGCATTCTGTACCGCCAATAGTTTTTAGGATTTGCGGGAACATTTATGCGTTCATCATTGGGGTTTTGCCTGCGTATTTTGGCATCAATCCCTAAAATATCCTGCAACTGAAACACACTCCACATGGCTGGCGAATATAAATGCTGCAATACAATTGCTTTGTTTATCCAGGCTTCACAGTAATAAGGTGCATTGCCCCATTGCCCTAATTCGTGATTGAAGAAGCGTTGGATTTTTGCTTTGTCCTCCTCCCACCAGCCACGAATGGTACTCATGTCGTGTGTGGATGGAGTTACTACGCTCAGGTAAGGCGCATCATTTGGATGGAAAAATACTTTACTATTGTCCTTTGGCATCCGTTGTATTTCCAAAGAGAGTATTCCCAATTGTTTCATCACATCGGGTACACAATCTGGCACCAGCCCAAGGTCTTCTCCACAAACTAGCATATTAGTCACTCGCTTTAATGCTGGTAGTTTTTGCATTGCTTCCTGTCTCCAGAAATAATCCTGACGTCGGAAGAAATAGTTGACATATAACTCATCCAATTGCCTTCTTGTATGTTCGTCAAGATACCTGAATGAAGAAATGCCGCTTATGCCAAATCTAAAATGGAACTGCTCACCATTGCTGCCGTCCACCTCAAACAAGATGACATTGCTTATCAAATCGAACAACCCATATTTTATTTTATTGGTAAAATTGTCGGCATTCCATTTTGCAAGATGGTTCTCTACCTTTCGCTGGGTATTCACTTCATCCTTCAAAGTATAACTGCCATTGCCATTATTTATCAGGAATGTATTCTTTACATAATCATTATCGTATCCAAATTTATCCCAAAGTACACTGTCGTTAATAAAAGGCTTAGTAAATCGGGTATGGTCGTACCAGATGCCACGTTCCCTGAATTCATTTATATGAACAGGCACCGCAGGTACAAAATACCCCATGATGCCTTCTACGGCATGCATTGGAATACTCCAAATACGGAAGAAACCAAGGATATGATCTATCCTGAATGCATCAAAATAGTATCTCATCTGCTCAAAGCGTTGCTTCCACCAAGCAAAACCATCTTGCTTCATCTTTTGCCAGTTGTAAGTTGGGAATCCCCAATTTTGTCCTTTTACTGCAAAGTCATCTGGCGGCGCACCAGCCTGTAAATCCATGTGGTACAATTCAGGGTGCTGCCAAGCGTCGGCACCATCGCGAGAAATACCTATGGCAATATCCCCTTTAAAAATGATACCGCTGTTGTGTGCATAATCCGTAGCTGCTTTCAATTGCAAGTGCAAGTGATATTGTGTAAAATAGTGCAGTGCAATTGCATTGTAAGCCTCTCCATCAAGCAAATTAGCAATCTCATCTTCCTTATAAGTATTGAAAGAAGACCAGTTAGAAAATTGGGCAGTGCCATTTATATCCCTCAAATAACAGAAACAAGCATAAGGCACAAGCCAATGTTTGTTAAGCTCGAAATATGCTTTGTAGTCCGTTGATTTAAATGTTTTGTCCTTCTGCAAAGCATATAATTGCTTGATGACTGACAATTTTGCGGCCATTACACCGTCATAATCCACTGCATCCAAAGCATTTAGTTTTACTCTTTCCTGCTCAAGTCCGGCAACTATTGCCTTGCTTTCTTTTGTATCAGCCAATTTTTCTACATTCAAATAAAGCGGATGCAGAGCAAAAGCAGAGATGGCGGCATAAGGATACGAATCCAACCAAGTATGAGAAGCAGTAGTGTCATTGATAGGTAAAATCTGAATCAGTTTCAAACCAGTTTTCTTGCACCAATTCACCAAAGCGGGGATGTCAGTAAACTCTCCTACCCCAAAACTTTGCTTGGTTCTTAAACTAAATACTGGGATTGCTACCCCTGCACCCTTCCAAGTGTTGGCAGGAAATACCGCAAATCCATCATTCAAAATCGTTTGTGTATCAGCATTAGAAGCAAGGGGCAGCCACCTATTTCCCCCATCCTCAAAGCGGATTAGTTGTTTTGCTAAAGTATCATAAATGCCGTATTTATATTCTATCGGGAAAGTATCTTTACTTAAATCAATGGTTACTTCAAAATAAAAACTTCCCTCAGTTTTATTCATCAACACTACCTCTACCGCATTCCATTTTCCCAAAACCTTGCTACTGCCAACGATGCACAAAGTTTGACCGTGCTGTAACAAAGGAGCTTTTGCCCTGAAAGTATGTGTGGGCGTTTTTGGGGCTTTGAGTTTGAGAGGGGTAAAGTTTGATTTAAGCAATACATTTTGAAACGGTTCTGAGTAAAAAGCATTTTCAAAATAGCCTGAGTAGTTCCAAGAATCTATTATAAGTGTCTTTGCTTTATCGAAAGTGGATGGGTTGAATGTTTTATCACTGCCCCAATCGTAGCTAACCGTGCCATCAGGATTTTTAAGGATATAGTTGTAAATGATATTTTGATTAATCCTCGCAGGATTTTTTATTTCCAGTGAAACTGCCCAAAATTCATTGTCAATAAACGAAAGCGGCAATGCATTCTCTAAGTTGTTATGACCCAGCAATTCGTGGTTGCCTACTATGTAAAGGTTCTGACCAAAATTCGTTGAGTACCGAAGTTTGAAAGTTATTTCTATGGTTTTGTCTGCCGATGTGCCTGTAGTTTCTTCTACTTTTTTCGGCGATGCTTTTGGTTGGTTAGTACTTTTTTTAACTGAGGATGTTTCAGGTACTTCCTTGCTAGTCGATTTTTTGGCTACAATTTTCCGTGTAACATCTGTCTTTTCTGCTGATAATGGAGTTGCCTCCTCTTTCTTCCTTGCCAATTTTCTTTATTTTAGAGAGCAAATCTAATAATATTAATGTGTAAAAAAGACACATTATTTTATTATTTTTTTTAAACCATTTAATTGGCAACTTCTTGGCTTTAGAATTAGAAGCTGTTTGAGTTATTTCATTCTATGGTTCTTTTACCGAAACTGACAATATTTGTTTGTTTTCAGACGTAGATTCAAATGAAACTGGCCTAGGCATATTCGGCAATGTATGCGCAATAAAAAGTGTGTCGCCCTCTCTTTTGTAAATCCCCAAAAAGGTTTTCCCTTTGTCTGGTTCGTTAACAATCAACAAATCTATCCAATGCGGAAGAATAGAATCGTTCAACGTAATCTTCCGCTGAAAAACATAACTAGGAGTGTGCCGTTCAAATAAATCATCTTCAATTAATAGAAAAGTACCTTCAGGAGACGCACCCTCTACTCCTGCCGAAACACTTTTTGTAAGTATCCATTTGCCATTAATATTTGCCATAACAATATATTTTATTGTCATAACAAATTCCATTAAAACTAGTTCTCAGATTGCCGCTTTCTTAATTTTGGGGAGTGCTATTTTCTAAAATATATCTGGCAGCCAACAGACCTTGTCTCTTTTTCTGCTACCTCTTTTCCTGCCAATAACGCATCAACAGATTCAGCTAAATAATGTTTCTGAACCAACTCTGGATGCGCCCCGTTATCATCTATCGCCCCGTTATATCGTATTATCCAAAAATTACGTTCTTTCCAAATTAGAAAAGCATGTGGTGTTCTTTGTGCGCCAAAGTCTTTTGCCACCGATTGCTTGGCATCGTATAAATAAGGAAAATTAAACCGTTCATTAATAGATTTTGATACCATTTTATCATAAGTGTCTTCTTCAAAAAAAACCGTATCGGTACTACTGATGGCGATAACAGGCACGCCCAAAGGCTTATATTTATCATTCAATTCGTTAAGGCGATTAGGATATAATTTAGCAAATGGACAATGATTGCTGGTGAAAACTATCATAAACCCCTTAGCACTTGGATAATCTTTTAAGGAAATATAATTACCATCTATGTTAATCAGTCTAAAGTCTGAAACAGTCTTTAATGTTTGACTAAAACCAACACAACCAAATACAATTAAACAGAATACAATAGCAATACATCTTTTCATTATCAAATATCAATTGTCAATTATTCCTTCATAAATTCCTTCGTCACCGTTTTCTTGGTCTTATCATCTGTAACCTGCAAAAAATAAGTTCCTTTAGCCAAACTACTTATATCCAAACCACTCTGCAATTGTGGGCGTGGCAACATATAAACGGTTTTGCCCAATTGATTTACAACTCTAATATAATAAACTGCATAATTAGGGTCAGTGAAGCTAAAATACAGTTTGCTCTTTGCTGGGTTTGGATATATTCCGAATTGAAATGCCTCACCACTCTTTTGTACAGATTCTACCTTTGAATAAGTAAATTGCCCATTGGCATCAATAACTTTTACCCTATAATAATTTATTCCATACAATGGTGCTGCATCCGAGGTGCTGTAAGTATTTATTCCAGACAAGCTAGTAGCATTTACAGTTTTGATACTCGACCAAGTAATATCATTTGAACTTCGTTCAATAGTAAAATATTTTGTGTTTATCTGATTGTCGGCACTCCAATGTAACGATACAGCATTATCAATATATTCCGCAGTAAAGCTTAATAAATATAAAGGAAGGATACTAGTATTCTTCACAATAAATTGCCCCATCATCCCCTCATCTTCATGCAAAGCAATATGACAATGATACATAAATGGATGGGCAGTGTCGGAGTAGTCACTAAACTTCGCAATAAACTGTACGGTCTCTTTACTCTTCACCAATACCACATCTTTCCAACCTTGCTCATAAGTGGGTGGAGCTACTCCATTCCGACTCAGTATATAAAACTCTACATCATGAATATGAAATGGGTGCGCAAAAACAGAAGAACTAGTAAGCGACCATATCTCTGTATTGTTTAAGGGAACTGTGTGACTGTCATAGTTGTAATCAAAAATCTTATGCTCAATCAAAAAAGCAGTAGGTCCCAAAGTAGTCAATGTTGTTCCTGCACTAGAACTATCTGAGATAGAAATAGTTCTGGTAATATTTGCATCTGCAGAACTTGGGAAAACATTTGTTGTAAGCTTGGTTGGTATAGAAGTAATGGCATTATTGTTTTGTGCAGTGATATTCAAATGAAGAATAGTAAAGTCTTTTTTGCCCAATGCATTTTTAAAAGGCCCACCCGGAAAGCTCTCTCCTCCACCAATAAAGTTTGAAATTGTAGAATTGTATGCTTTCAAATCCACTGTCGTCCCCAATTCACCAGAACAGTTTACTAGTATTTCTATTCTTTCGCCTGGTGATAATAAATATCTTGTAACAGCCACAGGTGCATCAAGCAAGCCCCCATCAGATCCAATTACATAAAAACTACGACCGTCACTAAAACCTAAATTGTATGAACGCTCTATTGCTCCATCCAATATCCTAAAGCGAACCACTTGTGCCGGAACGGAATATTGAGGACGCAAAACCCCATTGACCATCATACTATCGCCATAAGGCACAACTGTAAATTGATTGCTTGAAAAAGACCGATCGGTTAGTGCCAACGGAATATCATCTATACCGTAAGTGCGAGGCAATGCAAGTTTCGATTCTATTGTATCCCTCACTATTATCAAACCACCAATACCTTTGGTAATCTGGCTTTCTGTTTCCATGTGCAAATGCGGGTGATACCAAAGTGTAGTTGCGCTGTTGGTTACTTTCCAATGAGGCATCCAAGTAGCGTCGTGTGGTATTATCTGGTGTGGCCCCCCATCCATTTCGGCAGGCAAATGCATCCCATGCCAATGCAACGTAGTAGATTCATTCAAATAATTATGAACAATCATTTGAACGGAGTCCCCTTGGTTAAAGATAAGTGTAGGCCCCCAAAACTTCCCATTGATGCCACCAGTAGTTGTTTGGTTGCCACTACTTATTATCTGACTAAAAGTATCCTTTATGTTCAGGTTAAATGTCGGTCCCGTCAAAGTATCTGGTATCCAAAGAGTATTGTATTGACTAAATGACTTGCCGCTAAATAGTATTAAAATGAATATGGCAATAGTTGCAACTAGGTTTTTCTGGTGAAATAATCTCATATTTAATTTGTTTTATTTATTTAGACTACGGATTTATAAAAAACCTTTGATAGTTAGCCATATTTATTTTAAACCAAATAAATCTAATGTTATGCATAACTTACTCTTCAAGCCTTGAAAAGCGAAGGGAGCGGGGTCTTTAAATTATTTTAGAACTCTTATTCTTTTCTTCCCCCAATTTCTTTTAGCATTTTAAAAGTAATGCCTAATAACAGTACTAACGCAACGCCAATACAGAACCAAACAATCCATTTGTTTTTGTTAGAAGACAATTTTGGATGATAGTCAGCATAATTAATTTTATCAATATTGCCTACCGAAACATCTGCAATAGTCTTTGTTATGCTGTCCTTAAAAGAAGCAATATCGTAGTTGGGCAATGCAAGTGTAGAATCTCCAAAGTAGAGTTTATATTTCTTTGAAGAATCAAGATAAGTAACTAATGAACGATTGAATTGAAAGAAATCTATCAAATCTATTTTCAAAGGTTTATTGTCATCGTTGTCTATTACCAACCATAATACTTTTTCTTTGCAAGAGAATTTTATAGTCGGATATTCATAATTAAAAGAACTTATAACGGTATCCAACAATGGGTTATTCTCGAGAGAACTATATATCGCCAAATGTCTTTTAAAATATTTGACACCTGGCAACTGTAAATCAATTTTTTCTATTGGATAAGGTTCATCAAAAGATATTTTTACATAACTTTTCTTATTGCTACTGTCTTTTTGAATGAATTTATGCGGAAGTGGAACGTAATCATATTGTGGAGCTATGACTTTATTTGTATAAAGACTTGCTTTTACAATATCTAATTAATAGTGTCCCAAACGTTTTAAGATTATTATTATTGCCAGCGTTAAAGCCCTTAAAATTGATATTTTTAGAAAAGAACCCCCTGTGGGCTAATTTTATCTGTCTCTATATGTTCTTCAA
>Ga0164296_1001627_pt1 | contig 23384 bp, 22 predicted proteins | sample GEODES057metaG_FD_113533 | JGI IMG/M metagenome (GOLD analysis project Ga0164296, IMG submission 113533) | Dystrophic lake water microbial communities from Trout Bog Lake, Wisconsin, USA - GEODES057 metaG | ecosystem: Environmental > Aquatic > Freshwater > Lake | place: USA: Trout Bog Lake...
AATATAATGGGCCTAAAAATGGGTTTTTAGTCACTTTACCAGGTAAAATGTTGTTCTTATTCATATAATCAATACAAGCACCAATTGCTGATCCTGCATCTGAAGGTGCAGGTGGTATCCATAAATGTTCAAAATTTGTTTCATTTAATATTTTACCATTCGCACTACCATTATAAGCACAACCACCACCAAGTGTTAAATTACTGAATATTGGCATCAATTTATTAATAGTTTTTAATATATCAAATAAGACTTCTTCATAACGTAATTGAATTGCTGCAGCCAAATCTTTATGTTCTTGTAGAATTGGTTCATTTGTTTTTCTCAAATCCATATCCAACAATTCATAAAGACCATATCCAAACATTTCACTATCAGATTTATCCCAAATGAAACAATTCATATTACATTGAATTTTTCCACCCTTAAATGAAATTAATTTTCTTACCTTATCAATATAAACATCAGGATTACCATATGAAGCTAAACCCATTACTTTATATTCACCTTCATTTGGTTTGAACCCCAAAAATGATGTCATTGCAGAATAAAATAACCCTAAAGAATGTGGATATTTTCCTAATGATGTGTAACCTAATTTTTTGGTATAAGAACCAAACACCGCAGTATCATATTCACCTACACCATCTATTGATAAACACATTGCATTATCAAATGGTGATGTGAAAATCGAATAGTATATATGTGATTCATGGTGAGTTGAATAGAATATATTTTTTGATATTGTCGGTAATAATTTATCTAATTTATTGATATTCTTGATAATCTTAAGATAGGATCTTAAACAGAAAAATGGATGTTTTATCCAATGATTTTTGATATTATCAACAACCCTACTATATTTCAATCTTGGGTCCTCATAATAACAAACCGCATCTATTTTATTCCTATCTAATTTATAAGTTTTGAAAATATAATCTAAAGTAAGTTGTGGAAAAGAATTATCATGTTTAATACCACTAAATTTCTCTTCTTCACAAGCGAATACCAATTTACCGTCTTTGAATAGACAAGCTGAAGAATCGTGGTAAAATGCTGATATTCCTATTATATTCATTATTAAATGTTTTTGAACAAAACCTCTTTAAGTGAGGATGGTTCTATATGTCTTATTGGGTTATGTACACCTAATGGATTGGGTGAAAAGACATCTTCCATACTGAATCTTTTAGCTATTTCAATATCTGGTACACCTTGTCCTTTTAAATGTTTTATAAAATAAATATCCTCCCATATATGTTCTGTTTCTTTGTAATTATCACAAATGTTTATCATCACTTCTTTAGTTCTTAATGATAATCCCCCATTCCCAATAAATTGACCTTCTTTTGATTTTCTCCAAGGTGCACCAACATAATCATATTCAAGAAATTCATCTATTCCATGTCTTAATAATACGGAATCTGTTTGAAAAATCAAAATTTTTTCCCCTTTAATTTTTTTCCAAAAATCAGAGGTCATTAATAAATTGTTGTATTGTTTTTTTGTTAATTCATCAACTTCTAAATTTTCATAATTAACATTTTTCCAATCTTTGGTTATAAACTTTATAAAATCTTTATTATCTGAACCATGGAATATTTGTAATCCCCATTTTACATTGGATTTGAATTCATTCAAATAATACATTGTTGATCTAATTGATAATAATAAATCTTCATGTTTTCTGGTTTCAACAATCACAGCAACATAATTGGTGTTATTCTGAATAATCGGAATATAAGAAGTAAATTTTAAATCAACTTCATTCAGAAATTCTTTCCATATTTTTTCGGATTCATTCATTTATTTGTTCGTATATATAATTGGCGATTATTTTATAACCAAGAGTATTTGGATGATAGTCTCCCTCCCAAAAATTTTGTTTGTCATTCCAAACACTCCTACTTTCATATTCCCAAACACTGACATTATTTTGAATTTCATAATCTTTCAATATATCTGATACCGAACCGGTTGGATTGATAAAATTAGTGGGTAATTTATTTACATCTAAGATTTCATTTTTGAAAGTTGGATAAAAAGAATTCAAATAATAGTGTTTATAATCTTTTAATGTATTTTCCATTTTATCAAAAATATCAATAACATTATAGGTATCTGCACTATATCTATAGGGATAAGATAACATAACAATTATTATATCATCTTTTTTGATAAAATTGTTTATGATTGAAAGATAAAGATCTTTATAAATAAATTCATTACCATATCCACTAACACCGCAATTTACAAATTCACATTCAAATTTTTCTGCTAACCATCTTGGCCAAGAGTTCATGAGTCTCAGTTTTTCTATGAACTTCGGTGGGTTAGCAATTTCTTTATATTTGATATCAGTTTCTACTCCATGACCTGCGGTCCAACTATCACCAAAAGCAACTATTCTCATAAAAATTTTTTAATGTGATTATAAAAATATTCTGCTTGTACTTTATGTCCAAATTCTCCCATATGATCATCCAGTATTTCACCCTCTGTTTCTTCACCAATTCTACCTTTTAGAACTCCACCATAAAACATAGGTAAATTAAAATAACCCAAAATATTTGTTTTTGAACTTTCATTATTTGATTCATCAACAAGAATGTATCTTTTTTCATCAATAAAATCACTGTATTGATCAAATATTGAATCATCACTCGTCCAATGAAAAACATGTGCACCAATTTCGTTTGAAAAAGTGTTTATTAACCTTATCCAATCCTTTATTTCACTTGTCCATATTTTATGTGATCTATTCAAAACAATTTCATCTAAGGTATTTTTAGAAATACCATCTAAATTCACATTCGTATTATTTGGTAAAATTTCATTGAATATATCTTCATTTAAGTTAGCGATTCTAAATCTCAACATACTTGTCCAACCGAAAATAAGAATATCATTTTTTTTAATCATATCACAAACATCAGTAAACTGATTGAAAATTCTATAATTAGAGGATCCTCCTTGAGCACAATTCATAATGTTATAATTTAATTTTTCACTCAAAATTGTTGGCCAAGTCTTCGGAAGTTTTCCACCTCGGTATTTTTTATATTTATCAAAAGTATTTTCATAAGGATGATGTAATCCTTCTATCGGATCATATTCGGCAGTAAAACTGCATCCAAAAGTCCAAATTGTATTCATATTAAATTATTAAAAAAATCATAATCTTGTTCAACTATTTCCAATAAAGAAATAATTTTTTGTTTATTATTTTCGAACCTTTCTTGATTATTTTTATAAAAATCAATTAATTGTTCTTTGTTGTTATGTAATCTTTTTATTTCATTAAAAAAAGAAAACAATCTTGTTTTTTCATCTAATTCATTGTCATAACTATGATCAATAATATCATCAAAAAAATCTAAATCATATCTCTCTTTCATTTTTTTTATATGTCCATGAGTTGCAAGTATCATCGGAAATTGATAATAAAAAAATGGTCTGAATGATTTTTCGGATATATGGATTACATTATTAGAATTATCAAATTGAGATTCTGTTATTATGTTCAAATATGAATGTTTATATGTTTCTGAAAATTCAGGTATTGTCATCCATGGTGGGAATCCCTCCAAATTGGGTTCATTATATTTGATAAACCAATTTTTATCAATTTCATAATCACTTACTTTTATACCTAAATCATATAAATAATCGATTGAATTTTTATTGTTAGTTACATCCTCTTCATCAAATAAATTACCAATAAAATGTTCACTTACAAAACGATTATAAGATGGGACGAAAGACCAATTCATTTCGTCCAATAAACCCTCTGTTTTTAATAAACAAAGTAATGCTGCTCTATGTGGTCTGGTGGTTTTATTAAACAACATAGAAAACTTACCATTTTTATTTGGTATAAAATCAATTCCTCCCACTTTCACTAATACTTTAGTTGAGGAATGTGGAATAAATTGAATTGAATGTACATTTATTGTACTATTATATTTTATTTTATAATCCTGTAATTTAGCATTATTATTAATCATATAAAATTTAGATCCGTCAAACTGGTTTGAAATAATATAATCATTCAAAATCTTAAATCCATTTTCATTATCACATTCATGTTCAGTTAAAAAAACTACAAGAAAATTAGATTTATTTTTTATGTAATCTAAAATTTTATCATCAAAAGGTTTTTGATTTTCAGTTAAAAAGTCTTCAATATTAAGTCTGTAATTAATAAAATAATAAAATTTTTCGTTTGGTCTTTCAGTGACTTCATCTATTGAGCATTTAACAAATTTATATTTATCCAATTTAGTACTATCATCGATATAATGTTTAACTAAATTTGAAGCGTCACTAAAAATTCCTTTTCTTTCGTATAATTTGGATCCATTTGGTTCAGGATTTTCGTTGCATGGATTCCAATTGTCATATACTAAGTTAAAATTTTGATTCATTTATATTAAATTTTTAAAAAAATCATAATCTTCGTTTATGTAATTAAGTAAGGATAATGTTTTATTTTTATTATTTTCAAATCTTTCTTGATTATTTTCGTAAAATTCTATAAATTTTTCTTTATTGTTGTTTATTTTTTCGATTTCATTTATAATCATAGAAAATCTTTTAATATTATTTTCCTCACTATCATAACTATGATCGATTAAATCATCAAAAAAATCAAAATTATATAATTCTCTCATCTTTTTTATGTGATTCGGGGATGCAAATATAATTGGAAATTGATAATAAAAGAATGGTTTATATGATTTTTCAGTTATATGAATTACATTCAAATTTGAGTTAAAAATAGTTTCAGTTATAATATTTACATAAGAATTTTTGTAGGTATTGGCATTTTCTGATTGAGCTAAAATAGTTGAGTGTTCATTTATGTTTTTAACTACTTCATTTTGTTCTTCGAAATCACTCAATTTATAATCTAATGCCTCAAAATAATTAATAGAATTAATATTATTTGTAACATCTTTATTATTCATTAATTCACTTAAATTAATTGATTGATTTTTATCTAAAAAAGACCAATTTGTGTCATCTAATATTTTTTTGGTTTTAAGTATAGATAACATTGCAAATCTATGTGTACGTATAGATTTATTTAATGATAAAAAAAATTTTCCTTTTTTATTAATTGTAAAATCAAAATTTGCATCTCTTCTAAAATCTCTAATCTTACAAAACAAGATATAATTTATTTTATAAACATTTATTCTCGATAGATACTTTATTTTATATTCATCTAATTTTGAATTATTATTAATAAGATAAATTTTACTCAAATCAATTCCTTTATTTTTCAAAAAATAATTGACCTCAATAAATTCACTCTCATCAACATATTCATGTTCACTCAAATAAACTAAATAAAGATTATTATATTTTTGAACCGCATCAATAACGTTTTGATTGAGTTCATATAAAATACTTAAAATAGGTGCATTATAACTTATTATATAATAATATTTTTCATTTTCTTTAATATTTTCTAATTTACATTTCTTTACTACTAATTCATTTTCAATTGACTTATGGTTTATATGATTGATGATTTCTTCTGAATCAAACAATCTTTTATTTTCAAGATAATCTATACCATTTTTTTGTGGTTCATTATTTTGCCAATTATCATATATTAAATTTAATGTTTTCATAAACTATTCCAAACTTCTTCAAATATTTTTACTATTTCTTTATTCAAATTGTCTTCACCATATTTTTCTTGATATAATTCTTTAAACTTATTTTGGTTATATGCACATACTTCGTTCATTTCCAATCTAATTTTTTTTAATTCATCTATTGGTTTTTGACTAAGAATTTTCAATTCATCGATTATCATTCGAACCCTATCTTCATATTTTAACTCATTATCATACGATTCATTAATCCATCTATCAAATGTTTTATAACCTAAGTTCTTCAGATACTTCAAAGTAAATTGATTTCCAAATATTATAAAAGGATGACCTACCAGAATGGGTTTGAAAATTTTTTCAGTTACAAATAATGAATCTTCATCTACTAAAGACTCTGATACCAATGAAAGAAATGTTGTTTCATAATCTTCTTTAGTAATGTTTATTGCTAAATTAAAATCTAAGTTATACTTACTATCAATTGTTATTGGAGTAAATGATTTGAAGTAATCCAAAGATTCCTTACTTACATTCAAGGGACTGGAATGTATAAATCTATTCAAACTTATTTTACCTCTACCAAAGAGACCATTTTCTAATATTTTGGACAATAAATATATTCTTTGATTTCTTGGATTCCTATTATAATTAAGAAATAAATTTCTATCATCATTTGGATTGAACTCAATTGGATTTGAATCCTCATACCTATTCCATGGTTCAAATGAGTGTGATGGTCTCGCTTGAAATCCAAGTTGTTTATTTTTTACGATTTCATCACATAATAAATTTCCTGAAATATAATAGATTGAATCAATAGGTAATTTTGCATCGATCCTCCATTTTTCAATTATTTCCATGTCATTATTTTCTTTAGATCCAGAAATTCCCTCATATAATTGCAAAATAATTATTTTCGAAATTCCATTTTTAATATCATCCAGATATTTGGGTGTTATGCATGAAAATCCAATATCAAAGTTTTCTTTGAAAAAATTAATATTCCAGATGGTTATAACGTAGATGTGTTTATCATTTATTTTATCAATAGGAGTGTATTCTATATTCTTTGAATACTCAGGTGTTACTAAACCTCTTAATATATTGTTATCGAACATTTCTCCTTGCTCAGTGATAAGATTCCAATCACCCCACATCAATGGTCTACTAAGTTTCTTCAATTCATTAATATACCAAGTTTTAGATGAACCATTAGGTCTATAATAATCGATTATACTATCCCATTCTTCTAAACTACAAACTATTTTATTACTCATTACATTATTTTTGAGGAACTATAATTATTTGAAAATGATTTCAAATATTGTAAATATTTTTCTGATAATGGGTCATTTTCATTACCGAAAATATCTTCAATTCTTTTGACAATATTATTACCATTAAAATCAATCAATATTCTTTGTTTAATTAAAAATATTAATTTATCGAAATTTTTGTATCCATTAACATGTAAAAAACCATCAAAATCAAACATTGTTTTTTTAAAAAGATCTTCATCACTTTCAAAAATTGTTGATTTGAATTGGGTTTTAAATTCGAATGGATATTCATTTGTTTTATCCATGAAATTTATTGTAGTAGGTATTTCATCAAATAAAAACTTAAATGCTGGTTTTTTATCATTAATATCCTTTTTGTATTTATACATTTTTATTGCAGCTGACATGAATAATTGTTCGATAACACATGCTTTAAAATAATCATCATCAAATCTTTCTTTGTTATTATTATATATATTCAAACAATAATTGGCAGATTTTGATATAAGATCATAATCTTGACCGCCAAAAACTGACATGTTTGGGATATTGGTGAAATCTATAAATTCACTAAATTCTTCAGGTAGAATATCATATAAATCAAAAGTATTTTTAATATATGTTTTATAAAAACCTATATTTAATTCATGTAATCTCAATACATTTCCTTTGCCTTCTGGAAAACAAGATATACATGAGAAATCATCATGTAAATCATATTTATGATATATAAATGAATCTAAATCAATGTGTATGAATGGTTCTGTTTGATTTGCATAAACTATCAATTTAGGAATTGAAAATGTTTTTGTTGTAATTCCATTAAATATATCCGTGTTTATTTCATCATATTTTAACCCAATTTTATTGACCAATTTTTTAGTGTCTTCATCTGTATATAAAATTACAGTTTTATATAATTTTTTTGCCAATAAAAATGATAATGACATCAAATAAATCAATGTTTTATTGATTGAACCTCCTTTTTCGGTTGGTAAATATGTATGGATAATTTTCATTTCGAAAAAAATATACATAAAAAAAACGAGAAAATGAATATATAAGTTGACAAATATCAATAAAATTAATATATTTGATTTATGAAAATATTGATTACAGGGGGAGCTGGTTATCTTGGTTCAATTTTAACCGGTAAAATGCTTGATAGAGGATATGAAGTCACAGTTTTGGATAAGTTAATTTTTAATCAGGTATCATTACTTCCATTTACATCTAATCCAAAGTTCAAATTTATTCACGGAGATGTTCGTAATCAAAAATTATTAGAAAAACTTTGTAATGAAGTAGATGTAATAATACCATTAGCGGCAATTGTTGGATTTCCCGCATGTGCGGCAGAACCTGAATTGGCAAAAGAAATTAACTTCCAACAAATTGTTAATATTGTTAAATTCACGAATGGGAAAGGTAAAAAGATTTTATATCCAAATACGAATAGTGGATATGGTTTAGGAACTGGTCAATTAGAATGTACAGAAGAATCACCATTAACCCCAATATCCGTCTATGGAACCACTAAATGTCAGGCTGAAAACTTTTTAAGAACATCAACTGATGCGATCATTTTTAGATTAGCGACTGTCTTTGGTGTTTCACAAAGAATGAGAACCGATTTATTGGTAAACGATTTTACTTATAAAGCAATTACGGATAAATATATTGTAGTATTTGAGAAAACTTTTAAGAGAAATTTTATTCATATTGAAGATGTTGCTAGTGCATTTGTGTTCATGTTGAAAAATTATAAAACATATAAAGGTGAAATTTTCAATGTTGGATTGAGTAATGCAAATCTTTCTAAACAAGAGTTATTAGAGAAGATACAATCCCATGTAAAAGATTTCGCAGTAGTATATGATGATTATTATGAAGATCCTGATAAACGAAACTATATAGTGTCTAACGCGAAAGTAGAATCAACGGGTTGGAAACCTGAATGGGATTTAGATAGAGGTATTGAACAGTTAATAATGGCCTATCAAATGATAGTTCCAAAAATGGGAGCAGAATTCAGAAACGGTTTTCCTTTGGGCTACGCAAATCAAACATAATATGAGTAATAAATGGGATGAGTTCATCGAAACTCCATCAAAAAAATTCGGTTATCAAGTACCATCATTTCAACCATCCGTATTTAGAGAATATAGAGGTGAAATATTTACAACTTTTCATAGTGAGGAACATCCAGTAATGAGACATATTCATTATGATAAAAGTGAAATGTCTATTCATGGAAGATTTTCTCGTTCTTATAAAGGAGTATTGAGAGGATTACATTGGGATAAAAAGACTTGGAAATTAGTTCAAGCAGCTGTAGGTGATATTTACTTAGTTGTTTTAGATATGAGAGAAACATCAGATACATATGGTGAATGGGAGAGTTATATTTTAAGTGAGAGATTAAGAAATCAGGTTTTAATTCCACCGGGTTTTGCAAACGGACATTATGCACTAACTGATTGTATGTTTCATTATAATTTATTTTACAAAGATGGTTATGTGGATGCAGATGAACAAGGTGTAGTTAAATGGAATGATCCAGAATTTCAAATGGAATGGCCAACAAATAATCCGATATTACAAAAAAGAGATAGATGATAAATAATTTAGAACAATATCCCATTGTAAATGAAGTTCTTTGGGACACACACGGTTTAATTGGTTTTGAGAAAAAAATTGCCGACCATTGGGAAGCGGGAAGAATAAAAGGTCCAGTTCATTTAAGTGGTGGTAATGAAAAAGAATTACTTGAAATTGGTAAAAGAATAAAACCAACCGATTGGGTTTTTAGTACTTGGAGATCTCATTATCACGCTTTAATCAAAGGTGTACCTTCCGAATGGTTAGAAAAGGAAATTTTAGAAGGACGTTCAATCACAATCGTGAGTCAAGAATATAAATTTTATTCATCTGCGATTGTTGGTTCAATTATACCTATCTCAACAGGTGTAGCATTAGCCAATCAACAAGAAGGTAAAGATGATAAAGTATGGTGTTTCATAGGTGATATGGCTTTCGAAACTGGTGGATTTTATGAAATGCACAAATATGCCACTAACTATAATTTACCAATAGTTTTTGTTGTTGAAGATAATGGAGTATCAACTAATACCCCTACAGAAGCAACTTGGAATAATAAAAAAAGAGAAATACCAAGTAACGTGATCTGGTATAATTATAAAAAAGAATGGCCGCACTACGGAACAGGAAAATGGGTGATTTTTTAAATATTGTATATGATGAATGGGATGGTCTAAATCCCAAACCAAATTTTATTACGTCAAGTGGTAGTAATAAATTCCGAATAGTTACAGGTCTATTCAATTTTTATGGAATAGCGGATAAAATTAGAAACTGTAAATTAAATGAAGTTTACGAGAACCCTAATGAGAATTATTATTACATTGTGAATCCAATTGGTAATTCTTACCATTTATTCACTGAATTGATGACAGTTCCATTTCCTGAAAATGTGTTGAAATGTTTTTTGGTTTGTAAAAATTTTAATATAATTTTTTTAAATGAACACGAGTTCGAAGTTAAAGATTATATTAGATTCGTTGATTTTTATTGTGAAAGGAAAAGAATGAATCCGAAACGGATTTACATAATGAATAACAATAATAAATTGAATCTTTATAAAGAAGAATTGGGTAGTAAAATTAATGTTTACTCTTTATATTTTCTGGTTAAATTTATATCCAAGCATTTGATTGAATATGACTCAAAATATGTTATAGATGAAAAAGAATTTTTTTTTATGTGTCATAATAGGAGTCCGAAATCACATAGATATACCATTTTAGTATTAATGAAAAAATACGGTATTTTAGATGATGTTGATTGGTCCTTAATAATGGGTTGGGCATCAGATAAAAATAACAATAAATATATAGAATTCATAAGTCCTGATGAACAAAATTTTTATAAAAATGAAATAAATTATTTCGACAATATAAAAATAAGAAAGAGTAAATACGAAGAAGATACAGATTGGTTTACCGAAAGTGATTTATCTAATTCGTTTGACTGGTCTAAGGTTTATGAACTCAACACATATGAAAATTCCTATGTGAATATAGTTACAGAATCAAATTATGTTTATGATGAAATTCACATTACAGAAAAATCATTGAAACCTTTTTATTTTTATCAATTACCAATTTTCTTAGCATCATGTAATCATATTAAAAATTTGAAAGATAAATTTGGATTTGATATGTTTGATGACATTATTGATCATAGTTATGATAATATAAAAGATAACAAGAAAAGAATGTTTGCATTTTTTGATGAGATTAAAAAACTTCATCAAAACAAAAATGACATCATTAACTTTTATGAAAACAATTATGAAAGATTAGAAAAAAATAAACAAATCGTCATCGATATATCTAAAACAGAAAAAGATAATAATTATTTCCTGAATTTGATAAATAAACCTATAGTTGCTGACTATTATAATGAAGATATTAAATTTAAAATAATATGAAAAAAGTATTGATAACAGGATGTTCAGGATTAGTTGGAACATATTTAATTAAAAAATTTTTAAAAAATAATTATGAATTACATAGTCAAAAATTCCAAATAATTGGTGTTGATAATAATGATATTAAAATAGACGTAGTATATACTGGTTTTACTTTTGAAAAAGTTGATTTGACTCAGAATGATGTCATATCTAATTTATTGGAAAAATATCAACCTGATTTAGTTATAAATGCATTTGGAATAAAGGGATCACCAATAAAAGCTAAAGAACAGCCAGTAGATTTTTTATATCCTTCTTTCAAAATTAATACTGAAATAATTGATCAATGTTTTAAAAGAAATATATGGTTAGTTTTTATGAGTTCTGTTGGTGTTTATGCTCCTTCTGATAAATTTGTTGAGGATGACGTATGGAAAACATTACCTTCTGAAAATGATTGGTTCCCTTCTTGGTCAAAAAGAATGGGAGAATTATTGTTAGAAGCTTATAAAATTCAATATGGATACAATAGGTGGTCAATTATAAGGCCCGCTAATATATTTGGGGCATATGATAATTTTGGAGAGGGATCAACTGTCATAGCATCAACAATAAAAAAGATATGTGATTCAAATGACACAATAACTTGTTGGGGAGATGGTTCACCTACAAGAGATTTCGTATTCGGTGAAGATGTTGCGAATGCTGTATTTGAAATGTACGATCGTCAAATAAATGATACTGTAAATTTTGGATCTGGTGAAGAAATAACAATCAAATCTATGGTTGATAATTTAATTGAATTGAGTGGTAAAAATTTAAATGTAATTTGGGACACAACGAAACCAAATGGGGATATGAAAAGACAAATGGACATCACAAAACAAGAAAAGTATAATCTATTACCAAAAATTTCATTTAAAGATGCATTGAATAAAACTCTCCTTTATTATACATCCAAAATATCAAACAATGATTTGAATTTTGAAGTTTATAAATTTTTAGATAAAGGTTTTTATGTTGGAAAAACGGATGAAATTATTGGTTCAGATAAAACTGAATTTTTTGATAAAATTGATAGTTTAGTTTCTTTGTCTCAAACAAAAGATAATTACGCATATAGATTAGATTACAAAATACCAAACGAAACTGTTAATAGGTATCCTTTTTATGTATTTGGGGATGATATCGCAAAAAGGGATGAATATATCAAATCCAAAAATGGTGAAATTGGTCAGAGATGGTGGGAAATATATACAAAGGAAACTACTTCAAGTGAAATTATAAATGAATTACAGGATCTAAAAGAATATTTTCGAAAAATAACACTTGAATATGTTAAAAAAATATATCCCAAACTAAATGAAACTAATATACAACATCATGATAATTTTACATTATATGAAAATGGTGATTTTATTGAACCTCATAGAGATGGATATAATAAAGGTAGATATTGTGTAGTTTTAATTTATCTTTCATATGAAAAAAATTATAACGATGGTGGAGGTAGAATTTTTATAAATGATTATGGTTTTGATGAAAATGTATTGCCTATTAACGAAAATTTCTGTATAATAGATTTTACTAGTAATAATCCAATACATTCGGTTGAGCCAGTCAAGAATGATTTTAAAAGATTTACTTATTTAAATTTTATATACAATAAAAACGAAACTGAAAAACAAGATGATAAATAAAAACGCTAAAATACTAATTACCGGTGGTTCTGGATTAGTGGGACAAAATTTAACCAAAAGACTTATTAATCAAGGATACACAAATATTATTGTTAATTTACACATTAGAGGAGTAAGAGAAATTCTTCCTGTGGAATATACATTATATGATTTACAAAAATATGAAGATTGTTTGAAAGCAACTGAAGGTGTTGATGTGGTTATACATGCTGCAGCTTCCACATCGAATGCTGTAGATACGATTGTAGATCCATTAGCACACGTTACTCCAAATGTTGCGATGAATAATTTTTTAATTGACGCTGCTTGGAGAAATAAGGTTCAACATTACATCTTCATTTCATCTAACACAGTTTATCCACCAAAAGGAGATAATCCTGTTATTGAGACGGATTTCTTGTTTGATGAACCATATCCCGTTTACTTCCCTGTGGGTTGGATGAAGAGATATGCTGAAGTACAATGTGAGTTATATGGAAAATACTTACCAACTAAAATGAAATGTACCGTTGTTAGACCTGCAAACTTATTTGGTCCACATGATAAGTATGATTTTAATAAATGTCATGTAACTCCTGCAACTATTCGTAAAGTTGCTGATAAGATGAACCCTATACCAGTTTGGGGTGATGGTGGTGAATTAAGAGATTTATTATATATTGAAGATTTCGTAGAGGCGTTACAAGTTATCATGGAAAATGAAACTGAAATGTTTGAAGTATATAATGTTGGTTCTAATACGGTTTATTCGGTATTAGAAGTGTTAGATATGATGAAAACAATAGCAGAATACGATGCTCCAACTGAATTTATTAGTGGTAAACCTTCTATGATACCTACACGTAAAATAGATTCCAGTAAAATTAAAGAAAAATTAGGTTGGCAGTCAACAACATCTTTGGCAATTGGTTTAAAGAAAGCCTATGATTGGTATAATGATAATAAAGAAGAATTTAATTAAAAAAACATGAAAGGATTTTTATTTGGTGGTTGTTCATTTACATGGGGTCAAGGATTATATTTTTATTCAGGTCTGAATAGAGTAGTTTATCCATTGAATGAATTTACATATAAAAAACAAGATTTAACTGATGCTCATAAAAAATTCAAAGATAGTGTTAGATATCCGAGATTAGTTGCTAATCATTTTAATTCTTTCGAGTCATTCAAGAATGAAAATGGTGGTAGTGAAGATGAAACTTTTGATTTTTTTGATGTAATTTTCAGTAATCATGATATCAACTATAAATTACATTTATCGAGTGAAAGATATAATTATGATGATTTTGAATATATGATAGTTCAACTATCACAAATACATAGAAACAAATTTTATTTTATTTTGGATGGTGTTGAACAATTTGATGCACCGTCTTATAATAATGAAAAAAAAGAATTATTAGGATACAATACAGATAATTTATTGAAATATTTTGAACAACATAATTTAGTTTTTAATGATTATGAAAAAATATTAAAAGAAAGTCAGATTACAAGATTAAAAAAAGAATTCAAATTTTATGAAGAAAAAGGAATCAAAACTAAACTTATTTGTTGGGAAAATGATTTATTAGATTATATTAAAAATGATGAGTTTTTAAATGAAAAATTGATACCTTTATCATACAATAACAAAGAATATGAAACAATTGGACTGTTACAAAATGATAATAAAGAATTGAGAATAAAATATGATTATGAATTTTTTGGAGAAAATACCCCAGACGATCATCATCCCTCTTTGAAGTGTCATCAAATAATTGCAGATAGTATTATTAAAATTATTGAACCAGAAATTAAAAATGAGCAACCCACAATATACCCCATACAAAGACGCGTTATCTAATTCAATGACTTATTTAGGTCAACGAGAAGATACTATTTTCATAGGACAACAAATCCTATGGCATGGAAATCCAATGAGTACAACTATTAATGGAGTACCTAAGAATAAATTAATAGAACTTCCTGTAATGGAGGAATCTCAAATGGGTATGTCATTAGGAATGGCAATGGCTGGTAAGTTTGTCATCACATTTTATCCTCGTTGGGATTTCTTAGTATGTGCAACAAATCAATTAGTTAATCATGTAGATAAAATTGGTTTAATGAGTCAAGATAAATGGAAACCTAATATGATTATTCGTTTAGGTAAGGGTTCCGATAAACCATTAGATCCAGGTCATCAACATAAAGGAAATTATTTAAAAGAATTCAAGTCAATGTGTCCAAATATTGAATTTCATGATTTATTAAATTGGGGTGATGTTGAATTAGCTTATAAATATGCAACAGATAATGGTGGTATTCACGTTATCATTGAGTATCCTGAATTATATTATATATAAAAAAAGGGACTTAATTGTCCCTTTTTTATTTATTAGATTCCCCAATATTTTTCTCTAAGTTCATATATGTCAATTGGTTGACGTTTCATATGACTTCCTTGATTAAAATAAGCCCCTCTTTTAAGATATCCACCTAAATAATTTCTTCTCATTCTATTAGAATTATTTGCTTCCGATCCATGAACACAATGTGAGTGTAATAATACAACTTGTCCTTTTTTAAGAATACCTTCAACCTTTCTGAAATCATGACCTTCAGGCATTACACAAGGTTTACCTCTTTCATTTCTCCAAAAAGTAGGATTTGTTTTTGCTCTTTCTTCATCAATTTCAATTGGTAAAGTTGGTAATCTGTGGGAACCTTCGTAATTCCAAACAGAACCATTACCACTATCATGATTGTCTAATGCAAGTGCACTATTAATGATTTCATTATGTTTACATCCTGTGTAAAATGCGTTTTGATGTTGGTCTCTTCCTAATTGTCCTGGTGGTTTGAAGTAAGCCCATGATTGCATACCATCAATATCTCCACCCATAAGAAACTCACAAGCCTCAATAATTTTAGGATGTACAAACAATTTTGCAAGTTTATCGGATAATTTATGTGGATACGCAAATGGATCCCATTCACCCCACTCTTTTCCATCCTCAGTTAATGTTCCTTTTCTTTCTTGACGTAAACGTTCAAGTTCTTCATTAATTTCATCGCATTCTTCTTCAGTAAGAAGTTCTAATGTAGTGAAACCTTTGTATCTCCAATCAAATGTAATTTGTTGGATTTCTAACTCTGTTAAATACTTATACATATTTTTAAATTAAAGTTTTATTAGATTTATATAAAATTTGTGGGGTATCATTAATATAATTTTTTTTATTGAAAAAATCAACGTAATAATCATATATTTTTTTATATGCATCAGGTAATCGGAATAATTTATTCATTAAATTTACATAGTTATGTTCTACAATTTCTTGAACATACTCAAACCATTCTATCTTATCCTCAACTTGTTCTAATTTTCGTATAGATTCAATAATTGCTTTCATTCTTTCATGAGTCGGTAAAGAGTCGTATCTTTCATCAATAAATCCATCAAAAGTTTTATAACCATTATCTCTCAATTTTTTTAATGTTTCTTTATTACCCATTATAATAAAAGGATGTCTACATGCAATTACTTTATATGTTTTTTCACTAATAAACATTGTTTCGTTTGAATCTCCACAATGTGCTTCACTAATTACTGTAACAAATGTATCTAAACAAACATCATCATTAAATCTGTTAATATAAAAATTATCATCAAGTTCATTATTTGGTTTATTATAAACCAATTTAGGTAATTCTTTATTTAAATTTATTGTTGTTTCTAAATCGATAGTCTCACCTTCCCAAAAGTATGGTCCATTATCGAATTGATTCATACTCACTAAACCCTTATCTAAAAGACCACTATCGTGAAGATACCTATAAAAAAATATTCTATGTTGTCTTAGTCTTTTATTTAAACAAGCATAGGTTTTTAATTTATTAGAATTTTTCAATTTATAAATTAAATGATCCTTTGAATCTGGTAATTTTTTAATACTGTTAGGGTTATTTCTACCCCATGCACTCATTCCCATATCTAATTCGAAATGAGCATAAGGAACAACTAACATTCTTTCAGTTATATTTCTTTCATTTGCCCATACGTTGTATATGTCATCGGCAATCATATTACCAGTAACATAAATAATTTGTTTGGGTGATATATTATATAACTTAGATTCATTATGAAACCAATCCCACAACCATGGTGTTTGATACCCTTCAAAACTTGAATCGAGTAATAATAAGGCGTTACCTTCTTTCAAATCCTTCAGGTATTTTGGACTCAAATATGAAAATAAACTTTTTACTTTTGGGTCATATCCCGTCCAATCTTCCGGACTATGATTTACACTAGCAGAAATGATATATTGATTTACATCACTCTCTGAATTATAAAAATTCATAGTAGATTTATTACCCGTCGTTTGGTAGAACATTTGTACGGCATTTATTATAGGAGATCTAGTAAATCTCGGTATACCTGATGTATTAATATCAGGACAACTTTTAAAGTTGTGAAATAATTCTAAATCTTCAAAAAGAAAGTTTATCATTTTTTATAATTTTCAGCATCGGAAATATAAATTCCCTTTTCATAATGTGTTATTCTACCATCAGTTACAGAAACTTTTGGAATAGTAGTATCTACTTCAATTGAATTATACCAATCTGATATCTCAGGAAAAGTTTCAACAAAGTTTTTATTCCTACGAATATCATATTGCATATAGAAACTTTTAAAATCATGAAATTGCATTGTTAGATCAAGTTCTGTTGATTTATGTCCTCTATTAACAACTTCAATATAATCTATTAGTCTTTGAATCTGTGCACCCTCGTGCATATTAATTAAACCCCCATTTTTATGTTTTCTCCACCACATTGATAACTTACCATGTAATTCGTATTTAATGTCTTCAGGAAGAGTTAATGGACTCATAAATGCTGGCCATCTCAAAATATTAAAATCAACTATTAATTTGTGAGGTCCAAATTGTTTTTTAATTTTTAACATATCATCCAAAAATTCAGTGATACTGAATAAACATAAACTATTGATCGTCATCATAATCACAAGTTGTCTAATATTGGCTTCACCCAAAACTCGTACAACATTATTCCTCCATAATTCATAATTTAAACCATCACGAATATATTCTGCTTGTTCCCCATATGCTTCACAACTGGTGTATAAATCAAATTCTTTAACTTGAATTTCTTTTGAGATATTAATAATTCTATCCATAGTTTTTTCGTTCAAACCCAAATTAGAATTAACTGCAAGTCTCAAATTTGGTGAGGAATATGTTTTCATTAATTCCATAAAATCCCAAAAATTGTGACTTTGTGATGGTTCACCTCCAGTAACTCTAATTTCTTGTAACGTTTGTGATAATTCGGGCCACCATTCCAAAAATGCCTTTACATACGGATTATTTTCATTGTGTTTACCATATACTTCAGACCATGATCCATCTGCATAATATGCACCTGCGCTAGTTGTTTTAAAATTTTGATAAGCACCATTTGTTTTAATATCTTTACCCCAAGTAGTACTATAACCTGAATTACAATAACTACACGCAAAATTACAAGTACGATCAAAGCTTACTTCAATTGTTTTAGGTGTGATATCGGCGTCCCATGGTAAGTCTTTCAGTGCTGATATTTCCTCTTCGGTATATATTTGACTTTTATAAACCCTATCAGATATATTATTTCTACCGATATCTTCTATTCTCCAACAATACGAACATTCTGCAGGTTTCACACCTTCTAGCATCATTTTTCTAATCTCTTTTTTGAATTGAGTATTATGTAATGCCGATGGATTTTTTTTAATTTCTTCTAAATCAATTGGATGGGGTAAAGGTAAATGACATGAATTTGTAAATCCATGACCTAAATGTAAACTCACATTATACCATTTAGCAGCACAAAAACTACAACTTATTTTATTTAAATTCTCATCTCTCCAATTTGCTAACTGTTCTGACATAATTTTATTTTTTTTATTTAATATATTCTTTTGGTACCTTTTCTAAGAAATTATAATTTTTTGATTCATCATAAATAATACCTAAATTATTAATGGTTTTAAAGTCAAAAAAACATAAAATGTCATCATAATAATTTTTAATTAATAATGTGTGAGGTTCTGATTCTAAAATTTCTTTTGCATAATCTATGTTAGATGTTTTCATGATTATTGAGAAATGATTGAGTTCTACTTCACCATAATATTGTCTTCCTAATTCATTACTAGGAAACGAGCAACCCAAATAAAAACCTGGCTGAGTGTAATCTTCAATTAAATTCCCTTGAAATGTTATTTCATTACTTTTTTCAAAATTTTTATAAACAATAAATTGATTATCATTTCTAACTATTGATATTGTAATTCCATTTTCTATTTCTTTATTTGTTACATCAGGAAAAGTAATCATATTAAAAGTGTCCTCGATTTGATTATTTATCCAAAATTCAAAAGCTAACACATTTGAAGTCGAGTTATATGATAACCCAATATTTTTACCAGGTTTACCAAAAATCATACTAATTTCATCTCGTTTGTAATTACTTTTAGTTTGAAATGCACATGTTATGATATAGTTATTCTCAAGTAAAAATCCATTCAGATCTTCATTTTCTTCCTTATCAAATTCAGTAACATATTGATTATCGTGATGTTCTGACATATCCCATTGAAATTTTAACCAATAGGGTTGTTTATATTTAATTCGCATCTTCTATATCATTTATAAATTTAATTAATTCAGGATAATACTCGGTACATTTCACATTCCTTCTAGCATCATATTCTTTAATGAATGTGAGAAAATCTTTTTTATCTTTATCAAATAATCTCATATCAATGTTCATATCTGTAATAAACATATCTTTAATTCTTGAAATTTTTTCAATTTCTTGTGTTGAAAATCCTACATCTGAAATATTTTGCATTTTATGAAAATTGATACTTCTAAATGTTGAATTAAATTTCATATATTTTAACCATCTGTCGAAATAATCAATACTTATATAATCTTTAAGAATTCTAAAACTCAAAAAAGGTGGATGTCTCAAATATGATGTATCCAAAATGATTGCTGAATTCCAATATCTTTGATTATTAAAATGTTTTAGTTTATACTCATAAATTTTTTTAATCAATTTTTCATAAGAAAAAACACTGAAAACATTAAAAGTTGACATTACTACAATCGTAACTTTAGGTAATATCGTTAAGATCTTATCTATATTATTGAATAATTTTTCAAAATTTAAACCAAACCTCGTGTACTCAGCTTGTTTTCCATATCCATCACAAGAGGTGAAAATAATTAATTCTTTCACTCTCTCTTCTGATATGATTTTTTCAATTTTTTGAATCAATTTGTCAATCAATTCATCAGGTACACCTAAATTACTATTAATTGAAAGTTTTAAATTTTTGTTTGGAGTTTCTGAATTAATTATATAATCTAATACTTTCCATGTGTCTTTCGATAATAATGGTTCTCCTCCAGTTATTCTAAAAGTATCTAGACTTTCATATAATTCAGGAAACCATTCCCAAAAGGCTTCTACATATGGATTATGTTCTGAATGTTTATAAGGAACAGTTTTTCTTTCTTGCATTCTTCTTAAACCATTATATTCAAATGACATGTTATATGGTCCATGATCATTTATTTCCTCCACCCATTTTGAAGAATATTCTGGACCACAATAAGCACATTTGAAATTACATGTATTTGAAAAACTAACTTCAGCATATTTTGGATTGAAATCCGAATTCCAATTACTTTTAGTTATTTCATTATAAAAAGGTTCAGACCATGGTTCTGATGATTTAAAAATTCTATCTGAAAAAGAACTTGATGTGTCTTCAACATTCCAACAATAATTACATTCAGTTGGCCTTTTGCCAGTGAGCATTTCTTTTCTTGATCGTTTCTTTAATTTACTATTGTGTAATGCAGATGGATTCCTCATAATTTCAATTTCTTGAACTTTATGAGGTTCTGGATGGTGACAAGAATGTGTTGTACCATTATGTAAATGCATAGTAACTTGTGTCCATTTTGCTAAGCAAAAACCGGGACCAACTGCGTCCAATTTATTTTTCATCAATTCAAACCCAACAGTAGACATCTTATTTTTTTTCTTTAAAAAACATAAGTTTTTTAATTCATCAAAAATTAAAAATTCATCACCTTTTTGTGTAAAATTGAAAAAACAATAATTATAATCAAATTCAAATGAAGTTGTTATTGGAGTTGCTTTTGTAATAATGTTTTCTAATATGTTGATATCAATTTCTTTATTGAAAATACTAAAATGGAAAACATCTATTTCTGTTAGACACCTGTGTATTGAATTTAAACTATCGATATTATGACAACCAATATATATCGGCTCATTTATATAATCTCCAACTAAAGGGTTGTTATTATTTATGGTATCAAAAAGTTTGAAATCTTTATATAATCTATATGTTTCACCATCAAACGTAATTGTGATACTTAAACCCTTTTGTAATATTTTATCATTAATACAATCATATGTATGGCAATTAAATTTTGGTTCTCCATTTTCAATTGTCCAAAATTCGAAAACGAATAAATCGAATTTATAATCATAACTTATACCCAAATTTTTTCCAGGTACACCCCAAAATCCAATTTTATCGTCCTTTTTAAAATTTTTTCCAATTTTAAAAGTTATTGTAATTGAATATGGGCCATCACAAATTATATTTGTTTGCGGTTCAGTTAATTTTGGTTTAAGAAACCAAGGTTTTTGATATTCTATTTTCATTTCATTGCACAATTTATAATTACTGTATTTGGATATGATTCACCGTCTAAACTTTGAACCTCTAATACTTCTAAAATTTTATTAATTCCGTCCTGTTTATAATTTATTTTTCCTTGTTGCATCTCAGTAACAAATCTTTTTTCGTTTCTTGCTGTCGTTTCTCCCTTAACCCATTTACCGGCAACATATCCTTCATCAATATGAGGTAAACAATCTACAGCACCTTCTCTTCTGAATGGAAGTATATTATGAACTATGTTAATATTTTCCTCAGTAAATGTAACATTATTATTTGTATTTTCAAAATTATTGAATTCACAATGTAAAACTAAATTATCGATACTTTCTATTACCTCATCTACATTATCTATGAATTTATCAAAAATTTTTATTTCAGCTATTTTACCTTTAAAATAAGTGTTCAAATGATTACAAAAACCAACTAAAAATGGTCTGATCCCATCGTGTGATTTTAAATCATTTGGAATAGGGAAGAATGAATTGGTTTTAATGTCATTAAGATTACAAGTCAATTCATCATTTATATAAAAATGATATCCTTTTTGTTCTTTAGAATAAGCTACTGTAACCCAAGTCCATTCGTTTTCGAACCGTTTTCCCCATAAGTAACTATGTATCCCATTCCTATCAAAACATACGTGAGAGACAGCTCTTGAGTTATTAAATGAAAGACCCCAAGTCCAGCTACCATCTTTCCTTAATAAAGGATATTCAATAAATTTTCTTTCTGTATCGCCAACTAACCATATTGGTACTTTATCAGGTTGCTGTTCGGCATTAAATAATATCGAGATAGTATGGTCTTTGTTTAAACAAGAACTAATTTCTCTATTTGTTGGTATTGAAAGATAAGAATCATAACCATTAAAATTAGCAACTTTTTTTTGTTCGTATTTTTTGAAAAATTGACTTTTACTATAACCCTCAAAATGACATCTCCAAAATAAATCATCATCTTCTTGTCCCCAATCCCAATAATCATTTGAATACCCATTTGTTTTATCAATATGTTCCTTAGTGAATAACACAACGCCTCCAAAATATTGATCATAACCCAAACCATAATTATATTTTGATAATTTAGTAGCAATGTGAACAGGAGTTTTTTCAGGAAAACTATAATCAATTTCAGGTAAATTTTTATCTAAACAAGGTATCATATCAACATCTTGAAATGCCACATAATCGCACCCATCTGAAAATGCGCAGAATGCTGCAATATTTTTCATCGCACCTCGATTGAATAATTTATCATCAACTTGATGTCCTACGTAAAATTGATGTTTAATATTTTTTTTTTGTTAAATAATCACCTAATTGTGGTATTATTTTATCCAAATGTTCTTTTCTATTTCTATATGGTATACAAATACCTAATTTATGACTCATATTGCAACATTGATATGTGTTATTTTATTTTCTACAGTTCTACCATATTCATAATATTCTAAGGTTGATAGTCCGTCATTGTAGATTAAATTATCATCTTTTA
>Ga0164296_1001630_pt1 | contig 23340 bp, 23 predicted proteins | sample GEODES057metaG_FD_113533 | JGI IMG/M metagenome (GOLD analysis project Ga0164296, IMG submission 113533) | Dystrophic lake water microbial communities from Trout Bog Lake, Wisconsin, USA - GEODES057 metaG | ecosystem: Environmental > Aquatic > Freshwater > Lake | place: USA: Trout Bog Lake...
AATGCGCGGATCCAGATCGGTGTGGACCTGTGCAAACCGCGCATAGACTGCGCGATTGTCATCGGCGACAAGTGCCGCATCGCCGGGAAGGCGGCTCCCATATTCCAGATGGAGATGATCGAGGAGGGCACAACACCCCACCGAGATACCGACATGTGTCGTCAGACCCGACGAAATAATCCGGACCTGCGCACCGACGTTGCTGCCAATCGATGTCGCAAGCGCATTGAGTCCTGATGATGATGCGGGCAATTGCGCCGGAAGCTCGGTCAGTTGCTGATCGAGGTCGCTGCGCAGCTGGCGTGCGGTCGCGGTTGCGTGGGCATCACGCAAACTCGATTGGAAGGTCGGCACGATCGATATCAGCACCGAAAGGCTCGCGAGTGCGCCAACCGCGATCAAGGTCGCGACAAGCCACACTTGCAGACCGGGTCGACGCATGTGTCGGGTCACGTGCGGGTGACGTCAGCCCCGAAGGCATATCCCACGCCACGCACGGTGCGAATCAACTCGGGATTCGCCGCATCCACCTCGACCTTTCGCCGAAGATGGCGCACATGGACGTCGACACTGCGCAAATCACCGAAGAATGAGCCCTCCCAGAGGTGGTTCATCAATTCCTCGCGTGTGAACACCCGCCGCGGTGACGATGCAAGCTTGTGCAAAATCTCAAACTCGCTGAAGGTCAGATAGATCTCCTCGCCAGCGCGCACCACGGTCCGGGCGACAGGATCAATCTCGAGATCACCCGCCTCCATCACCTGGCCGCGCTCGGGCTCCGAACGCATCCGTCGTAAATTTGCGCGCACGCGGGACACCAACTCGCGAGGCGAGAATGGTTTCGTGACGTAATCATCGGCACCGAGTTCAAGGCCGAGCACCTTGTCGAGCTCTTCGCTGCGCGCCGACAAGATGATGATCGGCGTCATCCGTTCCGCACGAATCCGGCGACACACCTCAAGGCCGTCCACACCGGGCAGCATCAGGTCCAGAATCACCAGATCGATCTGCTCTGCACCGATGATTGCGAGCGCTTCGTCACCACGGCCAACGCTGACAACCTCAAAGCCCGCATCGGTGAGCGCAAACTCGATCACCGCACGAATCGCTTGTTCGTCCTCTACCACCATGATGCGATCAGACATAGTCACAAAGCTAGCGGTCCGTGAGGAGTTTTCCCACGATATTCATCGAGCCTTCACCTGGTATCCCGCACAACCTTCACATTTCCCATGGGCGCAGACATCACGCAAGGGGTGGTGTGGCAGTGCGCGAGTGCGTGTGACTCATCGAGGCGTGGTCAGCCAGTCGCACCATGGGTATGGAGGACCACTTGGCGCTTGATTCTGGCCAAAATCGCGCTCATGCCGCGCAGGCGCAATGGCGATACCAGCTCCCCGAGTCCCATTTTGAGGGCAAAATCCGGTGATATCTCAAGGACCTCATCGACCATTGCGCCATCCAGGCCAGCGGCCAGAATCCCCGCATATCCGCGTGTCGTCGGTGCCTCAGGGGGCGCGTCAAAAAACAGATGCACATGGCCGTCGACCACTTCGACCGCGACAAAAAACGGGGTCTGGCACTCCTCGACTCGCTCGAGCGTGTCATGGGCATCGGCAAAGCGGGCAGGAAGTGCCGGCAGCCCGCGCGAGTAATCGAGCAGCATCTGCAAGCGCATCTCGCGCGGCGACATCTGAAAGTCCTCGACGATCTCCTGCAATGCGGGTGTCAGCATGTCAGCGGGCTCACGCGATCGGGTCGGGACGCTCGATTGGTACACGAACTGCATTCCCCCACTCCACCCATGAACCGTCGTAGTTGCGCACCCGTGACAACCCCAGCAGGTGGGTCAACACGAACCAGGTATGACTCGAACGCTCACCGATCCTGCAGTACGCAATCACATCATCGTCCTGGGTCAGGCCCTGTTCCTCAAGATAAATCGCCTGTAACTCATCGAGTGGGCGAAATGTCCCATCATCCTGGGCTGCACGCCGCCACGGCACACTGCGCGCAGTCGGAATGTGGCCGCCACGCAAGGCGCCCTCTTGGGGGTAGTCGGCCATGTGCATCAGCTCACCGCTGTATTCGCCGGGTGAGCGCACATCCACGAGTGGGCCATGGGAAATGTGTGCGAGCACATCCTCTTTGAAGGCTCGAATTGTCACGTCATCACGCGGTGTCAACGGATACTCAGTCGGAGTGCGATGGGTGGCGTCGGTGGTCATTGGACGCCCTTCAGCGACCCACCTCTGACGTCCGCCATCGAGCAGACGCACATCTGCGTGCCCGAACAGGCTGCAGACCCACAGGGCGTACGCGGCCCACCAATTAAAATTGTCCCCGTAAAAAATAATGGTCGTGTCGCGGGTGATGCCCTTTGCCGACATTAGCCGCGCAAACCCCTCGGCGTCGACATAGTCGCGGGTGATCTGATCATTGAGATCCGCATGCCAGTCGATTTTCACCGCACCCGGAATATGCCCAGTCTCATACAGCAGCACGTCCTCATCGGACTCCGCAATCACAACGCTGGGGTCATCGGCGTGATCGGCCAACCACTGGGTTGTCACCACCCGCTCAGGGTGCGCATAGCGGTTGATCTTTGGATCCGGATCGATTGGTGCGCCCACGCAGACTCCTTGAGGTTCGTTCGAGACACTGTCGTTGTCGCTCGCTCGCCACAGCGGAGCATCCCGATGACGCGACGACCTGCAGCCACCATTCAGGCTCTCGACATCACATGTTCGGGTGCCAAATTCCCTGTGGCGCTGGGTCGACTATGCCACACTCATGAGCGACCGTGCCGAGACCGATTGACATCCGCCGCGCCCGCCTCTCAGATGCCGATTTTATCGGACGCATCTACGATGAGGGCATTGCCGATGGAAATGCGACCTTCGCACATGGTGCGCATCCCGCCGAGGAACGGGCGGCCTGGCTTGCCCAACGCCCGGAGAATGCGCCGGTGTTTTGCGCCTGGGACGGCGAGACCGCATTGGGGTGGTCGGCGCTTGCACCATTCTCGCATCGGCCGTGGTACGCCGGCGTCGCCGAGTACACGGTCTATGTGGCGCGTGCGGCACGAGGAATGCATATCGGGAGTCAACTCCTTGCAGATTTGATCGCGACGGCACCCACATTCGGCTATTGGAAACTCGTGGGAATGATCCTCTCTGACAACGACGCGGGGCTGCGATTGGCGCATCGGCATGGATTTTGCACAGTTGGCACGCACCACGCGCACGCCACACTCAACGGGCAATGGCGCGATGTCACTCTGGTCGAACGCCACCTTGTGATCGATCCCTCTGCCCACTCCGACGAAGCAACGCGCTGTTAGGCGCACATCTGCATTCCCGCCAGAATAAGATTCGCCTGAATCACGGTGCAGAGGAGTTCGATGACCGAGTCTGCAACAGCCCATAGTCCGACGCCAGGACCCGCATCGATCGATGCGTCCACGATGCGGCAGATGTACGAGAAAATGCACCTCATTCGCACATTTGAGGAGCGCGCCGCCGAGCAATACATGCGCGGCAACATCGGTGGATTTCTCCATCTGGCAATTGGCGAAGAGGCTGCTGTCGTCGGTGCGGTAACGGCCCTCAGACCGACCGATCCGATTACCTCCACCTACCGTGAACACGGTCAGGCGCTGGCACGGGGAAGTGATCCCAATGCCGTCATGGCCGAGCTCTTTGGTCGCACAACCGGAGTCTGCAATGGGCGCGGCGGCTCCATGCATCTCATGGACCGTGCACACGCCTTGTATGGCGGCTATGGAATCGTGGGGGGATCCATTCCACTGGCGGTTGGCCTGGGATTTGCCATCAGCTACCGCCAAGAGGATGGCGTGGTGATGGTGATGTTTGGCGATGGGGCAACCAATCAAGGGGTGCTCTCAGAATCGATGAACATGGCAAAGCTGTGGCACCTGCCGGTCATCTTTTTTTGCCTTAACAATCAGTATGGAATGGGGACCGCGATCACTCGCGCCGCATCCGACACGGAGCTGTTCACCCGCGCCCAAGCATTCGATATGCCGTCGCGACGCATCGATGGCATGGATGTCATGGCGGTCTACAGCGCAGTCAGTGACGCGGCCGAATATGCGCGGAGCGCTCATGAGCCGAGCATGATCGAAGCCCTTGCCTATCGATACCGCGGGCATTCCATGAGTGACCCCGATAACACTCGCCCTGAGGAGGAAAAGGCGCGTTGGCGCGCGCGCGACCCCCTCATCACCTTCGAGCGGGTCCTGCTCGGAGATGCGATTGCAAGCGCGGATGAACTCGAACAGCTCCGTGCCGCAAACGTCACCCGCGTCGACGAGGCGGTGGCCTTCGCAGATGGCTCGCCGCAGGTGCCGATCAGCGCGCTCGCCGACAATGTCTATGCACACCCGTGGAGCACCAATCCGCGCGGCGGAGCCACCATGCCGAGCGCCGATCAATGAGCACATCACCGCCCACATCGGTCTCCTATCGAGAGGCTCTCACACAGGCCATGCGTGAGGAACTACAGCGTGATCCCAATGTCTTTCTGATGGGCGAGGACATTGGTCTTTTTGAGGGCTCCTTCAAAGTGACGCGTGGCCTGTTGAACGAATTTGGCCCAACGCGCCTCGTTGACACCCCCATTTCTGAGGCCGGATTTGTCGGGCTCGGGATTGGCGCGGCGATGTCGGGTTTGCGACCAGTCATCGAGCTGATGACCGTCAATTTTTCCATTGTGGCGATGGATCAAATCGTCAACAACGCCGCCAAAGTGCGCTACATGTTTGGCGGTCAGGTCAGCGTCCCAATGGTGATTCGTATGCCAGGTGGCGCCGGCCATCAACTCGGTGCCCAGCACTCCCACTCGCTCGAGGCGTGGTTTACACATATTCCCGGGCTCAAAGTCGCATGCCCGTCGACGCCCTTTGACGCCAAAGCACTCCTGAAAACTGCGATCCGTGATGACGATCCGGTCATTTTCTTAGAGTCGGAAGGTCTCTATGCCAAGAAGGGTCCGATCGGCGGTGCCGAGGACCTCATTCCCTTCGGACAAGGAATCATTCGGCGTGAGGGCACCGATTGCACGATCGTGGCGGTGTCGCGCATGGTCTGGATCGCTCTCGCGGCGGCTGAGTTGCTCGCCAAGGAGGGCATTCATTGCGAGGTCATCGACCCGCGCACGACCCGACCACTTGATCTGGAGATGATCGCGACCTCGGTTCGCAAGACAAACCATTGTGTGGCCGTTGATGAGGGGTGGCCTGAGTGCGGACTCGCCGCGAATATTGCCGCCCATGTCTATGAGCAATGCTTCGACTGGCTCGATGCACCCGTTGGACGGGTCAATGCCGCCGACGTGCCGATGCCCTACGCCCACGATCTCGAACAGGCGGCTCTCCCCAGAGCCGACGATGTGGCGCAGGCAGTCCGGGCGACCCTCGCGCGACGGGAGCGGTAGTGGGATATCTCCTGATGCCCAAGCTCAGCGACACGATGGAGGAAGGCACCATCCTGTCATGGCTGGTTCCCGACGGCAGTTCCGTTGAGCGTGGACAATCGATTGTCGAAATCGAAACCGATAAGGCCGATATGACCGTCGAGGCAATGGAGTCCGGGGTGCTTGTTGTCATTGCCCATGAAGGTGATGTGCTCCCCATTGGTGCACCGATCGCGCAAATCGGTGATGCGGAACCCCGTCCCGTGACGCCCGCATCCAACGAGGAGCCGGCATCCAACATTCCCGTTGGCGACGACGGTACCCCGAATGAACTCCCATCGATCCCGTCAGAGATCGTGACGACGGGGCCACCGAGCGCGCTGCCGATCGCAGATGCGCCATCATCGCCGGGACCGGGCGGCGACCGAGTCATTGCATCCCCGCTCGCACGTGCGTTGGCTGCAGAACACGGACTCCAGCTTTCGGGCGTGCATGGGACTGGCCCGGGGGGCCGCATCATTCGTGCAGATGTCGAGGATGCACTCCACGGTGCGTCATCCACCTCTGCACCCGCACAATCACCCCTCTCAACGACTCCAGCCAGCTCGCAGATCACACCCGGGTCGCGCATCCCAGCGACACGACTGCAACGCACGATTGCGCGACGAATGAGCATGTCGGCACAGACCGCCCCACACTTCACGCTGCAGCGCGATGTCGATGCCACACGTGCGCTTGAGGTGCGCGCAGACCTCACGGTGCGCGCCCCCGACCGCACCTCACCAACACTCAATGACATCATTACGCGCGCCGTCGCAATCGCTGCAAGCGAGCAACCGGAGGCACTCGCCCAATGGGATGATGACACCATCGTGATCCCTGATGGGGTGCACATCGGACTCGCTGTTGCCGTCGACCGCGGCCTCGTCGTGCCGGTCCTCCGCCATGCCGAACAGCGCACCCTCATCGAGATCGCCGCCGCATCACATGCGCTCATCAGCCGATGCCGTGACAACAGCATCACCGCTGCCGAGCTCGAGGGCAGCACAATTACCGTGAGCAATCTGGGGATGTTTGGCATCGACCGATTTACCGCGATCCTCAATCCACCCGAGGCGGCGATTTTGGCAGTCGGTGCCGCCCGACCACGACCGGTCGTGCACGAGAATGCAATCGTGATTCGCACGATGATGACGCTCACGCTGTCCGCAGATCATCGCAGCCTCTATGGGGCCGAAGGGGCACGCTTTCTCGGACGTATCGCAGAGCTCATCGAAGCCCCATTCGGGCTGGTCGCTGCACTCTGATGCCCCGACCCGGCGTGATCGTCCACACCGACTCGATCCCCTACGCCGAGGCCTGGCGTCTACAACGTGAACTGGCCAGCGCACGAGCGGCGCAACGAATCCCCGATGTGGTCTGGCTCCTGGAACATCCGCCCGTCTACACCATTGGCCGGAATGGAACGCGCGCCGATCTCTTTCTCAGTGACGAACAGCTTGCACTCATGGGCGCAGAGGTCCACCAGATCGACCGCGGTGGGCAGATGACCTGGCATGGCCCCGGTCAATCCACCGTCTACGCAATTCTCGACGTACGGCCTCATCGCAAGATACGCACGGTCATTGACCACTTCGTTGATGCCATGGCCGATACATGTACTGCGGTCGGAGTCACCGATGTCGTTGCCGATCACGACACCATTGGGGTCTATCGGGATGGTCGAAAGCTCGGAGCAGTTGGCATTCGTGTCCAGCACGGCATCACGACTCATGGCATCGCACTCAATCGCGATCCCGATCTTGAATGGAGCGCGCTCATGACCGCCTGCGGCGCACCCGGTGTTGCGACAACCTCAATCGCGGCCGAGTCTGGTGATCCAGATCGTCGACGCGTTGAGGCACTGCTTGGCAGTGCATTTGTCGAACGGTTTGATCTTGATGCAACACCACTCACGCTGTGCGGGCTGTGCGGGCTCGCCGAGATCACCCCGCCAACACACGCCTAGATCATTCGACGCAACTCCCAGGCCAATACGACCGCGGAAAAGATCTGATCATCCGAGAGATCAACTCCCTCGTCACGAGACCACTCCAGGACCTGATCATCGGAGATCTCAAAGGGCTCCCATTCGGGATGGGCGGCAATCAATGCGTCGGCGATCTGCTCAGGGTCGTTGATGTGCGCGCTCATAACAGGTTGACGGCGGCAGCTGCGCCAACCAGCGCCATCAGGACGCCATAACCGAGATACCCCACGACAAGGAGCAGGACGCCGAGACCAACCAAGAGCACCGCAAGAATCAACCAGGCGACTCGGGGAAGACCATCTGCACCAAGTGTCCACCCAACGGTGGGATCTGACTGGGGCTCGCGAGGTTCGGCCATTGCGTGTACTTATCCGACCTTTCGGTCTGCATTCCTTCGATCATGGACCCGGATGCACAGGGTCACGATACGGTCGGCACCTTCCCTACCGCTTTGCCCCGTGCGGCCGTCACCAGTTGACCACATGCCGCCGCAACATCAGCACCTCGGGAGCGACGCACCGACGCCTCGAGACCCGCGCGCTCAAGGGTGGCAAGAAAGAGTTCACGGCGCTCGGGGCGAGATCCCTGGAACTCTCCGCCGGTTGCGTTGTACTCGATCAGATTTACGTGAAAGCGTCCATCGCGCAAGATGTGCGCGAGGCGCTTCGCATCGGCTTGTGAATCGTTTACCCCATCCAAAAGGACGTACTCGATAAAGACGCGACGCCCGGTGGTGTCGCAATAACGCCGGCACGCAGACAGCAAGTTGTAAATCGGATAGCGCTGATTGATCGGCATCATTTTATTGCGGGTCTCATCATCTGCAGCGTGGAGTGAGACCGCCAGACGCACCGGCAAGGGGAATTCTTGAAGCTCGGCGATTCCGGGGACCCAACCCACGGTCGAGATGGCAATTTGGCGCGCAGAGATACCGAGACCAGGCGCCGGGCGATGCATCTCATGAATGGCACCAAAGACAGCGGGTAAATTGTGCATGGGTTCACCCATACCCATAAACACCACATTGGAAAGCCGGGCACCCTGCTGGTCTGCCTCATGAGCGGCAATCAACGCCTGCTCAAAAATCTCCCACGTGGTGAGGTCGCGACCAAATCCCATAGTTCCCGTTGAGCAGAACTTGCAGCCGAGTGCGCAGCCCACCTGGCTCGACACACACAGGGTCCGCCGACCGCGGGCATGCGCGATGAGCACCGCCTCAATTTCACGGCCATCGTGGAGTCCAAGGCGCCACTTCACCGTGCCATCGACCGACACCAGGCGTTCGCGCGGCGTCACCGACCACAGCGGACCGTGCTCGGAAAGACGCGCACGGAGCTCTTTGCCCAGCGTCGTGACATCGTCCCACGACTGTGCCCCGGTACGTTGGGCACGAATAATTTGTTCCATCCGATAGGACGACTCACCCCATTGGGTCAGCAATCCGCCAATTACGTCGCGATCCATGCGATGACGGTAGCAGTCCACGCTGCCGCGCCGCCGCCCGCTGAATGGATATTTGCCAGCAAATGAGGCGACGATCGATGCTCACCACCTCGGTGAGCTGACGCATGGGTGTCGAATCGGCGCAACCCGAGGGGGTCGCTCACCCCGCGCGAGGAGCCGCCGGAACTGCCGTTTCGACATATGGGACGACCTCGCGATAGACCCGGCCCCCAATCACAATCACACATGCCGCCAACACGATGGCGGCCACCGAAAAAATCGCGAGCGCAGGGGTAATGCCAATTCCCTGTGCGAGGTACCCAAGCGCAATGGTGGGGATCGTCCCCGCGTATGCACACATATAGAGCGCCGATACCAATTTTCCCCGCTCGGTAATTGGCACCGAGACACCACAGATGGCCGTCGCTCCCTGCAATGTCAAACCATTCAACAGCCCGATTGCCGCGGCGGCGATCAACACAAACGTCACCGAGTGCAACTGCGAGGCAGACACCACCAACAGCGATGCCACCGCACCCCCGCCCACACCGATCATCACTGCCCTACGCGGCGGCATATTCCGCGCAAACAGGGGAGTAACCCCACCGAGGCCAAGTTCGAGAAATCCGACAAGGCCAATGAGGATGAGGTTGTGCACACCAAGCACTGCCACCATGTAGAGCGGCACGACCGACAAGAGCGTCGCATCGAGGAACCCCAAGACAAACGCCGCCGGAGCCAAGAAGGTCGCGAATCCCGCCATTTGCCCCGCGGGAACACCGACCTGGGGACGCCATCTTCCGCCCGACCGATCTCGTGGAAGACGCCGGACTGTCTCGGGTGTGACCGCAAATGCCAAAAACGCAATCACCATTAACAGCACGTGGCCCTCGAAGGGCCGACGAATTGGTTCGTTGGAATTTTGCGCAATGATGCCGGCCAGACCAGGTCCGAGGCCAAACCCCAAACGGAACGCCAACCCCGCGACCATTGCCGACCAGGCCTTCTCACGCGGACGCGCGTGATCGACGATAAACGCAGTACCAACGCCGAGAAAGCTTCCGATTGCAAGGCCCTGCAGCACGCGACCGGCAAACAGCATGGGGACATTCTGGGCAAAGGCCAGCACCACCGAGGCAAGGGTGACGCTCACCATGGCTGGCAACATCACGCGCTTGCGACCAATGCGGTCGGAAAGTCCACCCATCACCAACATGGTCGGGACCACCGTCAGGGTGTACGCCGCAAACAAGAGGGTGATTTGGCCATCACTGAGCGAAAAGCGGGTTTGATAGAGGGGGAGCAAGGGCGTCACGATGCTCGTACCCATCGTAAAAATCAGTAGCGCGAGTGTCGCGCTCCACGCCCAGCGAGTCATGCATTCCCCTCGGTTCCGGCAGGCGCCCCACAGCACCAGGTGCGTGCGTTGCATCAAATCATGCATCGACCCATCAGAATCGATAGCCTCGATATTTGTGACCGACGAAAAGCTTTGGAACTACGCCCGGATGTCGCACATCTGGGCACGGATGCTCATCCTCACCGGCCTCCTGGTGCTGTGTATTGCCGTTGCATTCCAAATTGGCCAGAGCGAGTCCCAATTCATGAGCTGGTGTCTCACCGCACTGATCACTGTGGTCGCGACAACCTTGATTTTTCTCGTACTGCTGCGCAGCTGGATGCGGGCAAGTGGGCTTCCGAGTAGTCGCCTGCCGGATGCCACACCAAACCCATCATCACCTCGGCGGCTGGAGGCGACTGACCGGCAGTGGCGTGCGTGGGGCATCGGACTGTTGATCTGTTTGACGATTGCCGGGGTCTTCATCATGGGGTTTTTGACCGCGGTACTCGGTGGAGGGGGACTGGCAGAAGGGGTCGTCGTCGGGGTCTTTATCGCCTGGGGCGTCGTCACGGCACGTGATGTTGCCCGTGTCGCGCAGATTGAGATGGAGCAGCAACGCACCTACTACGCCGCCTGCAAACGGCCCGTGAGCGTCGGCTCGGTGCTGGTCTGGCAGCCGCGCTCGACATCGAGCACTCAGTCCACATCCTCATTGCCTGAGGGGTAAACACCCCTCCGCACAGGTCGTGATAGAATACCCCCATGGGTATATCGCGCGCAGGCGGAAATGGAGTTGATGTGTCGGACGTACATGAGGTCATCATCATTGGCGGAGGCCCTGCGGGTCTTACGGCCGCCATCTACGCTGCACGGGCGAATCTCGCACCGGTGATCATTGAGGGTTACGCTGCCGGCGGGCAACTCATGATCACGACCGATGTGGAAAATTACCCCGGCTTTCCCGATGGCGTGCAAGGGCCGGAATTGATGGAGATGTTCCGCAACCAGGCCGAACGCTTCGGTGCCCAGATCATGACCGCTGATGTCACACGGGTTGATCTTTCACAGCGCCCATTCGGCGTCTGGATCGGCGATGAAGAACATCGCGCCAAGAGCATCATTATTTCCACCGGCGCCTCGGCCAAATGGTTGGGACTCGAGAGTGAAACCCGTCTGCGTGGTTATGGGGTCAGCTCCTGTGCCACATGCGATGGATTCTTTTTCCGCGATCGCGATCTCGTCGTTGTCGGCGGCGGAGACACCGCAATGGAAGAGGCGCTCTTTCTTGCCCGCATCGCATCACATGTCACCGTGGTCCACCGACGCGATGAATTCCGCGCCTCGCGCATCATGGTTGAACGAGTGCTTGCCCACCCCAAGATCACTGTGCGCTGGAATGCAGAAGTGGACAGCATCACCGGAGATGGCGCCGTGGAGGGTGTCGTCGTCCGCGACACCACATCTGGGGCGCTCGACACGATCCCCACAGCCGCGGTCTTTGTCGCAATCGGGCACTCCCCGAACACCGACCTTTTTGTCGGCCAAATCGACCTTGATGCAGCGGGATACATCATCACCAACGGAACTCGTACCAACATCGATGGCGTCTTCGCGTGCGGCGATGTGCAAGACACCATCTACCGCCAGGCAATCACCGCAGCGGGAAGTGGTTGCGCGGCGGCAATTGATGCAGAGCGATGGGTCGAAGCCCAATCGCATGGCTCCGCCGCCGCCGCCCAGCACGCCTAATTCACTCGACGATCAAGGAAGGCTCCACCATGGCTGACGTTCTCGAAATCACACAAGATAACTTTCAGAGCGTAGTTCTCGAAAATTCACACCCCGTCTTGGTCGACTTTTGGGCGGAATGGTGTGGCCCGTGCCGCACAATTGCGCCCGTTGTGGAACAAATTGCCACCGAGCGCGCCGGCACCCTCGTCGTCGGCAAGCTCGATGTCGACAAGCACGGCACCATTGCCGCCCGCTATGGCGTGCAGGGGATTCCGTTTCTCGGCCTATTTGAAAACGGTCAACTCATCCATCAAGCGGTTGGCGCGATGCCAAAGGCGCAGCTCGAAAAGCAGCTCGGCCTGACGCAATAGCGACAAAGGAGTTCTCAATGCCCACCTATGACCTTGCCTGCGCCTCCTGCGCAACGCACTTTGAAGCATTTCGTCAAGGATTCCTCCGTGATGAGGACCGCGTCTGTCCTGATTGTGGTTCACACGACGTCGATCAACGCTTCACGGGCTTTGTCGCCCCACGGCCAACTCGGGTGACCGCTGCCCCAACCGTCACAAGCTTTGGTGGCGGAGGGTGCTGCGGTGGAGCGTGTGGCGGCCACTGATGGCGACCTCGGCCCAGACAACCCCTCCAGAGCAACTTCAAATGCGGCTACGCCGCGCCGAGGGACAACTTCGCGGCGTCCAACGGATGCTGGATGAAGGTGCGAGCTGCCGGGATGTGTTGACACAACTCTCTGCAGTGAAGGCGGCGCTCGATCAGGTGGGTTTACACCTGATCACCGACCAGATGCGCACCTGCGTCCTGAACGACGAAGCTGACTGCGTGGCGCAACTTGAAGATGCGATCGCAACCTTTTTGCGGTTCGGATCACTTTCGCGCTAACGCAATTCGATGATGTCCGCCAATGAACGCACCGTATCGGTGCGTTCAGGAAATCGTCCTTCCCGATCGAGCAGCACGGCCCGGATCCCGGAGCCGCGTGCACCCTCAACATCACGTATGGGGTCATCTCCGCAACACATCGCTTCCTCAGGGAGCGCGCCGACGGCCCGAAGCGCCGCATGAAACAGCTGCTGATCGGGCTTGGTGACCCCGATATCGGCGCTCACGACAACGGCATCCACCAGATCGGTCAGGCCCAACACGTCAAGTTGCGGGCCCAAACTGACATCCCAATCACTTACCACCACAATCGTGACCCCTGCCTCGCGCAGATCCCCTAACGCCGCGTGCACATCCGGATACACAACGACCGCGAGGGCCTCCACAAGGATCGTGACCAGATCCTCATGGCGCACCGTCTGAGTGAGCTGCGCAGCACACACGGCGGCACATTCCGCACGCAGCTCGGCGACCGCTGCAGGCGTCGACCCGCGGAGGTGCTGCGCGCGATAGAACGCAATTTCTGCACGAAGGGCATTCGCGATCACCTCGGCGCTGTTGTGGGCGCCCCGGGCGGCAAGCGCCTCACCCACTGCACGAACCGGATCCGCAAGGTGCACCAATGTGCCCATTGCATCGCACAAGAGGGTGGTGACTGGCGCGCCGTGGTAGACCAGACCCTTCTCGTGTCGAGCCGCGGACATATGCGGTTTATACTCCACCGGACCTCGGTGAATGTCACCGTCACGTGGCGCGATCTTCGGTCGAATGTCGCACACGCACAGACGACCACAACAGTAGGAATGGCATCGTGGATTCGAGATGTGCTGCAGCGGGAGTGCTCCTGCCACGCGATGGCATCACGCGCGCGCGTCCTACCGCCGGCCTGCATTCAGACAGTGCAGCCGCTCACGTGAGCGTCAACTAACTCGATGACCCATTTTCAGACAAAGCGTGCGCGACGAACGCGTCAGCAACAACGGCGTCGTGCATCGCGAATCCGACTCACGATCCTCATCATCCTGGGAATCATTGTCGGTGGCACTCTTGCCGGCGGGATCGCTCTCAATCGAGAAATCACCACGATTACCCACGAGACCGCACACATCAACATCGCGACCCTCGGTCAAAATACGTCGATTTATGACCGGTTTAATCACTTACTCGGTGTGGTCGCGGGAACCCAAAATCGCACCATCGTCACCAGCGCCCAGATTCCACCGGTCCTCAAAGAGGCAAGCGTCGCGATTGAGGACAAGCGCTTTTATCAACATCACGGGGTCGACTATCTGCGCCTCATCGGTGCGGCGGCACACGATCTTTCCGGGAGTGGTGGCCTGCAGGGGGGTTCCACGATCACCATGCAGCTGATGAAGGTGCTGGTCCTTGGCGGAAATGACCACTCGGTGTCAGGGAAGATCAAAGAGGCGTATCTCGCGCTGCGGTACGAGAAGTCGCATACCAAAGATCAGATCCTGACCGACTATCTCAACAGCGTCTTTTATGGCAACAACGCGGTGGGAGTCGAGGCGGCATCGATCACCTATTTCAATCGCCACGTAGGTCAACTCAGCCTCGCCCAAGCTGCCCTCTTGGCGGGCCTTCCTCAAGCGCCCACCCAATATGACCCGCTTGTGCACCCGGTGGTCGCAAAAGAGCGCCGCAACGAGGTGCTGGCCCAAATGGCGGCCCAGGGGTATATCACCCCCGCTGCGGCCGCTGCCGCCGAGGCGCAAGGACTCCAACTCACTCCGGGAACGGCATATACGGCCACCCCGCAAGACGGCTATTTCTTCGAGTACGTCAAGCAAAATCTCGAGTCGACGTACGGGCAAGCGGCACTGGCCGACGATGGTCTCAAAATCCACACCACGATTGATCCATCACTTGATCAGGCGGCGTTACACGCGATCGATAGCCAGCTCGGGAGCCCCGGTGATCCGGAGGCAGCCCTTGTGATGATGGATACCCACACGGGCGCGATCCGGGCAATGCAGTCCACGCAACCATTCGGACCAAACAGCCAATTCAATTACGCGACCCAAGCGCTACGCCAACCCGGATCGACCTTTAAAACATTCGTACTCACCACTGCGGTCAATCAAGGGATCAACCCAGATACGACCTACTACCTCTCGCATCCATTGAACTTTGTTGACCCAACTTGGGGTGCGATCAATGTGCAGACCTACAGCAATACGTATCCCGGGCGCATCAACATTCACACCGCGACGCTGCAGTCCGACAACTCGGTCTACACACAGCTCACCCTCGATGTCGGACCCCAAGCGGTTGTCGATACGGCCTACACCCTCGGAATTCCCCGTGATCGCAATCTTCCGGTGGTTGCCTCGATTGGTCTGGGCTCGGGCGTCGTGACCCCGCTCGACATGGCTACGGCATATAGCGCCTTGTCAAATGGTGGCCAACGAGTGACTCCGCTCTCGGTCACACAAATCGTGCCCCCAGAGGGTCCTGTCATCACAACAGAGCCGTCACTCACACGGGTTATCAGCGATGGGGTCGCCTATAACGTGACCCAAATCCTGCACGACAATGTGCTCCAAGGCACAGCCGTCAACGCAAATATTGGCCCCAACATCGCCGGTAAAACAGGCACGACCAACAACTATGTCGACGCATGGTTTGTGGGATACACCCCGTGCTACGCCGCTGCGGTTTGGGTGGGATACCCCAACGCGTCAGGGACCCCCAAAGATCTCACCAATGTCCACGGCATCCAGGTCACCGGCGGAAGTTTCCCCGCGAAAATCTGGGCGGCATTTATGCAACAGGTCCTCAAGGATCCGCACTACGCCTGTCCAGAGCAGGGCTATCCCGTGCCAACGACACCTGTCACATGGAAGCCCTTCACCAGCCAGTTCAGCCAAGCGTATGTCCCGACACCAACACCGGTGACGCCGGCCCAAACGACGACGCCCACCCCAGCGACGCGTCCAACGCCTCCCCCAGCACCTTCCCCACACCCCACCGCCGCGCCGCCACCCCCGTCGCACTAATCCACAATGGCGAATGTTGTGGTGCAACAAACGGGTCCGAGAGTGCCGTGGGCACAGCGCACATCACTCCAGGCGCTACTCCTTGGTGCCGCTGCAGCGATCGCCGCAGCCCTGTGTTATCTCGCTGGACCTCCCGGCGGAGATGCGGCCACACACCTCTATCAGACTGAACTTTTTCGCCAACACGGATTCGTCCTCTGGGACAATCTCTGGTACGCGGGCAGATACAGCTTTGTGAACTACAGCCTGCTCTATTACCCCGCAGTCGTGCTCACCGCACCGGTCGTGGTGATCGCGGGTGCAGTGGGGGCGAGCACGATGGCAGCAGTGCTGCTCATCCAGCGCCAATGGCCGAACATCGGACCCCTCCCGGGGATCTGTATCGCCCTCTCGCTCCCACTTGAGGTCATCGCAGGGGTATATCCATTTCTGTTGGGTATGGCGTTTTCACTGTGGATGCTCGTGGCGGTGCAATCAGGCGCGCTGCGGTGGGCGTCGCTCCTTGCGGTCCTGGCAATTGCCACACATACGCTGGCATTTGGAATGGCGGTCATCGTGCTTGCAAGTTGGGCCCTGACAGATCGCACCTGGATCGCATCGACGCGATACCGCATCTTTGCGGCAGTACTGATCATCCTCGCAATCATTCAACTCGTGCTGTTACGTCTGTTCTCGCTGCCGGGCACGCACTACATTTTTGATCCCAAGGATCTCATCGCGATCCTGGTGATTTGCGGTGTCGGCGGTGTGCTCAGCGCCCAGCGCCCAGAGTTACGCGGCCTGCGCATGGTGTTCATTATCTATGGCCTGCTCAGCGTGATCGACTATGCAATTCCCAATGCGGTCGGAGGAAATACGGTCCGCTTTGCCGTGACCTTCGGCATCGTGCTGATCATCATTCCCCTGTGCATACGCCGATTTCGTCCGGCGTGGGTTGCAGTCGTGTGTCTGGTCATCGTTGCCGTCTGGCAAGCAATTCCACCGATAAATGAATGGCGATACTCCACAAGCTCCCAGGGGCAGTCCGCGGCCTACTGGACGCCAGCATTGCGCTTTCTGGATGGGCACAGCGATCCGAATTTTCGCGTCGAGGTGGTGCAATCCAAGCGCTACTGGGAGGCCTACTACATCGCCCGTGACCACCACGCGATGGCACGTGGTTGGTATCGACAGGATGATTTTCCTGCAAACTCGCTGCTGTATGGCAACCTGACACCTGCCAGCTACCGCACCTGGCTACGTTCACTCGGCGTGAATTACGTGCTGCTGTCCACCGACCAACTCGATTTCACGTCGATTCAGGAAGCGCAGCTTCTGCGCAGCGGACGCTCCGGGTTACAGATGGTTGCGCACGACGGGGCATGGACAATCTACGCGCTCGCTCATCCCACCCCGATCGTAACCCCCACCCAAAATGCCACGCTCGTTGGAGGTTCGGGAACGCAGTTGCAGATTGCAGTACTGCATCCGGGTTGGATCGATATTCGCGTCCATGACACGCCCTACTGGTCGGCCGACGCACCCACAGCCCAAGCCTGTCTCCGGCCAGCGCCAAATGGAATGACTGCCCTCTACAGCGATCGGCCGGGAATGGTCACCTTGTCATTTGAGCTCACGGCCCAACACATGATCGATGCCCTCCTTGGTCGATCGCCGGCATGCGCCATTTCGCCACCGGCGACAGGCGCCATCCCAACTGCGGATCGTCCCGGCTAGCGGGGTGGTGCTCCTTGGGCGCGCAGGCGCTCCCATGCGGTCTGCCAAAACGCAGGTGTCGGAACATAGGGGGTGTTCGTCAAACGCCGATAGGCGATCGCAATGACTGAACACGCACATCCCATGCCAAGGACGCCAAGAATCGGTCCGACCACCCCGCGACCACCCTGCAGTGTGGTGATCATGAGATACCAGGCCGCATACACCGCGCCACGGTGGAGCTGATTTCCCACCGATACCGACAGTGCCACGAGCGGGATGACGACAAGAGCCGCGCACACGACCAGCTGCCAACGCCGCGATGCAAAGAGCGACGCGGCCGCCGCCTGAACAGGGATCGCGAGCAGCACGAGTGACATTGGCCGCACGACCCACTCCACGCCAAGGACAGTGGTCACTGCGATCAAACTCACCGCAACATCTGCCGCCGGCGTCAAACCAAGGCGATTGATTTTGGGAATGCTCACCATGGCGACCGCAAGACCAGCCACGACCATCGCGACAATCACGAGAAGACTTCGCGTCAGAAAGGGCGCATCGCCGGGAAGTGGCGGAGCGCCTGCGGACATGGTCGCCAACACGCCCGCTCGTCCAAGGATCCCACCAATGAGCACAGCAACTCCCCATGGCAGCAGGCGCCATCCGAGTGCAGACACGCCTTCCCAGGCAGCGATCCCCGTCCGATGCAAGCGCATGATCGCATCTATTCCGACAAGTACCACCGGCAACACCAAAAGCAGCAGCAGCAGACGCATCGCAATCGCACTGAGTTGACGACCCGCGAAAAAGATCGCTTGTGTTGGACCAGGAATGCCCTGAGTGACATCAAGCGCATCTGCAAGGCCAAGCACCGCATCACCCGTCGTCGCCAGCTGTGTCGAGGTGAAATGGGTATCTCCAAAGGACGGGGTATCGGGACGCCCCGAAATCGTGACCGCAGGAATGCTGTCGGCAATCACGGGGGCCTGATCTCCAAATGTCTGCGGCACCGCCAATCCCAAAAGCTGTGCGGCGGTGCTTGGAAGGGGCGCCGGCACACCTCCGGCGCGGCGAATCGCCGTCGCGGCCCACCGGCCAAGATCAAGTGCATGAGCGTTCGTGCGACCCCTCATCCATACCCATATCGCGTGATCGACGGCCTCATCCGGGGCATCGATGTTGATCACTGCACCGATTTGCATGCCGTGTCGATGCGCCAAAAACCACCGCATTCCGGCATTGCCGACGGTGCTTGCATCGCTCGAGAGAAAAATGAGGGGGCGCTGATGGGTGGTTGCTGCAGACAATTGGGCAAGGGCAACCAGCATCCCTGTCGCGCTTGCATCACTCGGGGCGCCCGCACGCATGTCACGCGGGGCACTGATCACAATGGCCGGAAGCGCGGCAGACCCGGTCGTCGCTCCCGGCAACTCGAGTGCGACATTGTTTCCAGAAATCAGTCGATCATGCCATCGCGCAACAAAGGCTTGCTGCAGCACATGTGCGTGCCCAGAGGCAGCGAGAGCGGACCCCGAAATCGCCACAAATTGTTGTGCGACCCATGCACCTGCATGCACATCCCCCGCTGATCCGGGAAGGCGATTCGGGGCAAGGGAGACGAGTTGCTGACTTGTCGCCACGACGACCGCGCCATTGACCGCTGGCGGAACGGCGGGCTGCGACAAACCCCCTGGAGACTGCAGCGTCAACAAGAGGATGATCACGCCCACGATGCTGATCAGCCAACCGATTCTGTAGACCCGTCGATTCAGCATCAGCAGGTTCTCCCCGCACACTCACCGATTTGGTCCTGACCACGACTAGGATGATGTCTGCCGCAAAAAGATGCTGTTGAGATATGCAGTGAACGCCGACACCCTGAGGGACGACAATCGTGCTTTCCCGAATTCACGTTGGCATGAAGCATTTGGCCGATTATCACTCGATCGTCGCCCATGAATTGCTCGCGGAAATCACCGATCTTGCCGACGAACTCCGCGGACTTCGGGTCTGTCATATCAACGCGACAAGCTATGGCGGAGGAGTCGCCGAGATTCTGACCAGTCTCGTGCCACTGATGAACGATGTGGGAATTGCCGCGGAGTGGCGCGTCATGTTTGGCCGCGAAGAGTTTTTTCAGGTGACCAAGGCGATCCACAACGCCCTGCAAGGTGCCTCGACGGGAATCACTCCAGCCGACGAGCGCATCTTCGAGCGTTACAACCTGCTCAATGCCGGTGGTCTGGATGGTGAGTATGACGTCGTGATCGTTCACGATCCTCAGCCGCTGGCCCTGCGCGGAAATACCCCGACGCTGGACACTGCCAAATGGGTGTGGCGGTGTCACATCGATCTCTCTGATCCCAACCCGGGGGTCTTGGAATATTTGCGTCCCATGATCGAAGGGTATGACGCAACCGTCTTTCATATGGCTCAGTACGTTCCTCAGGGCGATATTCCAAATGTGGTGATCGTGCCTCCGGCAATCGATCCACTCACCCCGAAAAATATGGCGCTCTCACCGGAGGACGCAGCGTACATCGTCGGCCAGTTCGGCCTCGACCCCTCGCGACCCCTCGCACTCCAGGTATCACGCTTTGATCCGTGGAAAGACCCATTGGGAGTGATCGATGCATATCGCCTCGCGCGCCCGCACATTCCCGGTCTTCAGCTCGCGCTGATCGGCTCCATGGCCACCGATGACCCCGAGGGCTGGGAGTATTACAACCGCACCGTCGATTATGCGCACGGCGATCGCGATATTTCGATCCTGACCAACCTCAACAACGTCGGTGGACTTGAGGTCAATGCCTTCCAAGTCCATGCCAATATGGTCATACAAAAATCGACCCGTGAAGGATTCGGGCTCACGGTGACAGAGTCAATGTGGAAGGCGCGTCCCACAATTGGCGGCGATACTGGGGGAATCACACTGCAAATCGAGGACGGCGTGACCGGTTATCTCGTGCGTTCACCTGCGGAGTGTGCGCACTCCATGCGTGAAATTATGGATCAGCCCAGTGCTGCTCGGGCAATGGCACAACGAGGAAAAGAACATGTGCGTGCGGAGTTTCTGACACCGCGTCTTCTCCGAGATTGGTTGCGCATTCTCACCGACCTGACCCATCGCCAATGACGTCACCCGCCTCCCAACGACCCGACGAAGTCATTCTCGTCTCAAATCGCGGTCCGGTTACCTTTGACATTGATGCGGACGGACACCCCATCACGATCCGTGGCGGTGGTGGGCTCGTCACCGCACTGTCTGGCCTTGTTGATTTGACTCCGGTGGTGTGGATCTCTGCGGCGATCTCGGATGAGGATGCCCGCATTCAGGCGGAGGCTGGAGACGCTGCGATCTCGCTCCCTGATCAGCGCGGCACCACTGCAGGACGATTTGTCGTGATCGATCCCGCAGTCTATGACCAGTACTACAACATCATCGCCAATCCGATGTTGTGGTTCATCCAGCATTACCTGTGGAATCTCTCGCAGGCGCCCGATATTCGTCGCGGCGAGCTCGATGCATGGGAACATGGCTATCAGGTTGCGAATGCGCAATTTGCCGATGTGGTCTCACAAGAGCTTGCACGTCGCCCCGAAGCAATCGTGATGTTGCACGACTATCACCTGTACACCGCCCCAGGAATCATTCGCGCGGCACATCCCGATGCATTTCTGCACTTTTTCGTGCACATCCCGTGGAGCCAACCGGACTACTGGCGGGTCCTGCCCAACCACATCCGCGAAGCGATTTTGGAAGGCCTGTTGGCCAACGACATCATTGCCTTCCACACCTCGCGCTATGCGAGAAACTTTCTGTTGTGTTGCGAGGACCACCTCGGTTTGCGCGTCGACTATGAACGACGTCTGGTGCACTGGCATGGCCGCGATGTGTGGGTGCGCTCGTATCCCATCTCGGTCAATGCCCCGGCATTTGAAGCAATTGCTAAGTCGCCGGAAGTTGCGGAAGAAGAGGGCGCCATCCTTCGCCGTCGGCGCACCCATCTGATCGTGCGCGTGGATCGGGCTGATTTGTCAAAAAACGCCATCCGGGGCTTCCAGGCATTCGATGTGTTTCTCGATCGATATCCCGAATTTCTCGAAGAGATCACGTTTTTGGCGCTCATCCAGCCATCGCGCCAAGATGTCCCGGAATACGTTGACTATTTGGCGAAGATTCAGGAAGCCGTGTCGCGTATCAATACCAAGCATGGGAACACCGATTGGATGCCCATCGATTTGCGCATTGAATCCAATATGGCCCGTGCGGTCGCCGCGTATAAGCACTATGACGTACTCATGGTGAATGCGATTTATGACGGAATGAACCTAGTGGCCAAAGAGGGCCCACTCATCAATGAACGCGATGGGGTCATGATCTTGAGTGAGAACACTGGGGCGCACGAGGAGCTTGGTTCCTTTGCGGTATCGGTGAATCCCTTCGATATCGAACATCAGGCCGAGGCCCTGTACGACGCGCTCACGATGCCGGCGAATGAACGACACGAGCGACTCCTGCACATCAAGCGGATCGTGCACGAAAACGACATCGAAAAGTGGATCACCGCACAGCGCACCGATATCACCGAAAAGCGTGCGCACGACGGCACGAGCGCGTAAACCCGCCGACCCTCGATCTGTGGCAAGAGCTGCGTACCACGGCACAATTGCATGCTCGTGAAACGCACACTCAAGGATTGACTCCGGCGGAAAAATCGACGACATTCGCTGTAGCACCGCGTCAAACTGTGTGTGTCACGTCAACCCCGTTCACCACAGATCGGTTCGATGATGTCCAGCGCAGATATCCCGTCTCTTGAAATTTCGGCCGCTGCCCCGGCTCGGCCACCGATTGCGGGCATTCGTGCCGGCATCGCCCGTCGTGCAGCACAGGGCTTTGATGCGGTCTGGTGGGCAGATCACCTTCTCCATTGGTTTCCCACCTCGATTTGGACGAAAGATCTCGTGCCACAGGCGGAGCAACAACCGAGCCCCCATGTGTGGATGGATCCTTTTGCCGTGATCGCGGGAACGGCAGATGCCGCGCCGACAATGCGGCTCGGGGTGGGGGTCACCGACACCGTTCGTCGTCATCCAGCGGCGCTTGCCCAAACTGCCCTCACCCTTGACCACATCACCGAGGGACGATTCATTTTGGGCGTTGGCACCGGAGAATCGCTCAACCTCACACCCCTCGGAATGGAAAATCACCATCCGGTAGGTCGGTTGGAGGAGGCGCTCACCGTCCTGCGCATGCTGTTTGCAACCTCCGATGAGATCGACTTCAGCGGCCGCCATCTCACACTTCGCGCAGTCGCGGTCGGCCTCCGCCCATTCGGCGCGACGCCACCGCCAATTTGGGTTGCCGCTCACGGTCCACGGGGCCTTGAGATGACGGGGCGACTCGGTGATGGATGGCTTCCCCTCTGCCCAGATCCTGCGACCTACGCCGACATGTGGGCACAGGTACAAGCAAGTCGTCAGGCTGCAGGACGCGACACGGATGCGATCACACCCGGGTGCTATGTCCGCGTCGTCATTGCCGAGGATGACGAACATGCGCGTCGCCTGGCCACACGTTCGTTGCTGCTTCGATTTATCGCCCTTACCGGCTCATCTGAGGCATTCCATCGCCACGGCGTCGAGCATCCACTTGGGGCGGGCGTCATGGGATTGACGCAATTTGTCCCATCGGGTCTGACGCGTGCACATGCGCAAGAACTGGCCGAAAAGGTTCCCGACGG
>Ga0164296_1001632_pt1 | contig 23325 bp, 17 predicted proteins | sample GEODES057metaG_FD_113533 | JGI IMG/M metagenome (GOLD analysis project Ga0164296, IMG submission 113533) | Dystrophic lake water microbial communities from Trout Bog Lake, Wisconsin, USA - GEODES057 metaG | ecosystem: Environmental > Aquatic > Freshwater > Lake | place: USA: Trout Bog Lake...
CTCGCCGCCGATCCGCGGCACCAGCGTCACCCGCCCCCGTCCGCCGCTTTGGCGGCTGAGCGCATCGCGGATATGGGGGACAGCGGCGGTTTCTCGCAGCCAGATCCGGATTGACGCACCGGCCTGTGCCGCGGCTTGGTCTAATCCGGTGACATCCATGGCGGTAATACGGGTTGCCTCACCCTCGGTCTTGATATCGGCGGTGACCATGATGTTGCTGCCATTGGTCAGCAACTCCCGCGCGCGGCCAAGAACTTCGCTGAAGCAGGTGATCTCCACGGACCCCGAGGCATCGGAAATGCGGACCCATGCCATGCGGCTGCCGGTGCGAGTGATACGCTCTTTGATGGCGGTCACGGTTCCTGCAAGCTTCACGCGGCCGCTGGCTTTTTCGGCCTGCGCCGTCGGTAGAACCTGCAGGCGGCGCAGCGCCTGGGTGTAGGCATCCAGCGGATGAGCGGTCAGGTGGAACCCCGCAGCGTCGGCTTCGAAGGCCAAGCGCTCTAGCGGTGGCCAGTCTTGGATATCGGGCAGGCGCAGTTTTTCCGGTTTGGTGGCGGCGCCGCCGAAAAGACCGATTTGGCCCGACTCTTTCTCCTGCTGATCGGCCTGAGCGCGCCGTAGTATTATTTCGGCACCCGCGAACAGCCGAGCACGGTTGGTGTCTAGCCGGTCGAATGCGCCGGCCTTGATGAGACCTTCCAACTGCATACGGTTGATCTGCCGCGGATCGACCCGGGTGGAGAAATCCGCCAAGTCTGCAAATGGTGTATCGCCGCGTGCGGCGACGACGCTTTGCATGGCGCTGAAACCGACTTTCTTGATCGCGGCAAGGGCGTAGCGAATGGCGAGTTGCCCGTCCTCCATCCGCTCAACGGTGAAATCGGCCCCGGAGACATTGATATCCGGTGGCAGGATTTTGATCTTTGCGCGTTCGGCTTCCTGCTTCAGGGATGCTAGGCGGTCGGTGTTGTTGATGCCCAGGCTCATACAGGCGGCCAGGAACACTTCCGGGTGGTTCGCTTTCAGCCAGGCGGTTTGATAGGCGACGAGGGCATAGGCAGCGGCGTGCGATTTATTGAAACCGTAGTCGGCGAATTTCGCCATGAGATCGAAGACTTCGGTGGCTTTTTCGGGATCGATGCCGCGCTCGATGGCTCCCTTGGTGAAGATCCCGCGTTGCGCTTCCATTTCGGCGGCGATCTTCTTACCCATGGCGCGGCGCAGCAGATCGGCGCCGCCCAGGGAGTAGCCTGCCATCTTCTGGGCGATCTGCATCACCTGTTCCTGGTAGACCATGATGCCATAGGTTTCGGCCAGGATGTCGTGGATCTCGGGGTGCGGCGCGTCCCATTTCTCGCCATGCTTGCGGCGGCAGTAATCGGGGATATTGGCCATTGGACCGGGGCGATACAGGGCGACTGCGGCGATAAGGTCCTCGAAGCGGTCGGGCTTCATCTGGCGCAGCGTGTCGCGCATGCCCTGGCCTTCAAGCTGGAACACCCCGCCGGCATCGCCTTTCGCCAGCATGTCGTATGTCTTCTTATCGTCCAGCGGTAGCCGGTTCAGATCGACAGGCGTGCCGAGGCCGATCAGGAAATTTTCGGCTCTGCGCAGGATGGTCAGCGTGGTCAGGCCCAGGAAGTCGAATTTTACCAGGCCCGCCTGCTCGACATGCTTCATCGAATACTGGGTAACCAGGAAGTCCGATTTAGGATCCTTGTAGAGCGGCACTAACTCCACCAAGGGGCGGTCACCGATAACGACGCCGGCGGCGTGGGTGGAGGCGTGGCGATACAGGCCCTCGACCCGCAGGGCAATCTCCATCAGACGCGCGACCGCTTCGTCGTCCTGCTTCATCGCTTGCAGCCGCGGCTCCCCGTCGATTGCCTGCTGCAGGGTGACGGGCTTGGCGGGGTTGTTGGGGATGAGTTCGGCAACTTTGTTGACCTGGCCAAAGGGCAAGCCCAGCACGCGGCCGACGTCTCGCACGGCGGCGCGGGCCTGAAGTTTACCGAAGGTAATGATCTGCGCGACGCGATCGGCGCCATATTCGTTGCGCACGTAGTCGATTACGCGATCGCGGCCTTCCTGACAGAAGTCGATGTCGAAGTCGGGCATCGACACGCGTTCGGGGTTCAGAAAGCGTTCGAACAGCAGGTTGAAGCGCAGCGGGTCCAGATCGGTGATGGTCAGCGCCCAGGCAGCAACCGATCCCGCGCCCGATCCGCGACCGGGGCCGACCGGGATGCCCTGAGCTTTCGACCACTGGATAAAGTCAGCGACGATCAAGAAGTAGCCCGAGAACCCCATCTTGGCGATGACGCTCAACTCATAATCCAGGCGCTGGCGGTAGACTTCCCGCGTGGCCGCGTCTGCGCCAACGGCGTTCATCCGCGCATCCAGACCCTCCACGGCCATGGCGCGAACGGTTTCCTCTTCACTGGCGCCCGGGCGGACTTTGGGGCAGATCGGCAGCAGCGGTTTGCGGGTTTCGGCCATCACCGCGCAGCGGCGGGCGATGGCGAGGGTGTTGTCGCAGGCTTCGGGCAGGTCGGCGAACAAGGCGCGCATCGTGGCTGCCGGCTTGAACCAATGCTCCCCGGTGACACGGCGTCGCTCTTTTTCTGACAGCGTGCGGCCCTCAGCGATGCATAGCAGGGCGTCGTGTGCCTCATGCATTCCTGGTTCGGCGTAATAACAATCATTGGTAGCGACAAGCGGGATGCCGCGAGCGTCGGCGATGCCGATAAGAGCCGGCTCGATGGCGGCTTCGACAGGTAAAAAATGCCGGTGCAACTCCTGGATGGTGCGCTCCGGGAACGCCTCCTGCATCGCGTCCAGCAACCGCTCGGCCTCCGGCTTCTGCCCTTCCGCCAGTAGACGAGCGATCGGGCCTGTCGTGCCGCCAGTCAGCAGCAGCAGGCCAGCGGCCGCCTCTGCGATCACGTCGAATGGCACCTGGGCTTTCAGCGACGGGTCGGTGTCGAGAAAGCCTTTGGATGAGATTTTCTGCAGGTTTGCCATGCCGATGGCATCTTGCGCCAGAAACACAACCGGGTCGGGCGGCAGGCGCGGGTTGTCGGCGCGGGTGACAGCGATCTGGCAGCCGATGATCGGCTGTATGCCCTTGCCGGCGGCGTATTGAGAAAATTCCAGGGCGCCGAAGAGGTTGCCGGTATCGGTGATCGCTGCGGCGGGCATGGCGTTCGTTTTCGCCAAGGCGGCGATTTTGTCCGGCCGGATGGCACCCTCCGACAAGGAGTAGGCGGAGTGCGTGCGCAAATGGACGAAATCGGCATGGGGCATAACCCAATGATATAGACGGTCTGACGAGTCTGGGGAGGGCTGATGTCACCGGCCGGTAGGCTGGGTCACGCAAGGAACCCCTTGTGATCGCGCGGCGTGGGCATTAAGCCCTGGCCTTCCCATCGTCCCCTCGTCTCACGACAAAGGTTCAATTCATGTTCTCACGCATGCTCGGCTTCATGTCAGCCGACATGGCCATTGACTTGGGAACCGCGAACACGCTGGTTTATGTCAAGGGCCGCGGTATCGTTCTGGCAGAGCCAAGTGTCGTCGCGATAGCCGACGTTCGCGGCAAAAAGCAGGTTGTCGCCGTCGGCGAGGAAGCCAAGCAGATGCTTGGCCGCACACCGGGTTACATCACCGCCAGCCGCCCGCTGCGGGATGGCGTTATCGCAGACTTCGAAGTGGCGGAGGAAATGATCAAGCATTTCATCCGCAAAGTGCACAACCGCCGTGGTTTCGCCTCCCCGTTGATCATCATCTGTGTTCCGTCTGGCTCCACCGCGGTGGAGCGTCGGGCAATTCAGGAAAGCGCTGAAAGCGCCGGCGCCCGCAGGGTGCAACTGATCGAGGAGCCGATGGCCGCGGCGATCGGCGCTGGCCTGCCGGTGACCGAACCGTCCGGCAGCATGGTTGTCGACATCGGCGGCGGCACGACGGAAGTCGCGGTGATCTCGTTGGGCGGTATCGTCTATTCCCGCAGCGTCCGCGTCGGCGGCGACAAGATGGATGAGGCGATCATCAGCTATATCCGGCGTAATCATAATTTGTTGATCGGTGAGTCCTCGGCCGAACGGATCAAGATGGAAATCGGCGCGGCCGGCGCGTGGGAAGGTGGCGATGAAGGCCCCTATCGCGAAGTGCGCGGCCGCGATCTGATGAATGGCGTCCCGCGGGAGGTGCTGGTCAGCCAACGCCAGATCGCCGAGAGCTTGGCAGAGCCGGTATCGGCGATTGTCGAGGGGGTGAAAGTGGCGCTGGAGAATACGCCGCCCGAACTGGCTGCCGACATCGTCGACAAGGGCATCGTCCTGACCGGCGGAGGCGCCTTGCTGTATCGTCTCGATGAAGTCTTGCGCGAAGCGACGGGTCTTGCGGTCGTGATCGCCGAGAACCCGCTGCAGTGTGTTGCCCTGGGTACCGGTCGGGCTCTGGAAGAGAGAAAGCGTTTGAGTAACGTGCTTACGAGCATGTATTAACGCCTGAAGGGACGAGGTCGGACGCGGCAGGTTTCGACCTGTCAGTTGGCTTCGAGATAAAGGGACGGGCAGAGTGCTGCGAATGGTGATACCGGCTCAGCGAAGCCCGGCCCGGGCGCTGGATTGCCGGAGGTGGGATTGATCCGCCTGTCGATCCAGGCGCGGCAGGCGCTCGCCAAACTCACCCTGCCGGTGCTGATCGTGGTGGCTTTCGGCGTGATGCTGCTGGGTAAGGCTGATGCCCTGCTAGCCGAGCGCGCCCGCACGGGGCTGGCCGACGCTTTGGCCCCCATCTACGCGGTGATCGCCGGTCCCTTCGCTAAACTCAGCGGCGCCATTAGCGACGCCTCTGACCTTTGGAATCTGCGCGAAGAGAATGTCCGGCTGCGCGAGGAGAACGATAAGCTTCGCCGCTGGCAGTCGATCGCGCTGGCATTGGATGCGGAAAACGAGCGTCTGAAAGCCAGTCTGCGGTGGATCCCCGATCCTCAGGCGTCGTTCGTCACCGCCCGCGTCGTCGCGGATGCTGGCGGTGTCTACGCCAAGGCCGTGCTTTTGTCCGTCGGTCCCAACCATGGCATTCGCAAGGGCGAAATTGCCCTGGATGAACGAGGGTTGGTCGGTCGGATCACCGAAGTTGGCGCCCGCACCGCGCGCGTATTGCTGATCACCGATCTTAATAGCCGGATCCCGGTGATCCTGGAGACGTCGCGCGCCCATGCCATCATGATCGGCACCAACGGTCCCCGGCCGCGGCTGATTTATTGGCCCGAAGGGGTGATGCCGCAGGAGGGGGAGCGGGTCGTGACGAGTGCCGAGGCGAACGCTTTCCCGGCCAATCTTCCCGTCGGCACGGTTCATTTCAATGCCAATGGCTCCCCGGATATAGAGCCGGCGGCCATGTTGCAGCGGCTAGAGGTGGTGCGGATTTTCGACTACGGCTTGAACGGTGTGACGCCACCGGAGCCACCGCAGCGACCTACGCCGGGACGGCATTGACAGCGATGGACGTTCGGGGAGCTTGCTTACCAGCGCGACGCGTCGCCTCTTCGTGCCGGAGTATGATCTAATGGCGCACATCGATCGCCGCCCCGGGATCCGTCCGCGGCCAAGCATCGGCCGCCGCTTGGATATTATTGCGCGGGTCTGTTTTCCGGGGTGCGTCACCTTGCTGCTGATGCTGTTTACCCAGGCGCCGATGGGCATACCTGGGCAAGCGGTCTTGCTGCCGGCGGTGACACTTGGTTCGGTTTGGTTCTGGTCTTTGGTCCGCCCCGACAGTATGCCGCCGCCGCTGGTGTTTTTGCTGGGAATTTTAGCCGATCTCATGGGCTATCTGCCGTTGGGAGTCTGCACCTTTACCTTACTGGCGGTGCATGGTTTGGCATTTTCCTTGCGCCGCCGCTTGGTTCATGCGGGGTTCGCACTTATCTGGATAGCGTTCGGCATCGTCGCGTTTGCCGCATCCATTCTGATCTGGCTGTTGGTCATGTTGCTGACATTCCGTCTTTTCACGCCGATGCCCGCGCTGTTTCAGGCGCTGCTGGCCTGTGCCGTTTACCCGATCCTGGCCATTCCGTTCTCTGCCGCTCACCGCTCTATCGCCAATACGGATCAACTCTGACCCATGAAACGCGAGGGCGAGAGGACAGGGGTTTTTACGCGTAGGGCCTTGCTTCTGATGGGCGGCCAGGTGTCCGTCCTTGGGCTGCTTGGGGCGCGGCTCTATCAGGTGCAGGTCAACGAAGGTGCCCGTTACACGACGCTGGCCAATGAAAACCGCATCAGCGCGCGGATGGTCGCGCCGCCGCGTGGACGTATTCTCGATCGCTATGGCACGGTTATCGGCGGCAACATAACCAACTGGCGCGCCATCATGATGGTCGAGCAGAGCAATAATATCGCCGGGACGTTGGACACCTTCGCCAACCTCCTCTCTTTGAGTGACTGGGAGCGCAGCCGCATTGAGCGCGAATTGCATCGGCGGCGGAAATATATCCCGATCCTGCTGCGGGAATTCCTCTCCTGGGACGAAATGGCGTTGATCGAGGTCAATGCACCAGACCTGCCCGGTATCGTCGTCGATTCCGGCACCACGCGGCATTACCCGTTCGGTCAGAAGTTGGCACATGTCGTTGGCTACGTCGCGCCGCCCAATGAGGCGGACGTGGCCGACGACCCTTTGCTGGCTCTGCCGGGATTGCGCATAGGCCGATCGGGGATGGAGAAATATCATGATGTGGCGATGCGGGGGCGTGCTGGCGCCTTGCAACTTGAAGTAAACGCTGTCGGCCGCGTGATCCGTGAACTCGATCGCGAGGAGGGTATTCCGGGCGAAGATGTCTCCCTCACGATCGACGCCGGCCTCCAGGGCGCTGTCCTGAACATGATGGGCGACGAGAGTGCGAGCGCTGTTGTCATGGACTGCCGCAATGGTGAGGTCTTGGCGATGGCGACGAACCCGTCGTTTGACCCGTCCGTCTTCAATTCCGGTGTTTCGGAAACGCAGTGGCTGGAATGGACGAAAGACAAGCGTACGCCGCTGATCAATAAAGCGACCTCGGGTCTTTATGCGCCGGGTTCCACGTTCAAGATGGCGGTGGCACTGGCGGGGCTGGAGGCGAAGGCGATCACGCCTGGCGATCGGATCGACTGCCCTGGCTACCTGGACCTTGGAGACACGCGTTTCCACTGCTGGCGCAAGGGCGGGCACGGTATGCTGGACCTGCGCGGCGGGCTGAAAAATAGCTGCGACGTGTATTTCTACGAAGTCGCTCGTCGTGTCGGCGTTGACCATATCGCGGCAATGTCGAACCGGATGGGCCTTGGCGTCGAACTGGAATTGGATCTGCCCGGCCAGCGCGTCGGCTTGGTACCGACACGGGAATGGCGGATTAGCCGAGGCCATGCGTGGAATATGGGCGATACCATCGTGAGTGGGATTGGCCAGGGGTATATCCAGGTCACGCCTCTGCAACTGGCGACCTATGTATCTCGCTTGGCCAGCGGACGCATGGTGCAGCCGCATTTGACCCGCAGCATCGCTGGGGTCGTCCAGCCGGGTGCGCAGGCTGACGATTGGCCCGTTATCGGACTGCCGGATAAAATGCTGCATACCGTCCGCGAGGGGATGTGGGCCGTCGTGAATGAGCAGGGCGGCACCGCCCCGCTGGCGAAACTTGCTGACCCAACGATGCAACTGGCCGGCAAGACAGGCTCTGCCCAGGTGCGCCGCGTGTCGCGCGAAATGCGTGAAAGCGGCAATTTCGACAGTGAGAAATTGCCTTGGGAATACCGTCCGCACGCGCTGTTTGTCGCTTACGCGCCGTATGATTCGCCTCGCTACGCGCTGTCGGTTGTCATCGAGCACGGCAATGCCGGTGCCGCCGCGGCCGCACCGCTGGCCCAAGCGATCATGACCGAGACATTGCGACGCGATCCCGCCAATCGGACTGATGCGTTGCCACGCCAAATGGCGGAGGTGGGGCGATGATGGATCGTCGCCTCTGGCGGGAACCATCTTTCGACATCATGGCGAAGATCCTGCAGATCATCTGGATTTACGTCTTGTTGCTCTGCGCTCTGGCCGCAGTCGGCTATACGGCGCTTTACAGTGCCGCCGGCGGTGCGCCCGAGCCTTATGCGACACGTCATGCGCTGCGCTTTGCGTTCGGTCTGGTGTTGGCCTTGGCGATCAGCTTGGTGGACATCCGCTGGATCGCGAAACTGGCCTGGCCCGCTTGGATCGGCGGCGTCGCGTTGCTGGTTCTGGTGTTGCGGATGGGCCATGTCGGTAAGGGCGCGCAGCGCTGGTTGGAATTGGGCGGGCTGCAGTTGCAACCGTCGGAGTTGATGAAACTGGCATTGGTCCTAGCGCTGGCGTCGTGGTTTCACCGCGCTTCGTGGGAGCGGATGGGCAATCCGCTCTTTCTCATCCCGCCGATCATTGCCACGCTGATCCCCGTCGGCCTTATTCTGAAAGAACCCAATCTGGGCACGGCAACCATCACGGCGCTGCTTGGCGGATGCATCTTCTTCGCCGCGGGCGTGCGGTGGTGGAAATTTTTGCTGGTTATTCTGCCGATCCCGCTGCTGGCCCGCGTTGCCTATAGCCATCTGCACGACTACCAGCGTGCCCGCATCGACACATTCATGCACCCGGAAAGCGATCCGCTTGGCGCTGGGTATAACATCATCCAGTCGAAAATCGCGCTCGGCTCCGGCGGTATGTGGGGCAAGGGCTTCCTGCAGGGTACCCAAGGGCATCTGGATTTTCTGCCGGAAAAGCAGACCGATTTCATTTTCACCATGATCGGCGAGGAGTTCGGCTTGGTCGGCGGCCTGGCGGTCATGACGTTGCTGGCGTTCATCATCCTGGGCGGCATGTTGATCGCCCTGCGCTGCCGGCATCAGTTCGGCCGTTTGGTGGCGCTGGGGATCGCCTGCAATTTTTTCCTGTATGTCTTTGTCAATATTGCCATGGTGATGGGCGCTATCCCAGTCGGTGGTGTGCCGCTGCCACTGGTGTCTCACGGCGGGTCGGCGATGCTGACCGTGATGGTCGGCTTTGGCATCCTTCTGTCGGTTCATGTGCATCGGGATGTGGAGTTTCCGCCCGCGCGCGATAGGTACTGACGGGGCACCGGTCCCACCAGACCGAAACTGCCCCATGCCGCGACCCGCACCGTTTCTTGCCAAAGTGTCGTTCCGGCTTTGCATGCGGCCTATGTCGGTATGCTTTACACCGTCATAGATGCTGTGGTCCGCATCGGTCGGTACCGTGTCGCGCTAGACGACATTCCCCGATCTGCATCCCCGATCTGTATCCCCGCGACGGACGGTTCCGATGGGATGGCTTGGGCGCGTCGGTTTCGGCAGAACGCAATCGGTCTGGTGCACTTGGGTCAGTCGGCGCGCCTGGCCTTCCGTGCCGCCGGCAAAGGCCTCAGCCCCATCGGCCGAGCGCGGCCTTGTGGGATTTGTGCAGAACCCAGAGTGTCCAGATAAGCTGCGGCGGCAGGACGAGCAGGGGGACGAAGATCTTCCAGTTGCCGGGCGTCACCAGAAACAGGCAGCAGCAAAGCCCACCATAAACGGCGAACCCCCAGTGGATGAGGGTTATCGTCACGGCGTTCATGCCAGAGCGTTGAGCGACTTGGTATAAATGTCCCCTATGTGGTTTTGCCAGTGGCTCGCCGTCTTTGGCTCGACGGATCAGGGTGAAGGCAACGTCGTAGAGAACGCCGGAAATTAGCATGGGTACCAGAAGGAAGGACAGCGGAACGCCGTCGAACCGGCTGGCGACGATTGCCAGCATTGCCAGCATGAAGCCGCAGAACTGGCTACCGACGTCACCCATAAAGATGCGTGCGCGCGGGAAATTGAATGGCAGAAAGCCGGCTAGCCCCGCTGCCAAAAGGCCGGCGGCCGCATAGGCGAACCAGCCGCCGAAATGTTGCGCGATGAGTGCCAGAAACACGGAGGCGATAAGGCTGACGCCGCTTGCCAGGCCGTTCATCCCGTCGATGAAATTCATCGCGTTCGTGGTGAACAGGATCCATGCCACGGATACCGCGGCGCCGATCCAGCCCAAATTGATCGGCGCTAGGTAGGGCAGATGAGGATCGGTGACATACAGCCCGCTGTAAACGGCCACCAGGGCGGCGCCCAACTGCGCCCCGAGCTTGATGGTAAAGGGCCAATCGAAGATGTCATCCAGTAGGGACACCAGGGCGATCGCGAGTGATGCCCCGATCATGCCGCGGAAATACGGATCGGCCAGACGCGCGAACTCGGCATAGCGGTAGAGAAAGGAAATCCCGACCAGGAATGTCAGCACCACGCCGACACCGCCGCCCTTTGGCGTTGGCTTGTCGTGCATCTTCCGTGCTTCCGGCGTGTCCATCAGCCTCGCTGAGATCATCAGACGCACGAGGATGGCCGACAGGACGACGAGGGCGATAGACAGGGCGATATGGCGGAGGAGTGCGGCGTGGGTCATGCAAGGGCGATCCGGCGAAGGCGAGCCGGTTCGTCTATCCCCGAATGGTGCGGCCTGTCACCCGCCGCTATGCTCAACCGGGCCATGCGCACAGGCGATCGGGGCGCGTGATACCATCTGGCCGATCATGCGCTTTGGCGCGCAGTGCTAGAGGATTCACCTCACGGCTGGTGCAACATTTGCCCTGGCCGCTGCTAGCGCCGGAAACCCTCCAACTCATCTTTTGCCCAGTCGATCGCCTGTTGGATCGTCTGGCCGCTGACGAGTTTCGACACCATGGTTGGGATTAGGCCGCGGTTCCATGCCTGCACGCCGATTTCCGGCGGGCCGGAGGAGCCGGTAACGAAGTATTCAGCGTCGTGCCAGGGGCGGATCGGGTAGTTGTAAACCGTGCCCTTGGGCGGTCCGACCTCTTCCCAAACCTTGAAATCGGACATCGAGAGATAGGGCGGAATATCATACCCATCGACGGCCGTGGTCAGTGTCTCCATCTGTTCGCGGCTGCCGAGATAGGTCAGCAGATCCCGCGCGGCTGGTTTGTTCTGGGCGAAGGTCCAAAGTCCGAAGAAATAGGGGCGCATCGGCACCAACCGGCCTTTCGGGCCGCGGGGGTTGGGGAACGTCCAGCAGTCTTGGGCGATCTGCGGCGCGTCACGCTTGGCGACGGCCCAGGCCGAGGGAGGGTTCCAGATCAGCGCCGATTTTCCGGCGATCAGAGCGCGGTTGTTGGATGCGTCGTCAAAGCTGACGGTATCAGACGGCAGCCATGGTGCCATGCGCTTGGCATATTCCAAGGCCATCCTGACATTGTCGGAATCAACGGTGATGTTGCCCTTTGCGTCCACGAGATCGGCACCGAATGCGCCGAAGGTGGCACCCCATGTCTGGTTAGAATCGGTTGTGGTGCCGCAGCCCAGAGCGAAGCCGTACCCTGCCTTGAAGCATGCCTCGGCCGCCTTCAACTGCGTTTCATAGGTCCAGTCAGCGGCGGTCTGGGGACTGGATTCATGGTTTGGGTATAGGGCCTGGACGTCGATGCCGGCATATTTCTTCAAAAGGCTGATGCGGGCGCAGGTGGCCAGCGGCGCGGACCCCCAGGCCACGGGGACTGCTTTCCAGTGCCCTTCCGACACCCCCAGATACTCATACGCGCGGCCGATCTTGCCGTATTTGGCGATGAATGTCCGCATGATGTCGTCAACCGGCTCAAGCTGTTCGGCATATTCATGCACCGACCACATGTCGAAAGCGTAGATATCGTGCCCGGTCTTGGCCTGCGCCTCTGCGGCCATGGTGATGTTGATCTTGTTGCCGATAGCCGTGAGGAAGTCGAGTTCAACATCGACCTTGTTCCGCTCGGCCCATGCGCCGACCAGCGTGCGCATGGCCGTATTGCCGGCGGGGACCCAGTGATCCCAGAGGGCGACCTTCAGGCGGCCGGCGGCACCAGCCGTACGAATATGGACAAGGGGCAGCGTTCCCGCTGCGACACCGAGGCGTAGAGCCTTGCGGCGCGACATGCGCTTGATCATGGGCGGTTTCTCCCTGTGTGCGGCTGTTTGCCGCTTATTATTAACGCCTTGGCACTATGGCTGGGCTTGAAGGCCGTCGGCAAGGGTTCGCCGCGGATTATTCGCGTGTGTTGTGTCGAAAAAACTTACAAAAACGGACGAACATAAACATAGACGCGACGTATCGTATTGTAATGTAGATAATATTACATTTGGCATGATTAATGCTCCACCCTGACCGCTGCGATCGTCGGGATTCGATGGGTCGCTGAAGGGAAGGCAGGCAGGGTATGCGTCGGGCTTTTGTGATTGGTGTCGCTTTTATCGTCGCGACGTTGCTCCCCGGCCGCGCGGATGCGCTGGATTGGACTGGGGACTCGCTGACGGCCACGTTTCAGGACCCGTACACCGTCCCCGCTTATACTGACGGTGGCATATCCATAACCGTCCCCGGTACTGGGGCTGCGAGCCCAGGCGGCCTTCAGACCCTGAATGTTGATGTAACGGCAACGCAGATAAGTCTTTACTCACCGGACAGCTCAGTTGGCCAAATAGAGCCTGGTCCGTTCGATGGCGAAGTGATCGTCGACAACACCCAAAGCATTATCACCGGTGTATCCGTCGATGCGTCCTCGACGCTGCCCGGGTTCGACAATACCTTCCTGACGTTTACGCCGAACTCGATCAGCATCAATCTGGCTGGGTTGGATTTCACAGGCGGTCCGAGCGTCACGGCTGTCGTCGACGTCACGTTCCTGTCACCGGCACCGGAGCCGGCGACTGGCCTCTTGATGGCGGCGGGGTTGATCGGGCTGGGCGTTATCCGCCGGCGCGGTCAGTATTTTACGAAGGCAAGGGGGCGGTAGATCATTTATTGTAGCCCCGGACTGGTTCTTTACAGATAGGGCACCCGCAAGCTACTGTAAGTACGGTAGGTCCGTTCCACGCCGCATGGATTCGTGTTCTGGACTGACGGTCTTGTTTCAAGGGGGCGGTTGATGAACGCGCTGGGTTATCTCGCCGGAATCGTTTGCATAGTGGCTTCGGGGCACGCTTATGCGGTATCTGCCTGCTCGGGCCCCTATCAAAATGCGACACAGATCAAAGCCCTCGTGGGCCAAAGCACCGTGTGCGTAGGGTCAACGCCGAATGCCACATGGAGCGAGTATCATGACGGAACCACGTCGGCGGCGAGCGGGAATGTTATCGATTGGAAAAAAGGGCGAACCGATCCGGTCGACCCAACGACGCAGGTCGGTACATATGCGGTAACCGCGAGTGGCTCTGTTGGCTTCATTACCTATACCTACGGCAGTCTCAGTTACCTTTATGTGGTTACGCCCGTTGCCGGGACTACCTATAATTTCTGCTTGTGCACCAGCCAAGCCAGTTGTCCGGGACCGAATACTTTGGTCACGATTAAGGCCGGGCAGGGGGCCTGCTGAACCGCCTTAAGTCACGGTGGTGTACCATTCCTGACAGCGTCGCCTGCACAGAGAGGCGGTCCCCGCATTCGCTCCCATTCGCGCGTGTGTGCCGTCTTATCCGCATGAGAAGCGGTCTCGTCGTATGAACCCCGATGCGATTACCGAATCTTTCCTCCGTGCTTCCGGCCCTGGCGGACAAAACGTCAATAAGGTGGAAACTGCGGTCCAGCTTCGGCTGTCGCTTGATCGCGCCGGCTTGGCCCCCTCGGTACGGTCTCGTTTAGAGCGCCTCGCTGGACGACGGTTGACTGTGGGGGGAGAGATCGTCATCGCAGCGCGTCAACATCGCACGCAGGAGCGAAACCGTGCTGCGGCAATGGATATTCTTATGGATCTGATCCGGCGCGCCTCTATCGCCCCAGTGCGCCGTGTTGCGACCAAGCCATCCCGCGCCGAAAAGCGGCGTCGGCTTGAAAGCAAGGCGCACCGCTCGGCCCTCAAGCGCTCCCGGACGGATCGGATTGACGTCTAAGGTGCGCTAAACCAAGAGAGCTCGGGCGATCAGAACCACACCCAGCACGGACAGAGTAAGTAATGCCACCATCCGGTGATGCTTCGGCTTGGCGCGATGGAACGCCCAGGTGCCCAGGTGGGACCCGCCGAAGAGGACCGGCGCCGTAACCACGGACCAGATAAGAATCTCTCGCGTGATCAAGCCTCGCCACATCATCGGCACCAGGGACACACAACCCGACAGCATGAAATAGACGATCGTTGTGGCACGCAAGCGTGCCGCGGAGTGGCCGATCGCTAGCAGATACACAACCACCGGCGGTCCACCCATCGATGCTAACCCACTGATGATCCCCGAAATCAACCCGACCGAGGCACTTAATAACCGCGAGGGATGCTCTGGCAAACGAACACCGCGCTGGATCAGCGCGACAGAGGCCAGGATGATGCCCCCGATGGCCAAACGCACTGGGTTGGGGGCGAGCGCGGTCAAGATCAGCGTACCAAGCGGTATGCCCGCCACCAACCCGGGCAACAGCAGCTTTACGGCCGGCCAATCGCAGGCCTTGGCGGCCGCTCTGAAGCCCATGGCACCGATCATGATCTGCAGCACAACGATAAGCGGAACCGCCTGGGATGGCGGTAGGGCAAGGCTTAACAGCGGGACTCCGGCCAGCCCGAAACCGAACCCTGTGAACCCGCGAAGGACCGCTGCGGTGAATACACCAACAAAGGCAATCGATAGACTGTAGATCATTGAGTTACAGTAGTTTTCGGTCTCAAAATTCCGTGACTAGGACTAGAGCGAATAGTGCCTTCTCGTCAAATCCATGGAAAAATCTTCACCTTTGGGGTTGCCATATCAGTCGAATCTGACCATGTTACCAGTCATGGAACGAGGTAAAACCTCTTGCGGCACGAAAAAATGCCGCAAATTCACCACATTGGTGAATGAATTTCAGACATCGCATGTCGTTTCGACTGCGTTGAAGGGCTACTATTGTGCCCTTGACCACGATAAGAGTGGCTGTTCCCGTTTTGTAGCCGCTTTGCTATTCATCTAGAGAGGTTATGAATGAAAAGCCATTTCGCCATGGCAATTGTTGCTGCGTCCGCTGTTATGGTGCTGTCGCAGTCTGAGGCACTGGCCCGCACCCGTTCGCATGGTCATCAGGCCACTCCGTCCGACGTCGAGCAGGTTGCCGTCAGTGGTGAGGGGACAGAAACCGGCACCGCATCCTATTACAGTTCCCGTTACAACGGCCGCCTGACATCCAGTGGCCGGCGTTACGACCCCAAGGAACTGACTGCTGCGCATCCTTGGCTGCCATTCGGCACAAAACTGGTTGTCAGATGTGCGGCGACGGGACGTAGCATCGTCGTGACCGTTACGGATCGCCTTCCCTCTAATCGCCGTCTTGTCGATCTATCCCGCTCTGCGGCCGAACAACTGGGCATTGTGCGCCGGGGTATCGCTCAGGTTTCGATCACGCCTGTCTGAGACGTGATCGTCGTTCCGTGGTAAACACGCGGAACGGGAGGATCACGCCATGTTCAAGGATTGTCGAGGCCTTCGTCTGACCGCCGCGTCGGAAGAGGCCGTTAAAGCGTATGACGGTGTTATCGAGAGCTATCTCGGGTATCGCGCCGATATCAAGGTGCGCATGGATGCGGCGCTAGCGGCCGATCCTGAGTTCGGCATGGCCCACTGCCTGCAGGGCTATTTGTTCATGATGGCCTTCAACGCCGCGGCACTGCCCGCTGCCCGGTCTGCCCTGGAGAAAGCGCGCCAAAGCGTCTGCACGCCCCGCGAGGAAGCGCACAAGGCAGCCCTCGCTGCTTGGATAGACGCCGATCCCGAACGTGCGGCCGCTATCTGGGACCAGATTGTGCGCGATGATCCGCACGACATCCTGGCCTTTCGCCTCGCCCATTTCCTGCATTTCTGGACCGGCGGCGTGGACGCCATGCTGGCCGCCGTGCTGGCGGCCGAACGCCATTGGACGGCCGATATCCCTGGCTATGGCGCCATTCTGGCTTGCCGCTGCTTCGCGCACGAAGAGGCAGGTTACTATCTCGAGGCCGAGAGTGCCGGCCGAGCAGCGATCCGGCTGGATGGCGGGGATTTGTGGGCGGCGCATGGCGTCGCGCATGTATTGGAGATGACGGGCCGTCGGCGGGAAGGGATCGCCTGGATCGAGGCGCTGCAGCCCCGATGGGATGGCAGCAACAACCTGAAACACCATCTATGGTGGCATCAGGCGATGTATCATTTGGAACTCGGTGACGTTGCGCGGGTTCTGGCGCTTTATGATTCTGGGTTTCGCGATCTGGCCTCACCGCTGACCGGTGCGATGCCGGACCTCTATATCGACGTACAGAACGCCGCTTCCATGCTCTATCGCCTCGGGCGCCAGGGCGTGGATGTCGGCAGCCGTTGGCAGGAATTGGCCGACAAGGCGGAGGCGCGGGTCGGTGATTGCCTATCTGCCTTTACACTGCCGCACTGGATGATGGCGTTGGCGGCAACAGGTCGTGATTCTGCCGCCCAGCGGATGCTGCAGGGGATGGAGGAATATGCGGGCGGCGGGTCAGCCATGGCCAGTACCGTCGGTTCGATTGCTCTGCCCGTATGCCGCGCTGTTTTGGCCAATTTACGCGGTTGCCACGGGGATGCCGTAGATGCGATGCGGCCAGTGCTGGGGGAAATGTATCGCCTGGGCGGCAGCCACGCCCAGCAGGAAGTGCTGGAGCAGGTGTTTCTCGACTCAGCGCTTAAGTCCGGCAGTACGGAGGATGCGCGTTTGCTGCTAGAGCGTGTCGCCGGCCGTCACCCCGTGCCACCGCACCGCCGTAGGGGGTATGCGATGGCAGCGGGGATGTTGCACTGATTCAGGCGAACTCTGCCCGGATGGCGTCGCTATGTTCGCCAATATTGGGTATGCGCCCTAGGGCAGGGGCTTCGTCGGACTTGATCACGGGCGGTGCAATAATCTGCGCCATGCTTCCATGGGGCAGTTCAACTGCCGTCCGTCGCAGCGCCGGGTGGTGGCTAAGTTCTGCAAGGCCGTTGACAAAGCCATAGGCGGTATTGGCCTTACGCAATTTGGCGGCGGCTTCGTCTCGGGTCAGTGCGGCACAGGTTTGTGCAACGCGGGCATCGACCGTCGGGCGATTTGCCACGCGCACGGGGTTGGATTCGAAGCCTTGCCTGTTCGGCAAATCGGCATCATCCAAGAAATCGGCGCAGAATGACGCCCATTCCCGTTCATTTTGGATTGCGATCAGCACCAGGGCGTCGTCTTTCGTCGGGAAGGCGCCGTATGGGCAGATCGACGGGTGCGCGAGGCCCATGCGGGGCGGGACCTGGCCGGTGCCTTCGAAATACAATAGCGGCACGTTCATCCAGTCTGCGACCGCGTCGAACAGGCTGACCTTCAGCCCTTTGCCGCGGCCGGTGATGCCGCGCTCGATCAGCGCTTCTAGCACGCCGGTGTAGGCATGCATGCCGCATCCGACGTCGGCGACCGACACGCCCACCCGTCCTGGCCCGGCCGGGTGGCCGGTAACCATGGCGAGGCCCGTCTCGGCTTGCACCAATAGATCGTAGGCCTTCATCGTCGCATAATCGCCCGCATCGCCGTAGCCCGAGATGTCGACGGTGATCAGCCGGGGGTAGCGCCGGCGCAAATCCTCTGACCCAAATCCGGCGCGGGCCGCAGCGCCGGGGGCGAGGTTCTGGATGAACACGTCCGCCTTGGCCAGTATCCGGTGCAGCAGCGCGGCATCGTCAGGGTTCTTGATATCGGCGACGAGGCTTTGCTTGCCGCGATTGAGCCAGACGAAATAGCTGGAATGTCCCTCCACGGCGCGATCATATCCGCGCGCAAAGTCGCCTTCTTGCCGTTCGATTTTGATCACGCGCGCGCCGGCATCTGCGAGGCGACTGGCGCAGTAAGGTGCGGCGACGGCTTGTTCCAGCGAAACGACGAGCAGGCCGGCGAGGGGTTTGGTCATCGGCAATGGATCCTTGGTTGATCACGCAGGGAATCACGCGACGAGGCCGGGCGCAAGATTGTCGTTTGGATCGCGCGTCCTTGGTGGGCCTGCCGATCTACCTGAGCAGAGCGGTATGGGCAAAGGTTGCTGTCGGGCCGGCGCACGCTAAACTGACTGCCAACGAACAACGGGAGGAAAACCGACATGCGAGGATCGGTCACGGTCCGCGGTATCGGTCTGGATATCGTGGAAAAGGGGCAGGGGCGGCCGGTGCTCTTTCTGCACCCCGGGGAGGGATTGCAACCCGATCATCCTTGGCTGGAACACCTCGCGCGGCGTCATCGCGTGATCGCGCCTTTTCATCCCGGCTTCGGCGGATCGTCGCTGCCCGATTGGATCGGCAGCGTGGATGATCTGGCCTATCTATACCTCGACTTGGCAGCGCAGATGCAGTTGAAGCACGCGGTTCTGGTGGGAAACAGCTTCGGCGGTTGGATCGCGGCCGAAATGGCGATCCGTAACACCCAGCGCTTCGCCGGGCTTTTCCTTGCGTCGCCGCTGGGCATCAAGGTTGGCGGCGTGCTCGACCGCGATATCGTCGACATGCATGCGACCCCTCGCGCGGAGTTGCTGCGATTGGCCTGGGCCGATCCGGCAAAGGGGGATACCGACTACACCCAGATGCCGGAAACCGAATTGGCCGCCATCGCCAGAGGGCGCGAGGCTTTGGCCGTATTCGGCTGGAAACCTTATATGCACAATCCGCGACTGAAACGATGGCTGCACCGTATCGATATCCCGACGGTGCTTTTGCGTGGGACGCAAGACGGCATCATTTCACGGTCATACGTGGAGGCGTGGGCCAGCGAAATCGACCGCGCCGAGTTCGAGCAATTAGCCGACGCCGGGCATTATCCGCATCTTGAACAGCCGGCGGCATTTGCTGCCCGCGTCGAGGATTTCATCGATAAACTCTAACGGACAACAAATAACGGGCGCCGAGTTGGCGCATCGGCGGGGAGAAGCGACAATGCGCACCTGGTATTTTTCCGAGATGGCCTACCATCCCGCATGGGAAAAGGGTTTGGCGCGCGGTTCATTGCGGGTGAACTATCCGAACGAGAACGTCGATCCCGTTGATGCCGGCCAGTTACTAAACCGATACCTGGATGAATTCGCGCTTTGCGATGAAGTTGGGCTTAACATCATGGTGAACGAGCATCACAGCACGGCCACCTGCATGACCGTTTCGGTACCGATGGCTCTGGCGGTGATCGCCCGGGAAACCAAGAAGGCTCGTTTGCTCTCTTTGGGTAATCCGATCGCCAACCGCCCTGATCCGGTGCGCGTTGCCGAAGAGATGGCCTGGCTGGATTGCCTGTCGGGTGGCCGCTTGGAAATGGGACTGGTGAAAGGTGCGCCGTATGAGATCCATCCCGCCAATTCCAACCCCGGTCGGCTCATGCGGCGCTATTGGGAAGCGCACGATCTAATCGTCAAGGCGCTGTCGACACACGATGGGCCGTTCTCGTGGGAGGGTGAATTCTTCCAGTATCGCGCGGTCAACATCTGGCCCCGTCCAATCCAGCAGCCCCTTCCGCCGATCTGGATGACAGGCATGAGCGTCGATACCGGCATCGCCGCGGCCGAACGTGGCCATGTCGTGGGCACTCTTTTGTCTGGCGGTTTGGCCAAGCCAATGTTCGATGCCTATCGCAAGCGCGCCCGTGAACTCGGTTGGGAAGCGGGACCGGATCGCATGGCCTATGCGGCGATCATCGGCGTTGGCCACACGCGGGAGGAGGGGTTACGGCGCGCCCATGAAATTGCCGACTACGTCCGCACTGCGCCAGTCGTCTCGGAACCTTTCGTCAATCCGCCAGGTTACAACTCGGTCGGCGCGAACGTGGCGATGATGAAGGCCGGTCCACGTGCCCATCGTCTTGTAACGGACCGCAACGGTATACCGATCGACCATCGCACGGCGACGGTGCAGCAATTCATGGACACTGAAACTGTCTTCGCGGGCACGCCGGATGACGTCTATGAGCAGTTGACGGCGTTCAATACCCGGATGGGCGGCGTTGGGAATTTGCTGTTCTTTGGCCAAGGCGGGCATCTATCGCACCAGGATGCCAAAGAGAATATCAGCCTTTTCGGCAAGGAAGTTGCGCCGCGTCTGCTGGAACTCGCTGCCCCCGAAGCTGCGATCGTGGCGGCATAGGCCATGGAGCACCATTACGCCGATTTGGGTGATGTGCGGCTGCACTACGTGACTGCCGGTAGCGGCTTTCCCGTGGTGCTGCTGCATGGCTGGCCGCAGAGCTGGTATGAGTGGCGTCATATCACCCCTGGCTTGGCGGCTCGCTATCGCGTCATTGCACCCGATCTGCGCGGTTTGGGCGATTCGTCTCGGCCGTTGTCGGGGTATGATAAAAAGACCGTCGGCAACGATATTTGGCGCTTGGTACACGACGTGCTGGGGATCGACGCGTTCTTCCTGGTCGGTCATGACTGGGGCGGGCCAACCGCCTATGCCGTGGCTGCCGCACATCCAGACGCGGTGCGAAAACTGGCCATTCTGGACGTGACCATCCCCGGCGATGGCAGCCCCAATATCAGCCAGGGTGGGCGGCGTTGGCACCACGCGTTTCACCAGACCCCCGACCTACCTGAGGCGCTGATTGCCGGCCGTGAGCACATCTATTTCAACTGGTTCTATCAGAACTATGGTGCTCGGCCCCTACCTGAGGCGGATGTGGCCGAATACCTGAGGGTCTACTGCCAGCCTGGCGCCTTGCGGGCTGGCTTTTCCTATTATCGCGCGATTGCGCAGGATATTGCCGATAATGCGGCCACGGCAGCCGAATTCAAATTGCCGATGCCTGTTTTGGCCCTCGGCGGAGACAGCGCTTGGGGGCGGCGGATGGAAGTCGTCGAGTCGTTGCGTCGGATGGCAAGCGACGTTCGCGGCGGGGTTATCGCCGATTGCGGTCACTGGATGCCCGAAGAGCAGCCGGCGGCCGTGCTGTCTCAACTTCTGGAGTTCTTTGCGGTCAACTGATCTGTGTCGGGTCTCGCCCCGCATAAGCACTGCCGGTATGGTTCAGCCAACGAAATAAAGGAGGAAACGCGTGAGCGGTATGCTTCAAGACAAGGTGGCGCTGATCACCGGCGGCGGTAACGGAATCGGTCGGGAGGCTGCCTTGGTCTTCGCCAGGGAGGGCGCACGGGTTGCTGTCGCCGATCTGGAAGCAGAGGCTGCGGCTGCGACGGTTGCCATGGTCAACCAGGCGGGCGGCCAAGCGATCTCATTATCCGGTGATGTCACCGGAGGCGATCAGGTGAAAGCCATCGTTGATGCGGTTATCTCGGCCTACGGGCGCCTGGACTGTGCGTTCAACAACGCCGGTATCGCGCCATATCAGGTCGACTCCATGGGGCATCTGACCCACGAATGGTCAGAGGCCGCGTTCGACCGGATGATTGCGGTGAACCTGCGCAGTGTTTGGCTGAGCATGAAGCACGAACTGCCGGCAATGCTGGCAAGCGGCGGTGGGGCGATCGTCAACACGGCGTCCATCGCTGGCTTGGTTGGTCTGAAAGGTGCCAGTGCCTATGTGGCCGCAAAGCATGCCGTGATCGGGATGACCAAGACTGCGGCGATGGAATATGCTGAAAACGGTGTTCGCGTGAATGCCGTCTGCCCCGGGTTCATCACCACCCGGATGACGGCTCTGACCCGTGAACAGCGGGGCGATGCCGTTATCCGTCGCACCCCGCTGGGCCGGTTTGGCGAGCCGCGCGAAATTGCCGAGATGGTCGCCTGGCTATGTTCTGATCGTGCCAGCTACGTCACCGGCGCTTCCTATGAGGTCGATGGCGGCTATACAGCGGCCTGATCTGATCGACACGTCCGCAGCCGAGCGGGGTAATCCCCTAAGGGATTATTCCGCATGTGGGGCATCTGGAGAGGCGGGCCTGTTGCGTCATTCCGCTAGGACTGGTCCGGATGAGACGGATATGGGTGGCCATGTGCTTGATGGCGTGCTCCTTGCGGGCCATGACCGTCGACGTATACGCCGACCGTCAACTCGGCGCGTTCAGGCGGCGCGGATAACGTCCAAACCGCCCATGTAGGGACGCAATACGTCCGGCACAACGATAGAGCCGTCTTCCTGCTGATAGTTCTCCATAACGGCGATCAGCGCCCGCCCGACCGCAACCCCCGAGCCGTTGAGCGTGTGCACGAAAGAGACCGTCTTGCCGTCCGGACCACCGCGAAAGCGCGCGTTCATGCGGCGCGCCTGGAAATCTTTACAGTTCGAGCAGGATGAGATTTCCCTGTATGTCTGCTGGCCCGGCAGCCACACTTCCAGGTCATGCGTTCGTGTGGACGCGAAACCGGAGTCGCCGCTGCACAGCACCATCCGGCGATAGGGAAGGCCCAGTTTTTCCAGTACGGTTTCGGCAGAGCGGGTCATCCACTCGTGCTCATCCCAGGATTTGTCGGGATGGGCGATGCACACCAGTTCCACTTTGCGGAACTGGTGCTGGCGCAACATGCCACGCGTGTCGCGGCCGGCCGATCCAGCCTCACTGCGGAAGCAATCCGTCAGGGCCGTTACCCGCATAGGCAGTTGTTTTTCTGCCACGATTTCGCCGGCGACGGTGTTGGTGAGCGGCACCTCGGCCGTGGGGATCAGGTAGCGGCCGTCCGTGGTCTTGAATAAGTCTTCCTCAAACTTCGGCAGATTGCCGGTGCCATAAGCGGTCTGGGCATTGACCAAGGATGGCACGATCGTTTCCACATAGCCGTGCTCGGTCGTATGCAGGTCGAGCATGAATTGCGCCAGCGCTCGCTCCATCCGTGCCAGCGGACCACGCAGGATGGTAAACCGCGCGCCCGCGACCTTCGATGCCGTGGCGAAATCCATCATCCCGAGTGTCTCACCCAACTCGAAATGCTGCTTGGGCGTGAAGAGGAATTCTCTGGGCGTGCCCCAGCGCTTGATTTCGACGTTGGCAGTTTCGTCAGGACCATCGGGAACGGAGGCGTCCAGAATATTCGGCAGAGCCTCCAGAATGTGCTTGATCGCCGCATCCATTTCCGGTGCTGCTTTTTCAAGCCCGTCCATATCGGCCCGTAGCGCCGTCGCCTCAGCTTCCAGGGCGCTGGTATCAGTGCCATGGCGCTTACCCTGGCCGATTTCCTTTGCCAGCGCGTTGCGTCGAGCCTGCTTTTCCTGCAACGCGGTCTGCGTTGCTCGGCGCTCGGCGTCCAGGCGCAGGATATCTGGGCTGGAAGGCGGCAGACCGCGGCGCGCCATGGCGCTGTCGAAAGCGGCGGGATCGTTGCGAATAAC
>Ga0164296_1001633_pt1 | contig 23324 bp, 19 predicted proteins | sample GEODES057metaG_FD_113533 | JGI IMG/M metagenome (GOLD analysis project Ga0164296, IMG submission 113533) | Dystrophic lake water microbial communities from Trout Bog Lake, Wisconsin, USA - GEODES057 metaG | ecosystem: Environmental > Aquatic > Freshwater > Lake | place: USA: Trout Bog Lake...
GGCGGGGGGATCCTATACTTACTCTGGTCATGGTTCTTATGGGTCTAACTTGTACAATGGAGCGGGAGGGCAGGGCATGGGTCAGGGTCAGGGTCAGGGCCAGGCTCAGGGCCAGGCTCTGTTGAATGTCCCCGACCCGGTCCAACAATTTCTGTTTTCCCGCACCGCTCTGGACGGGGCCATCAACGACATGGTCAACTATCTGAGCGGCCAGGGGAATTACGCACCCTTGATCACCAAGATGCAACAGGCCCAGAAGGACCTGAATGCCATGTAATTTACACCGGTAAGAGCAACGAAAATGCACACAAAACATGCGGACTTGAATGTTCATCGGGGTATAGGTGTATAAGAAGAACGACCCACAGTATATGTAGTGATGACGGAATCCCGGCCCAAGATTATTGGTCATGGTTCCTACGGACATATTTATTACCCCGCCCTGTTGTGGGAACCCGAGGATGTCGCCGAGGAAATGCCCGGGGACATACGACCGAACCAAGTGGCCAAATTGATGCGTGAAAAAGAGGCCACCAAAGAAATGGCCAAATACCGGATATTTCAGCGCGCCGATCCCGACGCCCAGTTTCATTTAGGGAATTTGCGGATGGCGCGTCCATCGCCCCAGAACGCGGCCGTTTTGTCTTCGATGTCTGACGGAAAACGCATTGTCCGAGACCTGGACAATTACCGGATGATTCTCATGGATTACGGCGGCATGACCGCCAGAGATTACGCCAACAAATGTCGTGCTTACGCCGTAGCCGGCGCCTACAATTCCGCTTTCAAACGCGACGTATTCGCCTTTTGGAAGGACACCCGCCGCTTGGTGCACGGACTGCAGGCGATGGCGCATCACGGCGTCGTACATCACGACATCAAACCCTCCAACCTGATGTATGATGTCTCTGGAAAACGGCTCAACCTGATTGATTTCGGTCTGGTCAACCACACAGACCATATTTGCAAACGGGCCCGGCAAGGCAACTACCATCTGGGGATTTTTTACTACAACATGCCCCCCGAACTCTATTTCTACGACCGCGCGCGGTTTGAATACTGGTCCCGGTCCTCGCCCGAGGACCGCGAGGAACTACTGGACGAGGTCTTGCAATCGTGGCAAGCTGCTCGAGTAGCACCCACGTCTACGGCGCCAACCGCAACCGACCTGGATACCCCCTACGACGAAGTGGAATACAGTTATGCCGACACCATGAAACTCACGGAGCGCGAACTGAAATATTTGGCCGAATTTGAACGCACTCTCCGAAGCTGGCAACCCGGCCTGACCGGCCCCTCCCTATACCAGTCCATGCGGGACCAATTCTCGCATTTTGTCCTCCGCGAATTGGGCGGTCAGCGCGATTTTGACACCTTTCTCCAGACGTCGGTCACCACCATAGACACTTACGGTCTGGGACATACTCTGTTGTACTGCTTGGTCAACATGTATTACTACCTGCCGCGGCCTTTTACCCTGGGTATGTATGCCCTCATCAAAGAGATGCTTCATCACGACATGCTTCACCGAATCACGGTGCCGGTCTTGGTAGAAAGCTACGAGGCGCTCATAGCGCTCCTGGATTAGCAGACCAGGCCGTGACCCAGGGTGGTGATAAATTCGGCATGCGCGGCCTCGGCGTTGCGCGCGTCCAAGGGCACGCGCAACTGCAAATACGCATCGGGTCCCCCCTTGGCGTAAAACTGGCGGATGATCTCTTGGGTCATGGGCCCGGCACCGGCGGCGGCAGCGGCGGCCAGTTCGGCGGCCGCCTCCCCCACGATGGTCGCATGATGGTATTGGATCAGCAACCAGGCACTGATGGGATTCTTGGCGGTGGATTCCACCCGGACCGCCCCGGGAATGTCCGCGGCCACCATCATCAGCACCGACCGCAGGAGTTTGTTGTATTTCTTGCCCTCGTCTTTCGGGTCCGTCTTGGAACTGATAAACACGTCTCCGTCGGGATGGACATTGAGTTCTATGGACGACATGCACTGAATCGTATTATCGCGACAAAGCGAGAGCACGAGGGTTTCGTAGAACCGGCAGCCCACACACACATGGTCCTTCTCGCTGTAACGCGCCACTTCTCTTTTTTCTTGTAGATACACGTAAAAAGGGGCCAATTGAAGAAACAGGTTCGGGCAGGTACCCTGCAGCACGCGGTTCAGTTCGGCCACTCGGGCCTGGGCGGCGGCCAGGTCCACCTCCCGCATGCAGTATTGGAGCAACAGGATGTCCGGGGTCAGTTCCACGTGCCGGGATTTCACGTATTTCTTGCCGAGAGCGCGGCGAGCTGCGTCCAGGACGGTATCCGAGACCTCCTCGGTATCGGGGGATTCCAGATGAAAGACGACGTGATCGCCCTTGGCGGTCCGAAATACCACATAGGGTCGGGCATCGTCCACATAATTCACGCAGTCGGTACCTTCCGGAGTAGTAAACTGGACCCGGTACACCGTTTTTCCCTGGTAGGGTTCCGAGAGAGGGGTAACGACGCCGTCTATTCCGTGGACACCTTGCCGAAGGGCGGGGGGCGAAGGGGTCTTCTTGGTACTACGCGCAGACTTCATTGTTCTATGTGGTGTTCGGTACGTAGTTGACATGAAGGATATTGTGTTACCAAGCACCGAGGGAGGATCCTATACATTCATTTCATGTTATTTTCATGTAATTGATTATACATAGAACATTTCTAGAACCAGCAGGACACTTACATGCCCCACGCCTTTAGGGTGTGGGGCATGATTCGTTAGGAGGTTCGCACAAGGCCGGAGCCAGCGCGCGAAGCGGGCGGCTCCACCTTGGACCCACTGTAAGTGGGTCCTTAGGAACCTGAGGTTCCTTGTAAAATTGATTTGTATGTGGTCGTGGGAACCATCTAAATATAACACTTGTCCTTTACCTAGACCATGGATTTCTCGCAAACGAAACTGACCAAGATGGAGTGGGAATCCATTGAGATTCCCGTCTCCGAGACGGAGAAACGCGTACTTCATCTCATCCAGGAGGGGTACGGCAATCTCAACGTGAAATACAACGACAACGGGTCGCTCCTCTCCTTCATGAAGATGGAGTATTCCCCCGAGATTGAAATGTATTTGTACAGCAAATACTTTGCGCCCATCGTGGCCGGGTGGTCGGCTCCCTCGGCCCCGGTCGGGCAAAAACGCGACAAAAAGAAGGGGTCGGACACAGGAGGTCCCCGACGTGCACCCGTGTTTGCCGCGTTCCAGCCGGAGTTGCCCAATATCACCAAGTTCAAACCGCCTCGCAAGATTGACCTCTTGCGTCTGCAGAACATGGACACCAACCTGTCGTCGGGCACACTAGACACGTCGCGCATTTTTGAGTACATTCAACTGGACTTTTGCCATAAAGTGCTGATGCAAGGCACGGCGTCCACCTTTTATCTCTACACCCTCCTACACATGAAAAAATCGGCCGTGGCCCATGCAAACAAGTACGTGGGCCAGTTGGTGGATCAGCTCCTCGCCTTTGCCCAGACCCATGCCTCGGAAAACCTCATTCGCGAAACGTTCCTGCACTCCCATACCATCATTGAGAAGAACCCCTACCTGCTGCAATTTGAGAACCGCACCCTGTACGACCACCAGAAAAAGCTCTTTCAACTGTTTTCTGCGCAGCAACCTGGTCCCGATGGGATGGGGTCAGCCCAGCAACCTAAACTCGTGCTGTACACGGCACCCACCGGGACGGGGAAGACGATGAGCCCCCTGGGTCTGTCCGAGGGGTACCGCATTATCTACATTTGCGCGGCGCGGCACATTGGTCTCGCCCTCGCCCGCAGTGCCATTTCGGTGGAAAAACGCGTGGCCTTTGCCTTTGGTTGCGAGACCGCGGCCGACATCCGCCTGCACTACTATTCGGCGGTGGAATATACCAAGAACCGCAAAACCGGCGGCATCTACAAGGTGGACAACAGCAACGGGTCCCGCGTGGAAATCATGATCTGCGACATTCATTCCTACCGCACGGCGATGCACTACATGCTCGCCTTCCACGACCCCGACCGCATCATCCTCTACTGGGACGAACCCACCATTTCCCTGGACCTCCCGGACCACGCTCTCCATGCCGTCATCCAGGCCAATTGGCGCGAAAACAAAATCGCCAATGTGGTCCTGGCCTGCGCCACGCTGCCCGACGAACGCGAAATAGCCGACTGCCTGGCCGACTACCGTGCCCGCTTTGACGGCGGCCAAGTCCACCGCATCTCCAGCGCCGACTGCAAGAAATCCATCACTCTGCTCAATGCCGAGGGGTACGCGGTCCTCCCCCATCTCCTGTTTCCCTCCCACGACGACCTCTTGCGTTCGGTCCAGCAATGTGAATCCCATCCGTGCCTGCTCCGGTACCTGGACCTGCGGGAAATCGTCCGCATGGTGCAACACGCCGAATGTGTGCCCCACGCCCTCCCCGAGGCCTACCATATCCACCACTACTTTCCCTCGGTAGACAGCATCACGATGAACAGCGTCAAGGAATACTATATGAGCATTCTGAAGGAACTCCGGGCCGAGACCTATACCGGCATCCACGACTATTTGAAGACCACCCACCGGCCGATGTTTGTCTACGGTTCTGCACCGACCACCACGGTCGGGGGCGGGGTCGGGGGCGGGGGCAAATTGGCCAAACATGCGAGTGTGGACAATTACCACAGTGCTACACAGGCGGCTCCCGCGGTAACGACCTCTTCGCCTCTGGCCCGTTCCCAGAGCGTGTCCTCGGGCACCCCGCGTCTGGCGTCGGTGTTTTCCAAGAACCCGTTCCAGGGGATCTTGCTGACCACGTCGGACGCCCATACTCTGACCGACGGACCCACCATTTACCTGGCCGAAGACGTGGGCCGCATGGGGCATTTCTACGCCCAGCACTCTCATATTCCCCTGCAAATCCTGGACGGACTCATGGCCAAGATTGAACAGAACAACGTCATTCAGAAAAAAATGGAGGGGCTCATGAAGACCCTGGACGACATGATTGGCAAGGAAGCCGAAAAGGAACGCAAGATGGACAATGACGTCCTCAAACCCGAGGCCAAACGCCTGATGACCAGCATTGAGGCGCTCCGTTCCGACATTCAGGTGCTCTCCATCGGCACCAAATACACCCCCAATACCCGACCGCATCAGCAAATATGGATCGGCGACCTGGACAAATTCGTGGAAAACGCGTTTGTTCCCCGGGTAGACGACGCCTCGGTACTCAAAATCATGGAACTCGGCGTAGACAGCCACATGAAATTGCTGCTGCTCATGGGCATCGGGGTCTTTGATTCGGCGACCGTGCAGTCACGTGACCCCGCCGTCGCATCCTACCTGGAAATCGTCAAGCGTCTCGCTTCGCAACAGCAGCTTTTCCTCATCGTCGCCTCCAGCGACTACATCTACGGGACGAATTACCAACTGTGCCACGGGTTCCTCGGCAAGGACCTGCAAAACATGACCCAACAAAAAATCATCCAGGCCATGGGGCGCATCGGACGCAACCACATCCAACAAGAATACACGGTGCGGTTCCGCGACGAACAGCTCATTTCGCGGCTCTTCTTGCCGGTGGCATCCAACATAGAAGCGGTCAACATGTGCAAATTGTTGTGCACCTAGAGCATCGGCCCGAACACGTCGGAATCGGGTGGTCCCGGGGGAAGTATATGATCATATACATGCCATTGACACACCATTTTTTGTTCGTGCGTGTCGTATTCAATGTCGTAAAAGATGACCTCAAAATTCCGGTACACCGCGGCGATTTGGCTCATAAAGAATTTTCCTTGGACCCAGTCCGTTTCGTCGTAATCGTGGTGATTGAACCGGTACCATTGAATTTCCCACGTAATGGGTAAATATGTCTCGGCGAGTTCCCGGACAATGCGCGTGTATTTCCGTGTGGTGGCGCGATAACTCGCCTCACATGCACATAACCTGTAAATTACACGGTAAGTCGGGTCAAAATCGTAGATGAGACGGCATAGTTCAGGATGTTGCCATACTCGGTTTGCTGCTGACGCGGCTCCTGCACGTATCATATCGTATAATATGTGCAGGTAATCTTGGAGAGGGGCGACGTTTCAATTTTCAGGGGCCGTCGTTGCGGGGTCCCATCCGGGAAAACACCGACTCTACCCAATTGGTCACGGGATTCAGCAGACGCGATATCCTCCGCGTCGGTTTCGGCGCGTGTAATTCGGGGACGCGGACCTCGTCGTTCCTCGTTTCCAGGGGGGCGGGCGCCCAAGCGGCGGCCGCCTCGGCCTCTTGTTCCTCCAGAGAAGGCGACACCGAGGGCGACGGCAAGGGCGGAGTCGCCCCCATCCGCACGATACGCCGTCCGCTGCGCCCACCCGCCGTGGTGGTGGTCGTGCTGATGGACGTCACTGAACCGCCCGGCTGCGGCACGGCTCCACCGAGGAACTGGAAATCGTCCGCGGGTCGCGCGAAAAGACGACCGGACCCCGACACGGATTCGGCATCAGGATACCGACCCGTCGGCAAAACCCCCTCATCCTCGTTGCGCTCCGCAAAATACTGCATGATGGCGTCTTTCAGTCCCTCGGGAAAGGCGGCGGTGGGCACCATGACTCCGCGTTGATCCATCGTGACATGCTGATAGGGGTCGTAATCAAACTCCTTCAGAATGGCCCACCGTTCGGTGTATTTTCGGTTCACCTTGGACCCGTGGAAATAATGCCGCACCACGCCCGGAACGTAGCCAAATTTCAGCGTCTGGGCATAGCTCTGAAACTGCAAAATACTGTGCTTGTACCCCTCGGTAGAATCCACGTGCACCGCCTTCAGACCGTTTTGCAAGAGCGAGAGCATCATGATGTTGTCTCCGCTGCCCAAGATACCGTAGCAATAGAGTCCCCCCATCCGTTCGTAGGCGGCGCGGCTACATGCCCAGGCGTACCCCGGATGCCAGTACCGGTGGGGTTTCCCACCCACATTCACATACGGCCTCCGTTTGGAATACATGAATCCCCCGCTCTGGAAAATCTGCATGGCGTTCTCCTGGGCGTCCATGTCTAGGCAATGGCTGAACAATTGCACGATGTCGCACTCGCCGTTGAGAATACGCAACGCGTCCTGGGCCCATGTGCTACTCTCAAATTCCAGGTCGGCGTCTATCCACGCCATGGCCCGCCACGACTCGGGCAAGAGATGCTGCACCCCCAAATTGACCATGTTTTCTTTGTGCCACAGAGCGGTGTCCGTACGTATTTGCAGGTGCCGAGGATGGCCCGCCTCGGTCATCAAAAATTTTTGCTTGCCGTACGCCATTTCCACAACATACAGAATCGCGTCCGGTTCGTCGCGCTCAAACCGCGCCATGAACTCGCGCATCAGGATATAGCGCCGGGCGTACAGACACGGGTTGGACACGACCGCAATGACGTGGAGCCGATCGTCCAGTGGGTCCCGGGTGCGGATGGCCTCTCTAATATCGTTGGGTTTATACTCAAAATCGTCAATCTCTATGCCATGTACCACGGTCATGGTGCAGTAGCAGCACAGCACACAATCTGTATTGGATCCTATACATTGTCTATGTTTATGTCTTTTTGCTCCGTTGCCTTATGAGGCAACGCCTGCAAATATCGGACGCTATTTTAGTAACCGCGATTGAGGAACAGGATGATTCGTGAGCAACGCAATACGCGTAAACGGGGTGGCGACATCCGCCGACAAGACATTTTCAACCGCATTCTCAGCATCGGGTACGAGATGGAGACCACCCAGCTGGCCAAATTCACGCTTTTACAAGGCACGGGTCAAGGCGAAGCCGGACAAGGCGAAGCCGGGTCGGGGCAAGGCAGAGCCGGGCCGGGACAAGGCGAAGGACAAGGCACACTCTTACATACGGACCTGGCCGCCAACGATTTAGCCATGGTACAGAAGTTGCCGGCAGACAATGTGCGTCGGCAAGAGATTCTCACGTTGCCCTTGCCTGGCTCCGCCTTGCCCCGGCCCGGCTCCGCCTTGCCCGGCTCTGCCTTGCCCGGCTCCGCTTTGCCCCGGCCCGGCTCCGCCTTGCCCTCGGATGACGCCTTCTCCTTCTTGGTCACCAACGACATGGCCGAGACGAATTTAACACGGTATTTGCAAAAGGTATGCGAAGACCCTTTAGAAGCCGCCGTGGCCGTAGAAAACGCCGCCTGTCTTGCGGAGGCAGCGGAGGCAGCGGAGGCCAGCGAGGCAGCGGAGGCAGATGAAATAGAGGAAGAATGCGACGCCCGCGTCGCCGCGGTCGCCGAAGACTACAAGAACGCACTCTACACGTTCCGAACCGAAGCAGGGGTCGTGCATCCCATACAGTTCGTCTATAGGGACCCCCGCCCCTGTGGCCAGTTCTCCGACGTGGAGTGGGTCGGGACCTTTCTGCGCCCCGCCCCCCGCAAAACCCTCATCCTGGACACCTTCGTCACCTTCCTCGGGGCCCTGCTGCGGCATCTGGACACACTCACGGCGACCCCCGGCACCTTGATGCTGAACTTTTCCGGGACGGACCAAGAAGCCGTCCTGCACCCGCGCACCCGTATGCTCTTTCGCGCCCCCGATACCAACTTGCACTACATGCAAATTCAATACAAAGAACCAGGCCGGGCCCAGGCCCAGAACACCATCAACGACGTGAAAATCAAGCCGCAAATGACCTTTTCATGTCAAGCAATGTATGTGATCCCCATCCTGGCCGAAATGGTGAAACCATTCAGCCTAAAGGGTCCAGGTTCAGACGACAGTCCTAAGACAACCATGCGCCACCGCTTGGTCAAAGCCGTGGACGACGTAGTGACCGCGGTCCATGCCCTCACGGATAACCGTGACATGTGGCCCGCCGAAGGTAAGCGACCCACGGGCAAAGACTTGGCCACCTTTCAGGGCTACCTGTGGCTCTTTATTTTTAAAATCGTGCGGTATTATGGGTACGTTGCCAAGGTTAGCGGCGACAAGGGTAAGGAGGGAGCCAAGTATTTCAAAGATGCGCTGTTTTTCAATTCGCGGCACTCCAATGCCCAATTGTACCAAGCCATGAAGGCGTTTTTGGCCGAGCGGTATGCATGGTCCATAGACGACCCTCGGACCGCCGAAGCCCTGCAGCGCCTCCTGTTGCAGCCCGAGGTGTGGGAGGGCCTCGCCGCCGGGTTGCAGCAGCAGGCGCGCAAGAAAGCGTTTGACATGTCCAACGATTTGCCCCCCACGCACCCGCACTACGGCGACCCCCGGTACTCCCTGAAATCGTACCTGCAGTTTTTTGATGCGCCTGCTCCGATGAGTGTCCTCAGTCCAGTGGAGGACGCCAAGATGCGCGACTGGCTCTACTACGCCAAGGTGGACATTTACTCCAGTCAAATGGCGATTGAGGACCACCGGATCTTGGTGGAAGTCCGTTTTTTCGCCGAACTGGTGGCCGAGGCGTTTCCCGAGGTCTTGTCCCGGGGGACAACATCGCCCACGGTGGCGCAACTGAAAGAGTGCGTGGCCCATTACAATGCGGCGAAAAAAACGAGGGGCGGTCGCCGCCGCCGGACAAGGCGGAACCGACGGTAGCGTAGTGTGGCAATACAAAAATTCGGTGACAAAAATTCGGTCACAAGACAATTTTTGTGTTGGTAGCACAAAAATTGAATTTTTCATCATGAAAACCAGAGAACTATATTAAGAAACGCATGAACTTTTATTCCGACCGAATTATCCATGACATCATGGACCATGCGCCCCTGGAGACCATGATAGACCAGTTGCAGTCCTTTGTGGCCCAATACGAGTATCTGGTGGTCAAATACTGTTACGGCATCATTCAACCCCGATATTTGAGCAACCTGTTGAACGATTCGCGTATTGTGATCGCCTTCCACTGTCTGGACCAAGAATTTGACATGAGCAATTGCCCGTCGCTCCTCATTTACCGCAAATGCCGGATGCCCGACGAAATACGGTATTACATTCTGTTGACCTGCACCAAGCGCGGATTCCGAAACAACGGATACGCATCGCGCTTACTGGACGGCTTGGTAGACCGGATTCGCGAGGACATGGTGGGCATTCAACCTACCAAAATCCTGTTGTCCTCGGTGGAAGACGCCGTGTTGTTTTACGAAGCTTACGGGTTCCGTTGGACCCGAGAGTCCATCGGTACACATCCTGTACTGATGGAATATGAATTCTACGACCCCGCCAAAGAATATTTTATGATGGAATATGTGGTAAACGGAGACGAAGGAGACGAAGGAGACGAAGGCGCCTAAGGAGACGGTTCCAGTGGCGATGTCTGGTCCGAGCGTCCCGACAGACCATCTACACCCTTGAACATTATAAACCGGACACCCTTTGGGTGTCCGGCTCAGTGTTTAAGGGCAACGTTACCGATATATCAATTGTATCAGGCGCCCATCTTTGATGGGTCAGCAAGCTTCGCTTGCAACCTTGCAGCCCCTATGGGGCTGCTTAGGCGTCCGGATTCAAATGTTCATCGGTGGTACACGACGACGAAAATTACGCGCGATGACGCTGTTCTCAGGTGCATGACGGTACGTCGGAATCGGCATCCCCGATTCCACGATGGTACGGGCCAATTCGGCCGGTATTTTTTTACTCAAATCGTGGTGCATTTCTAGACGGTGGCGTTTGGTCTGGGCAATCTTGGTACGTTCGTAGGTTTTCATCGCATTGTCGTATTTTTGACGCAACCGTTCTTCTTCCTGCACCGCATTGTGCACCTGCGCCTTGGCTTTCCGATACGAGGCATCTTCAAACAGCATATTGTCCAGATGAGCCTGGGCTAAATCCTCGTCCTCTGCCGCAAATTCGGCGTAATGGGGGTCCTGTTCTACGATGTCTTTCACCAACGCCTGCTCCGTTTCTCGCATCATTTGCGACACTTGGTCGGTATGACGCTTGGCCGCGCCCAGGGCCCGGGCAGCGTCTACCATACGTGATTTAGCCGTACTCGCTCCGTGACGAGGGGTCCCGTCGCCACCGCGTCCGCTGTAGCGTTTACGGGTAGCACGAATCTGACGCTTCGGCATCACTATATAATCATGACATATATGATCCTATACATGTCATGGGTAAGGGTCCTTGGGTCCTTGGGTCCTTGGGTCCTTGGGTCCTTGGGTCCTTGGGTCCACGGGTCCTTGGGCCCCCTCCACGGTGCATTCAGAGCCCATTCACCACATTGAGGGTATAGGGGTTGCCCTTGAGCTGTGCCAGCACGTCGCCGTTGTTACGGTCCAGCTGTTGACCCTGGTAGAGAGAGAGGTTGCCGTGACCCTGGACCGCCCCCATCGTGTCCATGGAGGGCGGTGCCGTGTAGCTCCGCATGCCGTCCACGGGCCGGTCGTTCCGCAGCATCTTTTCTTGGGGGCGTTGCTGCATGTTGACTTGGCCGTTCAGCAGGGCCATGCCGCCGGGCACCATGCGGCCCTGAATGGTGCTGGACTTGATGTCGTTGTTGCGCTGCCGGTATTCCGCGTCGTAGGTCCGCGCGCCTTCGCCGGGTGCGGCGGCCGACCCGCTGTAAAAGTACTCGGTCGTGGTATCGCGTTCGTTGGCAATGGCCTGGTGCGGCGTGCTCATGTACGCGCCGCCGCGCTGGTTCGCATTCGCCTGCAGGTGGAACTTGCTGTTCTCCGTGGTCTCGCGGATGGTCACGGGGGCACGGTCGTTGGGGTTGTAGACGTACGACGCCTCCACCGCCGTCTTGGCGTTTTGGTAGGGGCGCAGGTTCCCCACCGTGTTTTCCTTGCGGGAAGGCCGGAGCATGTCCACGAACGGGGCCACGGCGGCCCCGATGCCGCTCTTGACCGCGCCGAAATAGCCCTCGTCGGTGCGCGCACTGCCCAAGGACCGGTTGTTCGGGTAGGCCTTGACCGATTTGGCTCCGAAATCGGCCTCGTTGGCACCCCCGGCGCCGACCGCGTAGGCGGGGGCCAGGGGGAAGGCGTCCAGTTGCTGGTTGTGCGTGGGCATGTACTCGCCGCGAATGACGTGGGCAGTCTGTCCGTTGCCGGCCACGCCGGTGTAGTCCGTGGACGTCTCCGGACGGCTCACGTGCTTGGGCATCGGGATGGACCGGGCCGTGGGCGCCGTGGCGACCCCCATGGTCGTGAAATACCGCTCCGACCCCGTCTCAAAGGTGCGGTCCGGGCCGCGTTGCTCCCACTGACCAATGTCCTTGGCCTCCACCGATCGGGTCACGTGGCTGATCGCCGGACCCTCGTAGCCCAGCATGCCCAGACCCGACGCCTTTTGCTTGTTCGCCACGCGCAATTCGTCCACCGTCTTTTCGCGCCACTGGTCGCGGGCCAACATGCCGGAATTGAACCCGGCGGAGCCGCCGGCCGTGTAGCCTAAACCCAGCCCGGGACCCACCTGCACGGGCTCAAAGGGGCGGACGTTGGCCATATTCATGCTGGGGTTCATACGCGACTGCACAAAGTCGGCGCTGCTCGGCATCCCGTAGGCCCACTGGTAATTCTCGTCGGGGGAAAACATCGGGGACCGTTCCGTCTTGGTAATGTACTGCGACCCCGACCCCACGTAATTGTCTAAAGTGGATTCCGTCGCATTGGGTGCGTTGTTGGCGTGGGACTTGGACCCGAAGAAGGGGACCATGTTATTGTGCTGAAAATAGTCGGCGCCGACCGATTCGCCCGTGAGGGAACGGTAGGTGGCCACGGACGGTCCCATCGGATTGGCCGATTGCGCAGCCAACATATTGGCGTTGAAATACTTGTCGGTGTAGACCGAGGGGGCATCAAATACATTCAATGTGGAGAGCTTGGAGGTGAGATCGGCCTCGGGATTCAACACCGGGTACTCTTCGGGGAAATTGTGGTTCGGAATGTCCAGATTGGGAATGAGTTCGTTGCGCGCGCGCTGTTTGTTCGCGTTGGCGCCGTTATCAAACGTTTCTTTTTTGTTCTGTTGCTGGGCGACCTTGTAGAGACCACCCAGGGCTAAAACGGGAAGAACTAATTCCATGGTGATGGTGCGATTTATATTATGTGTAGGTAAAGATTACGGATATGGCGAAAATACATCTCGTTTCTATGGGGTCCTTGGTGCCCTTACCTACGGGAGGGGGTAAGAGACCGACCAACCATTGAAAGTCATCCTGTGTTTTCTATCCGTGCACGGTTTCCTACCAAGAGTGGCTGCGACACGAGGTGGACCCGTGTCGCTTATCCTCAGCCACTACGACTTGTGCAGGCCATTGGATAGGAATAGGTATACGGGACATACTGTTGTACTGGTGCAGTGTAGACCGGTGGTGGTGGAGGCGGTGGTGGAGGCGGCGGCGGCGGCGGTGGTTTTTGCTCAATTACCAGAGGCGCGGCTTGAATCTGGGGTTGACGGTACACCTCCATGAACCGTTGGACCTCGGGGTTGGTATCTTGGGCAAATACCCGGTGTTTTTGGATGGCTTGGTAGCTTCCCGTCTCGGTAAAATCCTGTTGGGCATTGGCGAATTTTTCGGCGTTGGTTTTGAGCGCCTGGGCATCTTGGTACAACGTCTGTTTTTCCGTCTCGGACATGGTGTTGATATTGGCGAGCCGGGCCTGGACTTGGGCTTCTTGGTCCCGCAACGTTTGGTACCGGGTTTTCATCTGATCGTCAAATACGGCCAACTTCTCTCCCACTAATTTGGATTTATCCTTTAAATACTCTACGTCCACGCCGTCCACTTGGTAGGGGGCATCGTACGGGGCTTCCGGAATGTTTTGCAACATGTCGTCGTAGGTGGCGTGCAGTTCTTGAATACGGTTCAGTTGCTCCATCGTGGGTTGCTGATTGTAGTCATTGATCATTTTGCTCAATTCGGCGCGTTTTTGTTGAATGTCGCTCAATTGGCTTTGAATATCCTCATTTCCCGGGGCCTCGGCTTGCGTGGTCGCAGCTGCGGCAGCCGTCTCTCCCACAAGTTCACCTGTTTCTGCCGGTGCCTGGACCACAGGTTCCTGTGCAACAGGTTCTTGAGCCGTGGTTTCTGGTTCTTGGACCGCAGGTTCAGTAGCGACAGGTTCAGTAGCGACAGGTTCTTGAGCCGTGGTTTCCGGTTCTTGGTTCACAGGTTCTGGTTTCTGTGCAACAGGTTCTTGAACCACAGGTTCGGCAATCGCAACTGGTACAGTAGTAGCAATCGGTTCGGCATTCATTGGCGGTGCGGTCATATTGACAAGAGGGGCAGGCGGCGCAGAGGGAACGGAGGGAGCCGCAGCAGATTCGCCCCCTTTTTTCGTCACATACATCCGATTTTCATTGAAAAGCTGAATAAAATAATTATGCAACCGTTGTTCAAAGACGCGTATATGATGACCAGTATGATGCAAGGCCCGTTTGACATGATGTACCAAGGTCGGATGAGACAATTTACGGGTTTGGGTCACACGACCGCCTTGGGTCGGAGCACGGGTTCGGGACACGGTCGTCCGGTAACCGCGTCGGTAATTCTTCAAAGTGACACGAGGGCGTGGCCTCTTCTTGACATATTTACCGCGTGTCACACGCAGGGTAGGTGGAACGGTCATCTATACATTATCACATGATATAGATGAACGATGGGTTCACGAGAGGGGGGTTCAGGCGTCGTCCGCCCCCGCCTTTTCCAGGAGCGTGCCGTACAGATGCACAAAGACCAAGTTCGCGTCGTTGGACACTTCCATGCGCAAATTGCAGACCTTTTGTCCCGACGTCAGTTGCTCCGACATCTTCTCCAAGGCGTCGTTGCGGGCAAAATCAAACACGGTATTGTCAAACCCCTTGGACCCGAAAAAGTTCGCCACGCCGGTCGCTAAACCTCGCGCCGCGTTGATGGGCGAGGAATCGGTGACATGGATGACCCCAATTTCTTGGTAATCGGTGTCCGTATTCGGCTGCGTGGAAATCTGCGTGCTCTTATAAATGTAAGCCGCGGTACCCGACACGTCCGTACCCGAGATATCCATACCAGAGACATCGGTAACCGACACGTCCATCATGGGAGAGGGGGTAGTAGAGACGGAGGACAGGGCCGGAGAACCAGAAGCATCCACCGGGCTATAGACTAAACTGTCCTGTTCAGAATGGGGGCTCATCATATGGTTAGAGGCGTCTACGACCACGGCGTAAGGGTCGGTGGTCGTGGCAGTCTTGGTAACCATATCCACACCTCCTTGGTGACGACGGCGCGTGACCCGACGTTGAACCATGGCTCCGAGATGCGATCCTATACATTATCTGGATAGATTTGATCTTGGTTCTAGGCTTGGTCTTGGTTCGGCGGAACCAGTGGGTCACCGGTTCAGTGCGTGGTATAATTAGGCGTATAGTAGTCCTTTTCCAGGATCCGGGTCTGGATGTTGTCGTAGAAATCCTTGTCCACGGGCGCTTGGGGGTTGAGCCAGGGCTGTTCCCACCGGTCTTGGGACACGCCGCGGTACATAAAGGCGGGATGACTTGCCCGGGATTCTTGGACAAACGGGTCGGCCACGGGGTAGTTTTGGAGGGGGCGGCTGACCACGGCGTGATCGCGGTAGTTGTTCGCTTCCGGACGGTCGCGGTTGAGACGGCGGGTCATGCCGCGGAGGTCGCTTTCCAGGTTGACGAAATTGTCGCCGCGGTTGGCGCCCCAGGTCTGCATGCGCAGCTGCGTGTCGTCCTGCATGGGCAGGTTGAGACCCGGGCCCGGGACATCTAAAGCGTAGCGGCCGGGAAAACTACTCACTTTGAGGGACTGTTCTATGCGCGCGGAATCGCACTTGAAACTGGTTTGCATGGCTTACGACAGTGGTGGGCGGCTATGTTACTATATGGGGGGACATTTTGAAGGGGAAGAGGGCGGGATGGTCGCAAAACCCGCGTAAAGACACGGTCCGTAGGGATCCTATACATTCGTTGGGGACTAGGAGTGCCTAGGTACGATGAATGGGCCTACGGCATTCGGTAACGGGCCTTCGGCATTCGGTAACGGGCCTTCGGCATTCGGTAACGGGCCTTCGGTATGTCTCAACATGATTGTGAAGAACGAGAGCGCCGTCATTCGCCGCATGTTGGCCTCCGTGGTGGATTTGTTGGACAGCTACTGCATTTGCGACACGGGCAGCACGGACGACACCATGGACGTCATTCGCGCCTTTTTTGAAGAGCACCGGGTCCCGGGTAAAATCGTCCAGGAGCCGTTTCGTGATTTCGGCTACAACCGCACCTTTGCTCTCCAGCGCGCGGCCGAGATGCCGTCCCACGTGTCCGAATACGTGCTTCTGATGGACGCCGACATGGTGCTGTGGCGGCGGCCCGACCTCTCCGTGGCCGAGGTCAAATCGCGTCTGATACGCAACCGCGTCTTCTTGGTGTACCAAGGGACCGACACCTTCCAGTACAAAAACGTGCGGTTCGTGAAAAACCGGATGGGCATCACCTACTGGGGGGTGACCCACGAGTACGTGAAAATGCCGGAAGGCGAGGACGTGCCCTACGGCAACTACGAGAACAACGAGCTCTTCATCCGAGACATTGGCGACGGCGGCAGCAAGGCCGACAAATTTGAGCGCGACATCCGGCTCCTGAAACGGGGTCTGGAAGAACTGCCCGACAACGACCGCTACACATTTTACCTGGCGAATTCTTACCGGGACCATGCCGCGGCGCTCGGCATAGGCACGCCCGACGGCGCCGCCGCCCACCAGCTCGCCATAGAAACCTACCAGAAACGCATCGCCATCGGGGGCTGGGTAGAGGAAGTCTGGCAGAGCTATTACTCCATGGGCAAATGCTACTGCGACCTGGACGATTTTCCCCGGGCCCTGCATACGTGGTTGGAGGGGTACCACGCGTACCCGCAGCGGGCCGAGAACCTGTACGAAATCGTCAAGCATTACCGCGAAAAGGGGCAAAACAGTCTGGCCCACGTGTTTTGGCAGATGGCTGACACGGTCCGGCGCACGTACCCCAACCGCGACTACTTGTTCACGCAGACCGACGTCTACGATTACAAGCTGGACTACGAGCTGTCCATTTTCGGGTATTACTGCAACCCCGACAAGGTGAATTTGTCCCGGGTCTGCATGAAGGTGATCCAATACCGTGCGTTGGAGGGGACCATCTACCACAATGTGCTGTCCAACTACAAGTTCTACGCGCCGGCCATCGCCACCAAATACGGGCTGCCCCTGCATCCCCGGAACGCAGAGGCGCTGGCGGCCGTGGGACGCGACCTTTTGGCGCCTTTTCTCGGCGAATACGTGCCGTCCACGCCGTCCCTGTGCCTAGATACCAAGACGGGGGATCTCGTGGTCTGTGTCCGTTACGTGAATTACCGCATCAACGACGCCGGCGGCTACGAGGGCTACGCGGGGGGTGGCCAGGACATCATCGCCACCAAGAATGTGGTGGCGCGGTTCGCCGGGGTCAACGGCGACTACGACCGACCGTGGTCCAAGCGGGGCGACGACGTGGAACTGCACTGCGACCCCACGTACAACGACGGACGCTACCGCGGCCTGGAAGACGTGCGCCTGTTTTCCTACGACAAGTACCAAGGCGCGGGGGCGGGGGCGGGACGGCTGATTTACAACGCCAACCGCGGTTTAGAGCAGGTGTCTGCCGCGGTGCCTGCGCCCCACGACACCGCCGTCATGGCGGTGGAACACGGGTGGATGGTGCAGGACCACGCTGCCGGTCGGTTGAACTGCACCAACAGCAAATTGTTGGTATATGATCGCGCGCACGCGTCCTTGGAGAAGAACTGGGTGCTGTTTGGGGCCCAGGTGGCGGGACGCATCGTCCTCAAATGCGTGTATTCTTGGTCGCCGTTGGTTCTGGGGACCGTATGCCCCACGGCGGGCAAATTCACGGAGACCCACCGGTGGGAGGCGTCCACGTTGCCGTATTTTCTCAAAGACATGCGTTGTTCTACCAACGGGGTCGCGGTGGGTAAGGACGAAATCTGGTTCATCGGGCACCTGGTGAGTTACGAGGAACGGCGGTACTATTACCACATGGTCTTGGTGCTGGATGCCGCCACCTTGGCCCTGAAGAAATACACGCCGCTGTGGACGTTTGAGGGCGCCAAGGTGGAATATACGTTGGGTATGGTGTACTTTTCGGACTACCAGCGGTTCTTGGTCGGTTACAGCGTCTTGGACCGGGAAACCAAATACATGATGGTGTCCAAACACGTGTTTGACGACATGATGATTCTGGTGTAGGGGGCGGGGGCGAAAATGTCCCAATAAGGTAAGGCACCCACCCCCTCTCTCTTTCCCCCTCTCCTTTTTCCTGTCTGCTTTCGGTGAATGTCATTTTTGTGTGTATTTGACATTGACGATACTCTGCTGCGGTTGAAACCAGGGGTTGTCTCGGAAAATGGCGTGACTGGCCTGCAAGATTACCCGGTCATCGTGCCCACCGACGCTTCTTGGTCCTATATCGCCTATTATGAGCATACGGAAATGGCGTTTCGGGTGCAAACCCATTTGGACACCCTATTGGCGTTTTTCCAGTCGTCGTCGTTTTACCGCATGGCGTTGTGGACGATGGGAACGCGCGAATATTCCCTCGCCGTTCGGGACGCCTTGACCAAAATGTACGGCCTGCCCCCGGATTTCTTCCTCTTTGTCTGGTCGCGCGACGAGGTCCGGAACTTCATGTATTGCAAAGACCTGCGTCAGGTTTACGCCGCCTTTCCCGCTTTTGGAGCCCACAATACGCTGCTGTTTGACGACCGCGACGTCAATATCCACCACATATGGAACTGGACCAACGGCATCGTATTACCGCCGTTTGAAGAATCCAACAATGTGTTTAGGGTACTGCGGCTACTCCGGTATTTGGAACGGTATTACCGAGAACGGGTGGCCGAGGACCCCCAGTGGACCCAGCAACCGGTATTGACGCCCCCGCGCACCCGAGAATTGTATCGGTTCATCGTTGCATCGGAGGAAGCGGCTTCCGCAAATATACCGTGATTGTATAGAAGGAGGCCCCCATCATGGTGAATGAAAAATCGGTCCGGACCAAGCCCAAGACGGTGAAAACTCCGATGAAATTCAAACGGACCAGCAGCACCCAGAAACGGAAAAGGGGGTTCGCGGCCCTTCCGAATCCCGGCAAACCGGGATATATGATGCCCCGGGACCCATCGCTGCCGGCATGCACTTCCTTGTCCACGTTTGTCATGAGCGACGAAAACATCCACGGGTTTGAACGGCTCGTCTACAAGCGCAACGATTGCTTCATCAACGCGATACAGCTCTTTGGTGCGTTGGATACGGTGAATGCCAATATCTTACGCATTTCGTCGGCCGGGGACACGGGATTCAGCGAAGAACAGATAGAACGCATCTTTATTTTGAAACTAGGCAACAATTTTCAGTTCCAGCCGACCGACAACTACGAGGCATTTACCGATAAAATCAAGCGCGAACTGGCGCCGAACCACGCGGTCTTTGCCGGGTACATGGACGATTGCGGCAACCGCCACGTCTTCATTTTAGCGCGGTCCAAGGACGGCACGATTCTCTATATTGACCCCCAGGTGCCCCCCATCTGTGACGTGACCCAATGCGAGGCCATCTTCCGGGACCGTAAAGTACAGTGGTGGTTGCTGTTCAATTCCCCCGAGAAAATGACGCCGGACCAGCTGCGAAAGGTCGGGTTCATCCTATAAGTGCGCTTGGTCCGGACCAAAGCCCTGGACCGCACCGCAAATACTGTCCAGATAATGTATAGGAACCCATACCATTACCATGTCGGAGTACCAAGACGTGTTCAAGGAACCGCACACGTACCATGACCATAATGACAACGCCGAGAAGGCCCTTTTGGCGTCGTCGTCGTCGGACGACGATATGCACGGGGTCAAGCATACCGTCTCCATCGCGAAGAATTTAGCCAAAGGTCCCTCCACCCCGTGGACGGCGGCTCAGTTGAAGTCCCTCCCCAAGAAACGGGCCATGCCAGAGGCGGACGAATACGGGGTGGAACATACCGCCGCCATCGCACGCGGCATCGCCCGAGGGCCCGCCAAGACGCGCGCCCCGGAAGAAATCGCGGCTCTGAACATCATCCATGGGCGCACGAAACGCTTCCGCCCCACTATGGAGGGGGGAAGCCGCCGCCGCCGCCAACGGCGCCAAAGCAAGCGCAAGTCCAGCACCCAGAAGCGCCGCCGGAAGTAAACCCTAAGTAAAAGACATGTATAGGATCTCATGTAGGATCCTATACATCTTGTTGATGGACATCCCTGTCATCTCCGCAAAAAAAAGGGGCTAGGTCGGGGGTCGGGGGTCGGGGGTCTGATTACAGGTCCGAGGTGCGCACGTCCCGGCAGCGGCCAAACGTCTTTCGGTGCCATTGCGTGATGCCGTGCTCCACGATGCCGCTCAAATGGGCCGGGGTGCCGTAGCCCATGTTTTTGTCCAAGGCGTACCGGGCCTTGAGTTCCGGGTATTGCTCACATAGATTCAGTATGTAGAGGTCGCGTTCGTACTTGGCCAAAATGGACGCCGCGGCAATGCTGGCGTACGTGTTGTCGCCCTGTTCCACCGTAGTGTACGGTATCGTGTACATGGAATCCGTCACCTCGTCAAAGACACTAAATGGCTTGAAATAGTTGCCGTCCACCAGGATGGAGACGTCGCGGTACCGGCCTTGGAACAGGCCGGCTTGTGCGGTCGGCGTGGACACCTGCAATTGCGTCAACACGTCGCGAATGCAGTCGTGCATGCACATCATGTCCGCCTGCAAGATGTTCACGCGGTCCACCACGTCGGCCTCTTGGTACCGGACACTGGTGGCCACGGCGTGCTGGCGTATGTAGGCGGCCAGTTCGGCCATCTTCTTCCGGGAATGGATTTTCTTGGAGTCGCGCATGAGGGAGACGTCAAAAGCGCCAGTACCGCCGTCGCTGTCGCGCGGCAACACGACGGCCGCCGCGTAGACCCGGCCAAACAGGGGGCCGCGCCCGCATTCGTCCAGGGCGATTTCCCACGGAGTGGCCCCCTCGGTTGTGTCGTAAAACGGCTTCAGTGGCGGAGTAGGAGGCTTCTTCGGAGGCATTGTATTAGCAAGGCACGGAACAAGGCACGGAAGGCACGGGACGAATGGCAAGTACGGACAAGTGGGTGCAAGGGCCGCGGTCAGTGGCGCGACAACAGCAATGACAAGGAGAGCAATCTGCATAAACCCCGGGGATGGTATATTTATTACCAAGACTTGTCGGGATTCAATTTTACGAGGCTCGGTTCTTGGTCCATCGGAAAACTGTGTATGGATATAGTAGTACGCATACACCAAGAAAAACCATGGCCCGGGGCTTGTCTCGCCTGTTTTCCTTCAGCCATTTTTCGGTATTTTTCCTCTTGCTCCTCGCCCTCCTGATTTCGGTCTGGTTCGCCCGGTACCTGCCTCTGGAGGGGTTCATCAGCTACCAACAAAACGTGACCGGACTGTCCTCGGTGACTGTGCCGCCGTACACCACTACCCGTAATATTATCAAACTCTACGACTCGGTCTACTACGATTCACAAACGGGCGCCGTCTTGGAACTCTTCGGTAAAGGAGGCGACACCGCCACCACGGACACAACGGGGGCCAGCCTCACGAACATGGTGCTGATGCCCCGCGACACTCCCACCGTCGTTGAGTACGACGTGGTGCCCGGAAATACCTTTAGACAAAATGTGGTGGAGCCCCACTACATCCAATCCCCCCTGTCGTCGGTCAATCTGTCTTGGATTTTCCCCTTGCCGGGGAGCGTGTCCACCTTGCCGTACAATTACCAAGTCGCCTATTTCGCCTGGAAGACGGAGACGGTCATCTTCATCTACGACATTGTGCAAGAAAAACTGGTGGGGGTGTTGCCGTTTTTACTGAACTCCAGCAGCAAACTCATCACCACGGGACTGGCTTTCAATAACACATATGTGGCCGATACCGACCCCCACAATGGATCCTATATCAATGTCATGCCGCAATATACGGCGCATCTGAGTGGATACAGCGCGGGAAGCGCGGCGGCCGCCCCGGTCACCCAATTATACCAAATTGCCGCCAACATTTGGTTTGATACGGCCAACGGCGTCTTGGTCGTCGGCAAGCCGGGACTCAGTGACGTCGTCGTGGAAACGGGGGCATCGTTCACGTTGAACAAAGCGTCCAATACGGTGTCCACCTGCTATTTCACGATGGATGAGGTGGGACACAACGTCATAATGACGGTGCCCATGTCCAATAAGCGCACCATGGTCTGTGTCATGTACAAAGAGGTGCCGGTCATGGGATGCACCGAAGCGGGAAAATGCAATAACAATAACGGATTGGCCATCCGCAAAGTGGTCCGGTTTGACCCCTCTCTGCCGGGAGGGGTGGACGGCGAGACGAAGCAGGGCGCCTCCACTCCGGGACCGATGGCCCCGGTCACGACGCCGGGTCCGGACCGCAATGAATACATCTTGAAGACCCAGATTGTGCCTCCCGTGTGCCCCGCCTGCCCGTCTTGCACTTGCAACGGAGGGGCCACGCCGTGTGCTTCGTGCCAAACCGGTGGTTCCGGCTCCGGGAACAACAGCCTGGCCAGCCTGATTGCGAGCTCCTATACCGTCAATCAGGGACCGGGCTGGGGTAACGGCAACGGAGGCTACGGGGGTTACGGCTACGGGGGCCAAGGACCCATCAGCTCCACCCTCATCGGCGCCGAAAACACGGTGGGGGATGTGGTAGATACCGCCGTGGCTGGGACGACGCTCTTGGGTCTGGGGGCCATCGGCGGCGTCAACCAGCTCGCCTCGGACATCCTGGCCGTGCCCAAAGCGGTGGTTCCGGCCGTGGTCGGCGACGTCGCCGGTGTCGCCAACAAGGCCATCGGGGGAGCGGAAAGCATCGTGAACAACACGGTGGACGATCTGACGGGTCAGAAGGGCCGGGTCGGGGGGTCTGACCGTGGTGGACCGGTCAAAGGCGGGGCCGAGCCGGCGCCCGCGGCCCAGGAAGAGAGCACGGTGGACAACGAGCCTGAAGAGGAAGAGGAACCGACGCCATCGGGACCCAAGCGCGCACGGGCCGCATGCGACGACAAAGCCATCCCGGGTGCCTACGGCATGGCCCCGGGGCCGGGTCTCAACAACTACTACGGGGCGTTGGCCGGTCGCCCGTCGTCCAATTTCATGCCCGTGACGGCGGATTTCAGTAAATTCGGTCGTTAACCATTGGCCGTTGGTTATTACCAAGCAAGGAATTGGTAACAACCAAGAATAGGTAGGAGAGCAAATATATGGTAAAAAACATAAAGTAATCTTACTATTAGGACTATATTA
>Ga0164296_1001635_pt1 | contig 23313 bp, 20 predicted proteins | sample GEODES057metaG_FD_113533 | JGI IMG/M metagenome (GOLD analysis project Ga0164296, IMG submission 113533) | Dystrophic lake water microbial communities from Trout Bog Lake, Wisconsin, USA - GEODES057 metaG | ecosystem: Environmental > Aquatic > Freshwater > Lake | place: USA: Trout Bog Lake...
ATTGAAAAAACCTTTTATAAAAGTAAATGGTTGTGCCTCGCCTGTGCTCGTTTGGCTCGGGGTTTGGGCGTGTTGAGAGGCTGTAACTAAAAGCCCTAGCAGCAAGGCACTCAACAGATAAGCCCAGTAAATATCTGAATTCGACCTTAAGGGGGCTGTTACAGCGAGTGTCAGCTGAAAAACAAATTGGTAAACAATCTGATAAAGCGTTTCAGGATTTATGAAATCAAACATAGATGATTTGTCAAAGGTTTTAATTGAGCAAAATAAATTTTCGTTTGAAATGTGTGGAGATGATTACATAAATCATTATGAAAAAATGTTCCGACTAAAGTATTATCTACCATCATAGAAAACCACCTGTATCTAGATGACTACACCAAAATTTAATAATATTGTCTTTTTAAAAAAATTCAATTGCAAAATCGCAAAAACTTCCCTTTGCTTTGCTTTTTTATTTGTTTTATGTCTTTGCTTGAGTCCAGATCTTTTTGCCAAAGACAAACAACAGCAACAGAAAAATCAAAGGCAATCTCTCACTGAGAGCGTTTATCTAGAAAACCTTACTTGGCCCGAACTTCAAGCCAAACTAGACGCTGGATTTACGACCGTGATTGTTCCCACAGGCGGGACTGAGCAAGGGGGACCCCACTTGGCTTTAGGAAAGCATAATTTTGTGGTCAAACAAAGTGCTGAGCGCATTGCAGTAAAAGTTGGTAAAACCTTTGTGGCTCCCGTTTTGCCCTACGTGCCCGAGGGAGATTTTGCGCACCCCTCGGGGAATTTGCTGTTTCCAGGCACTTTGGGGGTCAGTGATGACACTTTCTCCAAAGTCTTGATTGATATTTCTGTGTCGCTTTACTTATCAGGCTTTAAATGCATTGTCTTTTTAGGTGACCATGGACAAAGTATTGAGTTGCAGGGGTTAGTCGCTGATCAACTAAATCTTCAGTGGAAGACAATGGGCGTACGTGTTTTAAACCTTAGTGCCTACTATGACCCCACCATAGAGGAGACTGTATTATCCAAATCAGGTATTGATAGGGCGGATTGGGGTGAGCACGCCGGCGTGGCGGATACCTCCGAACTGATGGCCGCGAGACCCAGCGCGGTCAGAAAGGCGGCATTAAGACAAAAAGAAGTCCCAGGTCGGCCTCAAACTGGTGCAACAGGAAGGGCCGAGTTATCAAGGCAAACCTTAGGCGCAAAGATGCTTGAACTGAGGGTTCAGGCCGCAGCGGAGCAACTAAAACCTTTCATCGCCGTTGAATGAGGCGGATCAATTTGATTTCACCACAGATACGGATTTGATCCCAGCTCTTATGCCCATTGAACCTTGATAGCCGAAAGTGTCCGAATAAATAGGTGCATCTTGGCCCCAAAAATTTCTTGAAGCAGATGGGCTAAAAAGAAGATCCGCAGTTGTTGAGGGGGAGCCCCAAAGTTGCACCGAACCCCCCGGATTTAAAAAGCACTGAGTAGCACCAAGTACCCGTCCATAAGGCGTTGTAGCCCCAATGTGCATGTTGGGGGGGAAATTGGGTTGTCCAGGAGTATGTTGCAGCCAAATTTGATCAAATCCGCTGGGCAAATATCCATCATCGGCGTCACCCAGCACTGTGTCTATTCCTGCTGTGCCGGTATAAAAGCTGTTGGCAGCGTTCCCTATGTAGGAGAAAAATGCGGCAGGCACACTGCCTTGCTCAAGTTGGAAATCTAAATAAGTACCCGCTGCGCCCGTGTAAATTAAATAAATAGACGAGCCCACATACTTTGGGGTGTCCGTGGTTTCTTGAAAGAGGGGGGCAACTGCGATACGCATCACGATATTTGGATTCTCGGAGTGTTTTAGCCACATATCGTAAGCGCTGGAGAAAGTTGGATCCCATTGACCACTTTTTTGCGCGATCAAGACTTCATTAGCGGTTGAACTGGGTTGGTACCAAACAAAAGAGCCGGCTGGAATGGCCCCTACGTTGCGAAAGGCGCCTCCATAGACAAAGCCGTTTTTGTTAACGGGTTTAGCAATCACGGTTGCCCAAAAATTGGTTGAATAACTCACTCTGCTAACGACTACTTGTGAGTTGATTTGATCACATCCAGGGGAGGAAATAGAGGCGGAGTCCAGCAAGCCAATCAGAGTTTTAGATAAATTTGCTAGTGCAACATCTGGCGTCATGCTGGTTGGACTGGTCTTAAGTTTATCGGCTGAAGTAATTAAAGCGCTAACGGTTGGGTCGGCAGCAAAAGAGGTGGTGGATTGGTTGAAGTTTAAATTGCTAGTTGCCAGTGCGGCGATCCGGGAATCTATGACAATGCCATCATCTGGATTGTTGTTCACGTCCAAAGATTGGAGTAGGTAGGCCACATTGGTGACAACTGGATCACTCAAGGAGCCCGTTGCGCTCATACTAAGAGGGGTCAATGTGGACGAAGCTTGGATAGGGGGGAAAGTTATCGCGCCTATGCTGAAGGTAATTTTTTCACCCTCAACATACACAAAACTGCCCTGCGAGTCAGTTAAGCCGCTTTGAGTGCTGGTCTTGTATCCAATGCCAGAGACTGCGCTGTCAATAAAAACCCCCGTGCGGGTTTTTAAAACTGAACTACTTACCGGTGGGGTAATTGTAGATACGTTGCTAAAAGATGCGCTCACATTGGATGAATTAACTGTGCTAGGTACACCGCTCCCGCCCCCACCGCCCCCGCATGAAACCACACAGACGAGGGTAAAAGTTGTTAGGATTAATCTTAAAGTAGTGGCCGTTGACATGCTGTGTAGAGATTTTGGGTAAACTTTGGCGATCAAGAAGAAAAAAAAAGGCAGAGCTTTCACACTCTACAAGATCGACAACTGATTAGTTGGCTTTAGCCCGGTATGTATTAAACTCTGTCATACGGGTCAATTAGTTAAAAGTCTAACTTGTATCGAAAAACTACAGTCAGAGAATGTTTTTTGCCTGCCCTTACTAGATCTTTCCACCCTTTTTACTCTCTTTTAAAAATTCAGCTATGAGCCATCTATTTTCCCCCCTCGATCTCAGCTCCCCACAGGGAACCTTGCGACTTGAAAACCGCATCGTGGTTGCACCCATGTGTCAGTATTCATCCATAGACGGGAAAGCCAACGACTGGCATCTGGCTCACTGGACCAATTTACTCAACAGCGGTGCGGGCTTGTTCACCATTGAGGCTACCGCAGTGACGCCTGAGGGCCGAATCACACCCAATTGCCTTGGTATTTGGGACGACGCTTGTGCCTCATCGATTGAAAGTCATTTAGAGCGTTCCAGAAAATTAGCTCCTCACGTACCCGTTTGCATTCAATTGGCCCACGCGGGTAGAAAAGCCTCGAGCGCAATTCCTTGGAAGGGGGGACAACTCCTACCAGTGGGGCAGGGCGCAGAGGCAGGATGGGAGACTTGGGGACCCTCCCCAATCCCTCAGTTGGCCACAGAGCGCAGTCCGCATGAGCTGGACGCAGCCAATCTGCAAAGAATTGTGGCTGGGTTTGCCAAAGCGGGTCAGTACGCTCAAAAAATGGGTATTGATGCGGTGGAATTACACGCCGCGCATGGTTACTTGTTGCACCAATTTTTGTCGCCCATCTCCAACCACCGAGTCGATCAGTATGGGGGGTCATTTGAAAACCGAATTCGCTTTTTAATGGAAGTCTTTAGCGAGGTGAGGACCACTTTTAAAGGAGTGCTCGGGGTTCGTATATCCGCAACTGATTGGGTGGAGGGAGGGTGGACCCCACAGGAGACTGCGGATCTCTCTCTTGTCTTAAAAAACGCTGGCGCCAACTTTGTTCACATCTCATCCGGGGGCGTGTCCCCAAACCAAAAGATCGCACTGGGACCTAATTACCAAGTCCCCTTTGCTCAATTGGCGAAAGAGAAAAGTCATTTAACGACCATTGCTGTAGGACTCATTACTGAGCCCAAGCAAGCCGATGAGATTATCCAAAAAGGGGAGGCCGATTTGGTTGCCCTAGCTAGGGCTTTCTTATATAAACCTCGTTGGGGATGGGAGGCTGCGGCGGCACTGAACGGTAAGGTAGAGGCCTCCTCCAAGTACTGGCGTTGCTTGCCAAGGGAGGCTCAACATATATTTGAAATTAAGGGCATGGGGATGAGGTGACCCCCCCTAGCGAAGTGATGTGTACTTACCTCAGCTTGAGCTGCACGCCCTTGTAAAAGAGGTTTCGAATGCCGAGGCCCTTTGATTCAGAATTTTTTACTCCCAACAATCCATCCTTGACGCTCGGGTAGTTCAGTTTTAATCGAAGTTCGCTCTTCATTCTTAGGTTCACCAACCTCCTGGACTCTTGCATAAAGCTGAGTTGAACAGCGCTTAAGAGTTGCTGTATTTGGTGAAGAGCCATACGTGGGGGGCGTTTATAGCCAAAGTGATCTGCTGCCCAGTCCATGTAGTCCCCCATTAGCATGTAGGAGTCGTCGCTGGTGTTGACAGCTCTTTGGCTCTTGCCTCTCCAAACTGCAAGCCAACAAGCCCTTGCCAAATCATCAGCATGAATGTGATTGGTGTAGACATCTACAGAGCGCTCTAAAACGGGGGAGCCTTTTTTGAGTCTCTCAATAGGGGTTCCTTGAGGGCGGTTTAGCGCGTAGATTCCGGGCACACGTAAAATGCTTACCCTGCAAGAGTTTAAGAACGTTTGACCAAAAAGCCGAATGCTTCGTTCAGCGTCCACTCGTCTTTTTGCTCGGTCAGTGATTGGGTTTAGGCTTTTTGTCTCAGTGACCCAATCCCCCAAACAGTCCCCGTAAACACCGCTAGTGGAGGCATACACCAAATGCTTAGGAGGGCGGCGTTTGCTGAGGCTGCGCAAAAGGTGAGTGGATCTGCGGTCAGTCGAACCCTCTGAGTTAGGGGGCGCAAGGTGAATGATTCGCTGAGCAAGTCCGCCTAGTCTGTAAAGGGTCTGAGGGTCATCTAAGTTGCCTAAGACCGGTGTAATGCCAAGTGCCCTGAGCTCATTTATCCTTGCAATGGAGGAGGTTAACGCAATAACGCGTACGTTGGGTTGGGCCAGGGATGACAATCTAACGCCAATATCACCACAACCGACAATTAATAGCCGTTGTTTTTTAAAACGTGAGGGTAAAGCGCCCAAAGGAGTTTGATTTGAAGGCAAAATTGAGGGATGTTGAGATTATAAATATGTCTAAGGATACACAAAGATGAGCTTTCAAATTACGGTTGAGCCAAGTGGGCGTACTTTTCAAGCAGATGAGGGTGAGATGCTCTTGGCGGCTGGCATTCGTCAAGGTATTGGTATGCCATATGGTTGCAAGGACGGAGCCTGTGGGTCTTGTAAGTGTAGAGTTATATCAGGAGAGGTAAGCCTTGGCTCTCACCAAGCTAAAGCGCTCAGCACAGATGAGGAGCTTAAGGGGTTCATTCTGACTTGTTGCTCCTCAGCGAAAAGTGATCTGGTGCTCGAATCTAGACAAGTTGTTGAGGAGGGGGCTTTCCCGGTTAAAAAAATGCCGGTCAGGGTTTCGTCACTGGAGAAAAAAACGGATGACGTGATGTTGGTGAAGTTACAAGTGCCCGCCAGTGATTTGTTAAAGTTTAAGGCGGGTCAGTATGTAGATTTTTTGCTGCGCGACGGCTCCAAAAGAAGTTACTCTATGGCAAACGCACCGCACACGGTATCGGCTGAGACGCCGCACATTGAGCTTCATATCAGGCACATGGTTGGAGGATTATTTACAGATCACGTCTTTAGCGCCATGAAAGAAAAAGAGATCCAGCGCATAGAGGGACCACAGGGCTCTTTTTTCTTAAGAGATTCGGATAAGCCTGTTATTTTTCTTGCCTCAGGAACGGGTTTTGCACCCATCAAGGCTCTAATTGAGGAAATGCTTCATTTGGGTAACAAAAGGGATGTTACTTTTTACTGGGGCGCGCGCCGACCCGCAGACCTTTACATGAACGATTGGGTGCTGGATGCGGCCGCCCAAATGCCTAATCTCAAGTACATACCGGTTGTATCAGACGCGCTAGAGAGTGATGCGTGGAGCGGAAGAACAGGGTTTGTGCACCTAGGTGTAATGAATGATTTCAAAGATCTCTCAAACTACCAAGTCTATGCCTGCGGCGCACCTATCGTGGTTGACAGTGCAAGGGCTGCTTACGAAAAGCTTGGTTTGCCAGCAGATGAGTTCTACGCTGACTCTTTTACAAGCGCTTTAGATAAAGTTTAAATCTTCGATTATTTTCATGCAACCCTCTGATCCCACACCGTCTAATCCTATCCCAACTGATGATGAGTCCTATAGGGATCTTGATGCGCTCGATGAGCCGTCAGCGATGGCCACGGATTTAAACAGCATGGACGCGCAGGCAGGGGCCTTTCTTAGTCCAGATTCATTGGAGGAGCCAGAGGATGTGAGGGCTGACTTGGAGTCCAGGCGTCTTTTAGATAAAGAGGTAGACGCTGCAGATGAGGCTTTTAATGACGGGGGGGATGAGGTTTTTATCAACTCTCCCGTCCACTCTTTTATTAACGCTTCCGTTAATTCTTCAACCAACTCGCCCCATAAAGAGAGTGCCGAACTCCCCGCTGAAGTCCTCTCTGATGTCCCATATGTCCAACAACTGCGCATACCCCCACACTCTAACGAGGCCGAGTCAAGCGTACTGGGCGGGGTTTTGCTGGACAACTCTTCGTGGGACAAAATTGGGGATTTGTTGAGCGAGGATGACTTTTATAGGTACGAGCACAAGCTCATCTTTGGCGCCATATTTAGTCTTATGAATGCGGCTCGTGCTGTCGATACGTTGACAGTCTTTGAACACCTTAAATCCCAGGGCAAAGCCCAGGAGGCGGGAAACATTGAATATTTAAATTCACTTGCCCAGTATGTGCCCTCCGAGGGAAATATAAGACGTTTTGCTGAGATCGTGCGCGAACGCGCGATGCTTAGAAAACTATTGAGCGTGAGTGAGGAGATCACAACCAGCGCTATGAACACCGGGGGTCGGGCAGTACCCACCATCTTGGACGAAGCAGAGCAAAAAATATTCAACGTCGGAGAGGAGAGCGCCAGAAAGCGCCATGGGTTTCAAAAAATGGACATTCTAGGAGTGTCTTTGCTGGACCGAATTAAAGAGATGTCCATGAACCCCAATGACGTGACGGGTGTTCCTACAGGTTTCATCGATTTAGACCGCATGACGTCTGGGCTCCAGGCGGGGGATTTGGTGATATTGGCTGCGCGTCCTTCAATGGGTAAAACTGCCTTGGCTATCAATATTGCTGAGCATGTTGCGCTCAACGAAGGTTTACCAGTTGCGATATTTTCTATGGAAATGGGCGCAGCACAGTTGGTTGTGAGGATTGTGGGCTCGCTTGGACGAATTGATCAAAATAGGCTTCGCACCGGTAAACTGTTACCCGATGAATGGTCCAGACTCATAGAGACGTCGGACCGAGTCGGCAAATCCTCCTTGTTCATTGATGAGACCCCAGGCCTCACTCCAAGTGAGCTGCGAGCGAACGCCAGGCGTTTGGCTAGGAGATGCGGCAAGCTGGGTTTGATTGTGGTCGACTATTTGCAGCTCATGTCGGGCACCAACGGCTCTGATGGGGAGAACCGTGCAACCGAGTTGGGGGAGATTTCAAGGGGCCTAAAAATGCTTGCCAAAGAGCTTCAGTGTCCAGTCATCGCTTTATCCCAGCTCAATAGGGGTGTTGAGCAACGAACCGATAAAAAGCCGATGATGAGCGATCTACGTGAGTCCGGCGCGATTGAACAAGATGCAGACGTGATCATGTTCATTTACCGAGACGACTATTACACAAAAGAGTTATCGAAAGAGCCAGGGGTTGCAGAGATCATCATTGCAAAACAGCGTAACGGACCTACTGGCTCGGTTAAATTAGCGTTCCTTAAAAACATCACAAAATTCGAGTCTCTTGCAACTGGGTACAACTGAGAGTGCGAATCAGCATTCGCCCCTTTCCTTTTCATCCCAAATACGAAGCTAAGATCCGTTGGTCTTGGACCAAGTCTTGCCCCGCGCCTGAGAAGGCTATTTGACCCGACTCTATTACGTAAGCAGTATCAGCAATTTGTAGCGCGCGGTAAGCATTTTGTTCGACCATTAAAATGCTCACCCCTTTTTTTGAGATGTGAGAGATGACCTCAAAAATCTTATCGACCATGATGGGGGCCAGTCCCATGGAGGGCTCATCGAGGAGTAACAATTTGGGGCGACTCATGAGTGCCCGACCCATGGCAAGCATTTGTTGCTCGCCCCCAGATAGGGTGCCAGCCAATTGGCTGAGACGCTCTTTTAGTCGGGGGAAAGTGGCAAAGATTTCCTGTAAATCCTGTTGGATACCGTCTTTGTCATCCCTCGTGTAGGCGCCCATCAGAAGGTTTTCATAAATACTCATACGAGCAAAGACGCCTCTTCCCTCAGGGACCAGCGCCAAGCCGGACTTAACAATGTCCCATGCGCCTTTGCCTAAGAGGGGGGAGCCTGCGAATTCGATAGAACCTGAGATATTTGGTAAGGAGCCTGCAACCGCATTAAGAGTACTTGTTTTGCCTGCTCCGTTGGAGCCGATCAGGGCAACAAGTTGACCTTCACAAACTTCCAGTGAGATACCTTTGACTGCGGTGATGCTGCCGTAGCTTACGTGAAGGTTTTGAATTTTTAAAATTGTTTGGGCCATGTGAATAATAACTAATTTGGCCCAACACCATTGGTGCCCAGGTAAGCTTGAATGACGAGTGGATTTTTTTGCACCTGCTCTGCACTACCCTCGGCGATCTTGGTGCCGTAATCAAGCACAGTTAACTGATCACACAATCCCATTACAAGTTGAACGTCGTGTTCAATGAGTAGGACCGTTTTGTTATCGCGCCTAATTTTTTCAATTAAAACTTTAAGCTCTTTTTTCTCTGCGCCGTTCATACCTGCTGCGGGTTCATCAAGCGCTAGAAGGCAAGGGTCTGTGGCCAAGGCTCTGGCAATTTCTAAGCGACGTTGATCTCCGTAGCTAAGCGTTTTAGCTTTTAGCTTTGCTAGGGACTCAATCCCCACGTATTCGAGCAGGGCGTGGGCTTGAAGTTTGGTTGAATACTCCTCTTGCTTAAATGAGGGGGTATTTAAAATCGCAGCCCAAACGCCTGAGTGCGTTTTGAGGTGACGCCCCACCATCACATTTTCTAAAGCCGTCATCTCTTTGAATAATCGGATGTTTTGAAATGTCCTGGCAACTCCCGCCCGAGCAACTTCGTGGGCTTGTGCTGGGCTATAACTTTTACCCTGCAGCTTAAAGTTCCCCGAGTCCGCTGAGTACAGTCCCGTAATGATGTTAAAGAAGGTTGTTTTCCCAGCTCCATTGGGTCCAATAAGGCCGTGTATGGAGCCGCTTGCAATGTCTAGATCAATATCTTTTAGGGCCTGAAGCCCACCAAAACTCTTACTGACTCCCCTAACGCACAGAGCTAAAGTTGGATCATCCATGGTCTTTACTCCGGTTGTTATTAGGATCTTTTGATCCCTTTGAATCACCATGGTCCTGATCGGGCGAAGGCCATAGCCCACTAGGCCTGAGTAGCATAACGCTAATCATTGCCACAGCAATCAACAATTGCCTAAGTATGGCCGCGTCCAAGCGACCCCCTGTAAGTTCTTGTAAGGGTCCCGCTACAAAGCGCAAGACCTCTGGCAAAGCCGATAACAATAAAGCCCCTATGACGACCCCTGGTAAGTAGCCGATACCGCCCACTACCACCATAGCAACAACCATCACCGACTCCATAAGGCTGAAGGATTCCGGGGAGACGAAGGACTGAAAGGAGGCAAACATTGCGCCCGATATTCCGCCAAAGATTGCGCCGATACCAAATGCAGTCAGTTTTAAATTACGGGTGTGAATGCCCACGGATTTTGCGGCGACTTCGTCCTCTCTGATCGCCATCCAAGCGCGGCCGATGCGTGAGTGCTCTAACCTATTGCATATCACTATACTGAAAGTAACCAACACTATAAATAAGTAATAATAAAGAGTGACGGACGGTATTTCTGTAAAACCCAAGTCGAGCCTGCGTGATAGGGGAGCTCCAAAGACCGTCAATGAGTCTATGTCTCCTATTCCTTTGGGTCCATTGGTGATATTAACGGGACGATCTAAATTATTTAGAAAAACTCGAATAATCTCTCCAAACCCTAAAGTGACTATGGCAAGGTAATCCCCTCTGAGTCTTAAGGTGGGCGCGCCCAGTAGGAGTCCAAAAAGACCTGCCAGTAAAGCGCTCAAAGGAACCGCGATATAAAAAGGCGTATGCAAGCCGTTTGGAAAAATCTCCACTATCCAAGGAAAAGCGTAGCTTAGTTGGGGCGAAGAAAGCAAAGCGTAGGTGTAGGCTCCAACAGCAAAGAAAGCAATGTACCCAAGGTCTAGTAGACCTGCATAACCCACCACAATATTGAGACCAAGAGCTAAAAGCACGTAAAGAAGCGCAAAATCAGCAATGCGCACCCATGCATTGCCAAAGCACTGAAGCAAAAGGGGCAGTAAAAGTACGCAAACAGCGAACGCTATTTGCAGGCCCCTGGAGGATTTAAATCTCTCCATCAATAAAGGATGAGTGCGGTTCAGCGTGTTGGCCATCTTAAGCTCTGTCCGATGTTCTCTCACCCAAGAGTCCCGAGGGTCTTAGTGTTAGCACACCGATTAAAACAATAAATGCAAAGATGTCTGAGTACTGGCTACCTAAAACGCCGTGGGTGAGCTCTCCAATGTAGCCCGCTCCAATGGATTCGATTAGACCCAGCAAAATGCCTCCCACCACTGCGCCCTGCAAATTTCCGATTCCCCCAAACACAGCCGCTGTAAAGGCTTTCAGACCCGGTAAAAAACCCATGGTGTGGTGAATGGTGCCGTAGTTAGATGCCCACATCACGCCTGTAATGGCCGCAAGCACTGCGCCGATGATAAAGGTTGCTGAGATGACCCAATCAGGTTTGACCCCCATGAGTGAGGCGACGCGGGGGTTCTCTGCGGTGGCTCTCATCGCTCGCCCCAGTTTTGTGTGATGAACCAAATACATAAGAACAGATAAACACACTGCAGTGACGGCCAGAATCATGATTTGTGAGGGCGAGATAACGGCGTTTGCTATCTCAAAGGGCGTGCTGGGCAACAAAGTTGGATAAGGCTTGTAGTTGGGTTTCCAAATTATCATGGCTAAGCTTTGAAGCAAGATGGAGATACCAATGGCCGTGATGAGGGGGGCAAGTTTCGGTGCACCTGTAAGGGGTTTATAAGCTATTTTCTCAACTGCAAAATTTAGCACTGCACAAACAGTGCATGCACAAAGCACTGCCCCAAGCAACACGAGGACTGGGGGGGCAGATGGATAGGCCTCTTGCATCCCTTGCAATACACTCCAACTGGTCATGGCTCCTATCATCATTATTTCGCCGTGTGCAAAGTTGATTAAATTAATAATGCCGTAAACCATGGTGTACCCAAGCGCAACCAGCGCGTACATGCTGCCCAAGACCAGGCCGTTGATGATTTGTTGTACCAGCGAATCCATTATTGGATCCTAATTGAATTTGTGAGCAATTGGATACGAGTTGTATTTAAAAGAGACAATTTGTGTTGGGTATTCGTATTCATATTCGTATTCGTAAGTGAGTTGGTGCTATTTCTCAGTCTCTTTAAAATTCCCCTTTGCTTTTTCATTCTCCGAGCGAAGCCATCTCATCTTCTCTGCAATCTTAATCTCTAATCCGCGCTCCACGGGTTTGTAAAAACCCGTGGGCTGCATCCCATTAGGCCAATAATTTTCACCGGCTGCAAATGCATCCTCTTCGTTATGGGCGTAGCGATATTTTGCGCCGTAAGACAAATCCTTCATTAGCTTTGTAGGCGCGTTCCTTAAATGTAGGGGAACCTCTAGTGTGCCTTGAGAATGAATGAGCGCTTTGGTTTGGTTAAACGCGTTATAGACTGCGTTTGATTTTGGGGCAATGCTCAGATAGATCACACACTCTGCTAAAGCCAACTCTCCCTCGGGTGAGCCCAGACGCTCAAATACCTGAGCACAGTCATTGGCAACGCTCAAAGCTCTTGGGTCTGCCAAGCCGATATCCTCTATTGCCATGCGTATCAGTCGTCTGCTCAAGTACTTGGGCTCAACACCGGCCTCTAACATGCGGACCAACCAGTAAAGGGCAGCGTCAGGGTCTGAACCGCGCACCGATTTATGAAGAGCGCTGATGGTGTCGTAAAAATGTTCTCCCCCTTTGTCAAATCGCCTGAGTCTTTGTCCCAAAACCTTCGAAAGCCATTCGCGGTTGATGCACTTGAGTCCCTCGTGTTTGGCCATAACAGATGCTGCTTCCAGTGCATTTAGTAAACGCCTTGCATCGCCGTCAGAGCTGTCTTTGAGCAGTTGTTGTGCGTCCACTTCGATCTCCAAATCCCCGATTAAGTGCATGGCGTTGTTGATAATGAGTTGTAATTCCTCATCACTTAAAGACTCCAACACATACACCGCAGCGCGCGAAAGCAAGGCGGAGTTGACCTCAAAGGAGGGGTTCTCAGTAGTCGCGCCAATAAAGGTGAACAGACCCGACTCAACGTGAGGTAGGAAAGCGTCTTGTTGACTTTTATTGAAACGGTGTACTTCGTCCACAAACACCAATGTTCGGGGGGCTAGAGGGTATGAAAGCGCGTACTGACGAGCGGCCTCCACAGCCTCTCTGATTTCTTTGACCCCGCCCAATACCGCACTGATACTTATAAAGTTAGCCTCAAAAGCCTGAGCCATCAAGCGTGCAATGGTGGTTTTACCGACTCCCGGGGGACCCCAAAGTATGCAGCTATGCGGGGTATGTGAATCAAAAGCAACCCTCAGGGGTCGCCCCGGTGCGAGTAGATGGGACTGACCAATAACGTCGCTTAGGGATTGGGGACGAAGTCGCTCTGCAAGGGGAGCTTGGCTGATGTGGATGTTCACAAATGAGGGCTAGTTTTTTCTTTGAAATTTAGAGACTGATTCGTATGTGTTCAAGGTCTGATGACTTCAACGCCAGCAGGAGGAGTGAATTTAAAAGTAGCGGCGTTAATTCGGTTTGGGTTGGTATCAAATCGATCAAAAGTCATTACTGATTTTTGACCAAAAGCGTCCAATATCTCAAGCTTGTTCAAATTAACTTGGCCAGCGCTCAGACTCAAACCAATTCTTACAAAATGCAGTTGTGAGTCTTTTAATTTGGGGGTGGCTTGAACCCATTGCAAATTATCTAAGTCCGGCTCACTGGTTAATGTAAAGTCTTTTTGAAGCGCACCCAAATCCGGTGCCGACGCAATAAGACTTGCAGGAGTCGAGCTCAGGGCCTTGTCCTGAGCTCGGGCTGATATCTGAGAGATATCCACATCATAAATCCATAGGGTTTGCCCATCTGCAACGATTGTTTGAACAAATGGTTTAACGTAATCAAAGCGAAAATGATTCGGTCTTGAAAAAGCAAACATGCCTTCAGAAGTTTTTACTTTTGTTTTTCGCCCCTCTTTGGCGGGGGAGCTTACAACTTGGGAGAAATGGGCGGTGGCGCTTTGGGTTGTTTTCATGAACTGAGCAAGCAAGTCCAAACTGCTTGAGGGGGGAGTTTGAGCGTTTTGAGTCTCAACGGTCTGACTTTGAGCTTGTCCAGGGCTAGCGCTTAAAAACGCCAAACACAGTAGGAGCGAAAATCTTAGAATAGAAGATGTCATTATGAATGTCATTAAGATAAGGGTGCTGTACGCAAGTGGTGAGTGGGGCCAGGGAGTGTTTAAAGTCCAAGGGAGCGGGGATGGACTTTAAGCTGGTCTAAAGCGGTTCAAAGCTCCTTTTTTATAGCTCCTCTTTTTAAGCGCCTGAGTTAATTATTCTTCCCTGGACGGGACTAATATTTCGCGCTGTCCGTTCGTGCCCATAGATGAGACTAAGCCCGAGTGTTCCATGTCCTCAACTAATCGTGCGGCTCTGTTGTATCCAATTTTCAAGTGCCTTTGTACAAGAGAGATGCTGGCCTTTCTATTTTTTAAGACAATCTCAACTGCTTGATCATAAAGGGGATCTTTTTCTCCGCCAGAGTTACCAAATAAATCTGGACCGTCGGGTTCGCCGTCTACGGTGCCACCTTCTAAAACGCCTTCTATGTAGTTGGGCGGTCCTTGAGACTTCAAGTAGCTGACAACTCGGTGCACTTCTTCGTCGCTTACAAACGCGCCGTGAACCCTAATAGGCATTCCACTTCCGCTGGGTAGGTAGAGCATATCGCCCATTCCTAAAAGCGATTCTGCCCCCATTTGATCTAAGATTGTTCTGCTATCGATTTTGCTTGAGACTTGAAAGGCTATTCGGGTCGGAATATTGGCCTTGATCAGTCCGGTGATGACGTCCACGCTAGGGCGTTGGGTGGCCAGTATGAGGTGTATACCTGCTGCTCGCGCTTTTTGAGCAAGCCTGGCAATCAGTTCTTCGATTTTTTTACCCACCACCATCATCAAATCCGCAAGCTCATCGATCACGACGACAATGAAGGGGAGTCGGTCCAGTGGCTCGGGCGACTCGGGAGTCAAGCTAAAAGGGTTGGAGATCAGCTCAGAGCGCTCTTTTGCCTGATCGATTTTTTGGTTGTATCCCGCCAAATTGCGCACGCCAAGTTTGCTCATTAACTTGTAGCGCCGCTCCATCTCAAAGACGCACCAATTGAGACCATTTGCGGCTTGGCGCATATCCGTTACAACTGGGGCAAGCAGGTGAGGAATACCCTCGTAAACTGACATCTCCAGCATCTTTGGATCAATCATGAGAAGTCTCACGTCATTGGCCTCAGCTTTGTACAAAAGGCTGAGGATCATTGCATTAATCCCCACAGACTTACCCGAGCCCGTGGTGCCTGCCACCAATACGTGGGGCATTTTTGCAAGGTCTGCTACGATGGGGTTACCAATGATGTCTTTACCTAGCCCCATGGTAAGTAACGATTTACCTTCGTTATAGATAGAGGAGCCTAAAATCTCACTAAGTTGGATGGTTTGACGCCTTGCATTTGGTAGCTCCAGGGCCATGTAGTTTTTGCCAGGTATCGTCTCCACCACTCTAATAGAGACAAGGCTTAAAGAGCGAGCCAAATCCTTGGCCAAGTTGACTATTTGAGAACCCTTAACGCCTGTTGCAGGCTCAATCTCATAGCGTGTGATGACCGGGCCCGGGGACGCCTCTACGACGTGCACTTCCACTCCAAAGTCTTTTAGTTTTTTCTCTATCAAGCGACTCGTTACCTCAAGTGTCTCGGTCGAGACGGTGTCGACTTTGGATTGACTGGAGTCGAGCAAATCGACCTGAGGTAGTCTCGAGTCTGGGAGATCTGTGAAAAGAGGTTTTTGCCGCTCCCGAGCAATTCGCTCACTCTTTGGAGGAGCAGGCGGCTCAATGTCCTTGGGTACACGAAGAGTAACCGGGGGCGGTGTGAAATCGTCCTCGGGATCTATTTTGACGCCGTGCACTACTTCATCACGCTCTTTGGCCGCGGCCAATCCCATCGCAATATCCTCATCTCTTGCCTTTCTCTCTTTTCTAAGCTCAAGGTAGTGATCTACATGTGAACCAATGTTCTCAGCCAAGTGAATCCATGAGAATCTAAAAACCCAGGACAAAGAGACCATCATGAAGGCAATAAAAATCAGGCACGAACCATTAAAACCAAACCATTGCATACCGTTATGACCAACTAAGTAACCGATCACTCCGCCCGCTTGATGCCCCGGGAGATGATTCTCGAATCTGTAGAGTCGTGTCCACTCAAGTCCAGTGCTCGATAAAAGCAGTAAAAGGTTACCGCTCCAAAAAGCCCAACTGGTGTGTACCCACCCGTCATGAGTGTGTTCAAGCGCTTCGCTCTCCGCTCTTAGGCGAGTTGCTAGGGCGTTAAGCCAAGTCATTAAGGCCGCAGCGAACATCCATAAAATAGAGTACCCAGCAAAGAAGAAGCTAACATCCCCAAGCAAAGCTCCAAGACGACCCCCCCAATTTCTTATAGGAGCTATGTTGCCCGACGTAGTCCAAGCTGGATCTAGGGGGGAGTGTGTAACAAGGGAGAGAAACCAAAAAGTTAAAAAAACAAAACCTAATGTCAGCGCAATCTCTTGGGTAAATCGTCTAAAGCCAGTTGGAGGGGGTTGAGCAACGCGCTCAGATGTCATGGTATTTAGCGAGTAGGTCATAAAGGAGGATAGGATCTGAGTGGCTTTATTCTTGAAAGATGTTCTGTATTTTTAAGATTGTGGGTATTTGAAACTTCACTGAAAAAGAGCCCAGTGGCTTCTTACAATAGAACCACTTTTAACTTTGAGTTTGGTTTGATAACTATCTACTATTTTCTCACTTTTGTCACCCTTAATTAACAAATTTTATATGTCTTCAAGCATTCAACACAGCAAAGTCTTAATTTTGGGCTCTGGTCCAGCAGGTTACACAGCAGCCGTTTACGCTGCCCGAGCCAATCTCCAGCCCACCCTCGTAACGGGTATTGCCCAAGGCGGGCAGTTAATGACGACCACGGATGTTGACAATTGGCCCGCAGACGCAGACGGCGTTCAAGGACCAGAGCTCATGCAGCGTTTTTTAAAACACGCTGAACGCTTCAACACCAACATCGTGTTTGATCATATCCACACTGTTGATTTAAAGACCAAACCCTTCACCTTAACAGGTGACAGCGCAATTTACACCTGCGATAGTTTGATTATTTCGACAGGAGCATCAGCAAAGTATTTGGGTATACCTTCTGAGCAAGCGTATATGGGACGGGGAGTATCGGGATGTGCAACGTGCGACGGTTTTTTCTATAAAGAGCAGGATGTTTGCGTAGTGGGTGGGGGCAATACCGCAGTTGAGGAGGCGCTTTATTTATCTAATATTGCCAGCCATGTGCATTTGGTCCATAGGCGCGATAAGTTCAAAGCTGAGGCCATTTTGATTGATAAATTAATGGACAAAGTCAGAGCTGGCAAGATAATCCTTCACTACCATAGTGTGCTGGATGAGGTTTTAGGCGACGCCTCTGGGGTGACCGGGGTGAGGCTCAAAAATATTCAATCGGACACCACCGAGGATCTCAAACTCCACGGTTGTTTTATTGCAATAGGACACCAACCTAATACGGATATATTTAAGGGTCAAATTGAAATGAAGGATGGATATATCGTGACCCGCAGCGGACTTCAGGGTTTGGCGACGATGACCAGTGTGGAAGGTGTATTTGCAGCAGGCGATGTCCAGGACCATGTTTACCGCCAAGCCATAACTAGCGCAGGTACAGGCTGTATGGCTGCTTTAGATGCACAGCGTTATTTGGAGCAACAGCAATAGTATGCGAAAAACAACTTTTTTGGGTTATAATTTAAGGCTTTACTGATACTTAGGTCTCTGTACCTTGTTGCGTAAAAAAGTTGACAGACTATGTTTAGGCTAGTGGAGAGAAGCATTCTTAGTGATTTCTTCATCTAAGCCGGGGATACCGCCCCCTAATTTGGCGAGGTGAGGCCTGGTGGGTAGCGAGAGAAATCCTACAGGGCCGTGAATATTGATTGGAGTGTCCACTATGGCACGTGTATGTGAAGTAACGGGCAAAGGCCCTATGGTAGGAAACAATGTTTCCCACGCTAACAATAAGACCAAACGTCGATTTATGCCTAATCTGCAATACCGTCGCTTTTGGGTTGAGAACGAGAACCGTTGGGTTCGTTTGCGTGTTTCAAGTGCAGCACTGCGTTTGATTGACAAAAACGGTATCGAATCTGTACTTGCCGACTTGCGCGCTCGCGGACAAGCTTAATTAACCATTTATAAAGATAGGAATTCAAAATGGCTTCTAAAGGCTCACGCGAAAAAATTAAATTGGAATCTACTGCCGGTACAGGACATTTCTATACCACCAGTAAGAATAAAAAAACAATGCCCGAGAAAATGCTGATCATGAAATTTGATCCAAAAGCTCGTAAGCATGTCGAGTACAAAGAAACTAAGCTGAAGTAATTTAATATCAGCTTGAGGCTCGCACTCACCAACGAAAAAGGCTCACCAAGGTGAGCCTTTTCTAATTCTGATTATCAGTTTCGTTGGGTTCTGCAACTGCCTAAAAGTCACATCCCAATTCGCATTTAGGTTATGACTTTTGTGAGACGCTGGACTAAACTCGAACTGCCCTTAAAGTAATTGAAAACTCTTTGAGGGCTTGAATACCGCTGGACTCAGCGTTGCGACACCATGTTTGCAAATCATTAGATAGTTGCTCTCTAGAGCGGTTGGTGCTGAGCCAAATTTGTCTTAATTCTTCGCGCATACAAACCATCTTGTCAACGGTGGGTAGTAACGCGCGCGCTTGTTTGAGTTGTTCAAGTGCAGAGGTGGGAACCTTCTCAATATCTCTGTGCATCCAACGTTTGGCAGTACTCAAAAAGCTTGGAGTAGAGGGGAGTTTGAGGGTTTCAATCTCCATTTCAAGGGCTTTTCGCAGTTGTTTTGCGAAGCCGGCCATCACCTCGTATCTGTTCATGATAAGAGCTTCAAGTGTCTTTTCATTGGGAACTGCAAGAACCTCTCCGAACGCCAGTTTCGGTGGTGTTTTCTTCACAGTAGCTAGCCCCAAAGTTTCCAGCACACGTATATAGAACCATCCAATATCAAACTCATATTTTTTGACAGATAGTTTGGCAGAAGTCGGGTAAGTGTGGTGATTGTTGTGAAGCTCCTCACCACCAATCAAAATTCCCCAAGGCGAAATGTTGGTACTGGCGTCTACAGCCTCAAAGTTGCGGTAACCCCAGTAGTGGCCAATCCCGTTGATGACACCGGCAGCTGTGACGGGGATCCATAGCATCTGAACCGCCCAAATGCTCAAACCAATCGCACCAAATAGTGCGAGGTTGATGATCAGCATCAAAGCAACCCCTTGCCAAGGAAAGCGAGTGTAAACGTTGTTTTCTAGCCAATCGTTGGGTGTGCCGTGACCATACTTTTGCATAGTCTCTGGATTGAGGGACTCTAAGCGGTAAAGCTCAGCGCCACTCCAAAAAACTGTTTTGATGCCCTTTACTTGGGGGCTGTGTGGATCATCAACAGATTCGCACTTGGCGTGGTGTTTTCTGTGAATGGCTGCCCATTCTTTCGTTTGCATACCCGTCGTCATCCAAAGCCAAAGCCTGAAGAAATGCGCAATGCTTGGGTGCAAATCCAGGGATCTGTGCGCCTGGTGGCGATGCAAATAAATAGTAACCGCGGCAATCGTTATGTGTGTGAGCACTAGCGTTAAAACAATGACTTCCCAAACGCTAAGATCGATCACTCCGTGTGCCAACCAAACCAAAATCGAATTAAATATATTCAAGGTGTAAAACCCTCAGATTGAAACTACAAATGCTACAACTTATAAAGTTCAGCTATTCTACTTGGCTTGCCAAATACTAGCAAAGAATCCGTCTGTTTCGTGAACATGGGGCCACAACCTCAAATAATGCCCGTCTGTAGTACAAAGGGACTCAAAACAAGGAACTTTCAACTCGTTTAGAAGATCTGCAGCTTTAAGGGGCACAAAATCTTTGAATTCTTCTGAGAAAGCTTCAGCAATAGCCTCGTTTTCTTCCCTCAAGAGGCTGCAAGTTGCGTAAACCAAGCGGCCGCCTGGTTTAAGAAGCCTGGCGGCACCTCTTAAGATATTCATCTGTATTGCGCAAAGTTCTTCGATGCTTTTTGGATTTTGTCTCCACTTCAGATCTGGGTTTCTGCGCAGCGTTCCAAGACCCGAGCACGGAGCGTCCACTAAAACGCGGTCCATTTTGCCCCTGAGTCTTTTGATTCTTTCGTCCCTCTCATGGGCAATTGCAACAGGATGAACGTTGGACAGGCCGCTTCTGGCTAGGCGGGGCTTAAGCGCGTCCAGTCTGTGGGCAGATGTATCGAATGCATACAAACGGCCGGTATTTCTCATCGTTGCGCCAATTGCAAGAGTTTTGCCCCCTGCGCCTGCACAAAAGTCAGCCACCATTTCGCCTCTCTTTGCGTCCAAGAGCAGTGCCAGGAGTTGGGAGCCCTCGTCTTGCACTTCAATTGCGCCACTCGTGAAGAGCTCCAACTTGGTTAAAGCCGGTTTGTCCATCAACCTTATTCCCCAAGGAGAGAAGGGGGTTACCGTTCCTTTTAGGCCCAGTTTGGTCAGTGCTTTAAGCACCTCCTCACGTTTGGCAACGTAGCCGTTGACTCGCAGATCCAAAGGGGCAACGGTGTTTAGTTTTTCAACGACCTTCCAAAAACTCTCGCCCAGCTGCTCCTTTAGAGACTTGGCTAGCCAGTCGGGTAAATTGTGTCGGTGCCGCTCTAATAAATCTTCCGTTTTTACTCCCTCACATTGCTCCAGCCACTGAATCTCCTCGTTTGAGAGCGCAGAGTACAGAAAACCAAGTGTCGAGTCATCAAATTCTTTTTGACGCCCTTTAGGGCTTTGATGCCGTGGGTCCAATTTCTTTTTGTGCTGCCCATCGCCAGCGTGTCCGTCTTGACCTTGGGTATGCTTTGAAACTCCAGGCGGAGTGTGTATGGCGAGGTCTTTTAAATGCTGCGCAAATCCAAGAATAGCGAGCCTTCTCTCTTTGGAACCACTCCCCCAGGGGGCAAAGTATTCGAAGAGTTGTTTAAATCTCAAAACGTTATAGGCTGTGTCAGCCAGCACTGCCCGTTCGCGGGGACCAAAAGAGTACTCTTTTCTGTGGTCTTTGAAGTATTTAGAAAGCACAGAGTCAGCGGGGTGTTCGAACCGAAGCACCTCACGCACTAAATCGGCACTGGCATTTAAAAGAGCTTTAGGATGCATAGGGTCATAAATAAATAAAAATTAATCCCAACCAGCGACGGGAAAAGCGTACTTTGTTGGAGGGCGCGCGCGCGTGAATTGGACTGAACCGAAGTTTTTCGGTCAAATGTGAAGCATTAGAGTTTTAATATTCAACTCTCAAGCACAGCCAAGCTATTGTAAGCCTTCTGGCGCGCTAACTTCTACTGCACTTTAGGTGTTCAAGCCCTTGCCTAAGCACCAAAGCGTGGTGAGGTATTTGAAACAAATGTAGGGTCTAAAATATTCAACTAATTGGCTTAAATCAACTGTGCAAAAAGCGCCCAATATAAATGCTTCAACTTTAGCGCGACTTGGGGTTTGAATCCTATTCACAAAATATGAAAAACATCGTTATCCTCATCTCCGGTGGTGGCTCCAACATGAAAGCCATTCTCAAGTGCGCCCATGACAAAGACTGGGGCAAACGGTACGCAGCTAAAGTCTCCTGTGTGATTAGCAACAACGAGGATGCGAACGGCTTATCCATCGCAAAAGAGTACGGTGTTAAAGCGGTGGTTGTGGGCCATCAGCTTTATAAGGACACTTTGAACCCTAGGCAAGCATTTGAGCAAGAATTAATAAAAGAGATCGACAAAGAGGAACCCTTTTTGGTGGTACTTGCTGGTTTTATGAGAATACTCACGCCCTATTTTGTAAACCACTATGAGGGGCGGCTCATTAATATTCACCCCTCCTTGTTACCCGCTTTCACAGGACTGCATACCCACCAAAGAGCCATAGAGACGGGTTGCAGATTTGCGGGTGCAACCGTGCACCGCGTAACTGCGCAGTTAGATGTGGGCCCAATTCTGGCTCAGGCGGTGGTGCCGGTGTTGATGGGGGATACAGAACAGGACCTGGCAGCCCGAGTGCTCACCCAAGAGCACCTTATTTATCCTCGAGCAATTGAGGAGTTATTGGCTGCAGAAATCAGATAAGAAATCTAGAGTTTTTGGGGAGATGGGCCGTTAAAAACTCCATCTGATCGCTCAAAATCCTGCGGTTTCGAAGGATAAAGTCCTCCCACAAACTAGGCACGTAGGGGGTATAAAGTAATGGCATTCTGGCTTGTTCAGGTGTGCGGTTACCCTTTCTGTGGTTGCAAGACTTACAAGCCGTGACGACGTTCATCCATTGGTCGGTACCGTTTTGACCAAAAGGAATAATATGCTCTCGGGTCAACTCGGTCTCGTGGAACTGTTCACCGCAGTAGGCGCAAAGATTTTGGTCACGCGCGAATAATTTACTGTTTGTCAGCCCGGGCTTCAGCTCAAAGGGGTTTATATTAGGAACCCCCTTAGTTCCGATGATGCTGTTGACAGCGATTAAGGATTGTTTGCCAGTGACCGCGTTATGTCCTCCCCTAAAGATGGCAACTTGCATGCCTGCTTCCCAGCGCACCTCCTCGGCAGCATAATGTATGACTGCTTGCTCAAGCGAGATCCAAGACTGGGGAAGCCCCTGGGCGGATAACTTTAATACTTTCAACAAACACCTCCAATTATTGATCAATAACGATGAAGCAGTTCTGAGTACCTAACCTGAGACAATATACCTTGTTTTTGTGACATTTTAAGTTCTATACTTTTTTTACGAAGCCGACATGCATACTTTTAGAGGTTTTAACCATTTTGGGATAGCAAAATCCTGTGCGCTCACGATTGGTAATTTTGACGGTGTTCACCGGGGACATCAAGCCATGCTGTCCTTAGTGAGCAATGAGGCAAGGAATAGGGCCCTCCCCAGTTGTGTGTTGACGTTTGAGCCCCATCCCAGGGATTATTTTGCCAAGGTACTCAACAAACCCACCAGCGCACCGGCACGGATTGCCACATTAAGGGATAAATTAACGGGTCTTGAGGCGTGCGGGGTAGAGCAGTGCGTGGTGATGCCTTTTAACGAAACCCTATCATCGCTAGCCCCAGAGTCCTTTGTCCAAGAAGTCTTGGTAAAGGGACTAGGCGCAAAGTACGTGTTGGTGGGGGACGACTTTAAATTTGGCGCTAAAAGGGCAGGAGACTATGCGCTTTTATCTAAGTACGCACTCCAGTATGGTTTTGAGCTGGCTCAAATGAACAGTTATGAGGTGGGTGGGGTAAGGGTCTCAAGCTCAAAGGTCAGGGACGCGTTGGCTAGGGCTGATTTTCAAGAGGTGGAGCAACTCTTGGGCCGCCCCTACACCATCTCTGGCCACGTCGTTCACGGAAGGCACTTGGGGCGTGAGCTGGGTTGTAGAACACTAAACGTGCGGTTTTTAAGTCGATTTCAGTTGCACTCAACCCCCGCCGCCCAAGGCATATTTGTGGTTCAAGTACACGGACTCTCAACGCATCCGCTACCTGGTGTTGCCAATTTAGGCGTGCGTCCTAC
>Ga0164296_1001636_pt1 | contig 23311 bp, 24 predicted proteins | sample GEODES057metaG_FD_113533 | JGI IMG/M metagenome (GOLD analysis project Ga0164296, IMG submission 113533) | Dystrophic lake water microbial communities from Trout Bog Lake, Wisconsin, USA - GEODES057 metaG | ecosystem: Environmental > Aquatic > Freshwater > Lake | place: USA: Trout Bog Lake...
ATTTCTGAGCACATTAGGGACTCTTACCCCACTAGTCAGTTATCCCGACTTATACGGACATGATGACCCATCATCCGCTAGTGTCTACTCTTCGGCTCTTGCTTTCCGATCAATTCTTTTATTCGTGCCTACCCATAGAGACTTTTACTCAACTGTTTCGTAACTGACATACCGCCCGGGCAAGCTAAGGTCGCAGTGTTTTCTTGCGTAGAGCGACTACGCTTATTCTTGGCACCCCCTGATGGACTCGAACCACCGAATGCGGGAATCAAAATCCCGAGCCTTACCAACTTGGCGAAGGAGGTATTGTTTGGTGGAAGCCGAGGGAGTTGAACCCTTCTAGTCAGCAATCTTGCAAGGATCACCCGTAGCCCGCTACTGCCCCCATTAAATTGTTTGGTCTGTGTGGCAGGATTCGAACCTGCGACCTCTCACTTCCAAGGCGAGCCGTCTGACCTGACTGACATTACACACAGATAAAATTGGCACCGTAGACGGGAATCGAACCCGCCGCAGTCTCATAGACAGTGAGATATCACCCCCAGGTGAACTCTACGGTATAACTTGTTGGTAGGGGTGCTTGGAATCGAACCAAGATTAGCGAGTTCAAAGCCCGCTGTGATAAGCCATTACACTACACCCCAACAATATTTAAGCAGTGCGTACTTTCACCCATCAAGAGGGCTTATGTTCCACGCATCAACTATTCTAAAACACACTTGATCCGTACCCTCTGTCTGTTAGGACTGCTCTCGGGAGTAGTGTGTTTTAGAATAGCATGATGTATCTTTCAACATCCATGCTATGATAGGGTTAATACCCTACCCAGTGATTTTACAATCTGTGTTCTCACCACAGACTTCATCCTACTGTCCGCCCATTCTATACATTTATGCGCTGTATCACGGCTCTCGTTGCCTATTCACGCTTGTTAAACTTACTCGGTCACTGGGACTTTTCTGTTTAACTCTATCTGATTGAGTCCTCGTTTTAACTTGTCCTCAATCAACTTTTTTCTTTCATCATCTGTTAGCGTATTTTCTTTCAACCAATTCGCTTTATCGGAAGTGCCAGATTGTATTTCAACTTTCATTTCTTGTCAAACTCTTTCGTTGTTTTTTCACTACACAAACGGAAACCCCTGAGACTGTTTAGTTTCCCAGGGGTTTCTTAGATTCTTTTTGAGATTAGATTCTTGGAATCTTCTCTCCTTCTATGAAACTCCCTGGCATTCTTGGATCATTATACTCTGAGCCGCGAATACTGGGTTGTACATTATTACCCGCAAAGGCTGACACTTGAGCTTGTGGTAATGTTGACCACATCCCTGTATGTTTCAGCGTTTGACAGATAATTGTTTTCATAGTAATCTATTTAGTCCTGGTTAAAAATTCTTTCAATTTTATAGTGTTTTCTTCACTTTTTGTTTTTGAAGTATGTAGTGTACTACCGATTTGATTAGTTGTCAACAACTATTTTCAATCTTGTTGCCCAAAACATACAACTTGTTTTTCGTTTACTGATTTCTCAGTCCATACTGTAATGTAACAGAGTTTTGATTTATTGTCAACACCTGTTGCTAAATATCTACATGATATTTAACCCAAACAATTACAGTGTAGTATTTCTTAGCTACGATGAACCAAACTGTGAAGAAAACTTTAAACATTTACGTTCACTTTGCCCCAACGCTCAACAAGTTCATGGAGTCAAGGGTTCAGACAACGCACACAAAGAAGTTGCTAAACTTTCTAAAACTGAAAACGTCATTATAGTAGATGGCGATAATTATGTCAAGCCTACATTTTTTACTACTACTTTTGTTTTAGACGATAGAATTGACCTTAACTCTAGTGTTTTAAGTTATAGCGCAACTAACGAAATTAATGGATGTGTCTATGGCAACGGTGGCATCAAAGTTTGGCCTGTTTCATTACTAGAATCAATGCAAACACACGAGAACAGTACCAATGAAGGCTCTATTGACTTTGACTTGTGGACATATCTACAACTCAATACCAGTGGTTCCGATCTGTTCATAACATCTAGCCCACTACAAGCATGGCGTGCAGGATTCCGTGAAGGTGTAAAACTCTCTATAGAAAACGGTAAAAATGTTTCTAGTCTAGACCAAATCAATTGGCGCAATTTTGATAGACTATATCGCTGGATGCATGTGGGTATTGACATTACCAATGGATTGTGGGCGATATATGGAGCAAGATTGGGCTGCTATATGACTATGAAAAACATGTTAGAGATTGGAAAAATCAAAGACTTTGATTTTCTAAACAACATGTTTAACAATAGCATTGTTCAGGACGAGAACATACTAGAACGTGAATGCAATAAACTAGGAGAACTAATGGATGATCCTAGAATTAAACATGTATTCAACATTGTTGACAGCAAAGAATACAGAAATATCCCTAGTATTCTACGCAGTGAGGAGAACTTCATTCGCTTTAAATATCACCCACCATATGATATTGTCTATATAAGCAACGGTGAATCTAACAGTGAAAAGAATTATGCACTATTAACCGAAAGATTTAAAAACGTTAAACGTGCAAGTAATACAATTGAAGCTGCAAAAGTGTGCAACAGTGACTATTTTTGGGTCGTAGATCATAACGCAATAATTGTTGATGACTTTGATTTCATCTATTATTTTGACTTCTTTGGACCATTAACTAATAAAACTTTCATGGCTAAAAATCTCAATACTAATACGTCAGGACCCGAGGGTGCAGTAAAACTGTTACCAAGAATGAGTACAATCAGACAAGACAATATTGAAGATGAATTTGTAATAATAGTTTCTAATATCACCGAAGGTAATTAATGAATATTGATACAGAACATTTACATCACTGGATGTGTGCAATTCGTGAATCTACCGATCCTATAAGGACACTAGACGCTTTTTGGGCTGGGCAGATAAAAAGCAAAGAATGGCTAATTGAAGAATTGTCAAAGCATATCAATGGACCTGTTACAGTTGACGTTCATTGCGGCTGGGTAGGGACATTGGCTAGTATGTTATTTTGCACTGAATTACCCATAGAATCAATACAAAGTATTGACATTGACCCATTGTGTCAATCGGTGGCAACTAGCATGAACCAAATTGAATCTAATTCAGGTAGATTCAGAGCGGTTACTAAAGATATTTGTGATTTTCATAGTTATGCTGACGTTATTATTAATACTAGTTGTGAGCACATTTCCCAAGAAGAATATGATTCTTGGTTAAGCAATTTGCCAATAGAACGTATGATTGTGTTACAGTCTACTAACTATGATATCAAAGAGCATAATAGAATTGCACATAACTTAGATGAGTTTATGCACCAATCACACATTAAAAACGTGGTATTCAGTGGAGAGCTTGAATTGTTAAAATACAGTCGTTTTATGATTATAGGTACTACTTAGCATATCTACATATCAAACAGGCTAAAAAACGGCGGTTTCTTCAAATCGCCGTTTTTTCATTGAAAAAACTATGTTCTAGGCGCCTAGAACCTATTGTTTTTGTCTAGTTTTAAAACTTTTAAGATTTTAACTGTTTCCACTCACCTATTGACAAGCTAGGTATATCAATAGTGTGTCTACGATTATTAGGATCGAACCACATTAAAAATTGATAGCAGTCTTTGGTTGGGTTATTGCAACATTGATATAGTCTATCATTATGCACCCAATCATGTCCTGTATACTTTTTGGCTAATCTAACTCCCTGACTGAACTTTTTGTAGCTGATTTCTGAGTTATTATATTGTACATTTTTTGAAACAAATATAGCGGTTTTTCCCCATAGATTAAAATTGTCTGCATCAAATTTCATACTATCACCCATAGTAGTGCATAATATATCTCTATGTTCTGGTACCGTATAAAGTCTAGTTACAGCACGACTGACATTTGTGGGCCATCTTCCGTTATTATAGATTCCATGAAAACTAATAGGTTTCTCATTTCTCAAGTGAACAATCATGTGTTCATACTCACTCAAGTTAATTTTTTGATAATTTTTCCATAACTCGTGAGATTTGTCATTTTGTGCTCGTAGGTAAATATCCTGCCAATATTGGCTCTGTTCGTCAACAAATACAAATCTATCAGTCTGCAACATTCAATACCAAATGTATTCTATCTTCCCAACCACCGTTGTATACAAAATGGTCGCGAGTAACGTCAACTTTGTAAAAATAACCATCATTGGGAATATGATAGCATTGTGCGGTTACTTCACCCTCAGTCTTTTCCCCGAAGAAACTGTTAGGGTTAGTGTCAAAAACATAATGATAGCGTAATTCATAATCACGGTGAACGCTTAGTCCACGCTTTTTAGGAAGACGCATGTATCTGATTCTGCCAAATTTAACCTTCTCATTATCTTCAAGTTGTTGAATGACTGTTTTAGTAAAGTCAGGTAATTCATTTAGATATTCAGTAAAATCAGTTTCTAAACTATGGAACTTTTGTTTCTCAAAATCATATAAGTTACCCACACCATCTAATATGGGATATTCAGCGTTTGGTCTATGTTTAATAGATAGTTGATTACCAGAATAAAATTTACCATTGATTGTCTGATCTTGTGGCCACCCACCCACTCGATCCAATAATGTTGTCAAATCTTGCTTCATCTGAGTATAAGCAGCAGTGAAGTTAGTCTTTTCTATAAAATTCATTTTATCTTTTCCAACAGAGCTTGTCTGCGCTGAATAACAACATCTGTTAAATACTCGGTTTTATCTGTTACACTACCTAGAATATCAAATGAGTCGCTACGTTGTTGACAGTTAAAACATTGTCCACAATGTTTACCAGTTAAAAACATTTCATTGCTAATACAGCTAGTTGTTTTAGCTAATATATCTAGTAGACCTAATTGGCGATAAAAATCTACAACTTCAGATTTATTAATAATATCAAAGGGTGCTCGTAAAAACCCAGTGTTGTTTCTTAATAAAGGATAAACTTCTGCAGGAATATCAATCTGTAATAAAAGGTCAGTGTACATATCTGTTGCAATATGAAATTCTTCATAGGTACTATGGTACTTTTCCATATCATTCCCAATGATATGATGTACATCTGCTCGTGATAGATTTGGTTGTCTAAAGGGTTCAACTTCAAAAAACAACTTAGTTACTCCCCAAAACAAGTATTCTAAGTTGTACAGTTCTTGCATTTTAACAAAACCCTGAGTTACTGAATCTGTACGATTGCTAATATGATACTCATAGTTAGATTCTAAATAAGTAATTGTTACACCTAGATTATCTTCCGCACGTTTAATATTAGCACGAATCCTATCATTTACCTCAGGTTTATTACTAGAAAAAATTGCGTCATTGTAAAAACAAAGGACGTTTTCTTTACCATATTTCATCTGAGCAAGTAATGTAACCAAGCTAGATTCCATTCCACCTGAAAGTAATATACCAACATATTTATTGGGTGTTAACTCAGGGAACTGTGTATCCATGTCAAATACTGTATTTGTGGGTTGTAAGGTGTAAATCATTTTTTATTTATTGAGTAGATGTTCAGTGAGAATATTAGTGGACAACGAGTTAGCTGACAGAAACAATTGATAGTTCAAAGATGTAGCAGTAGCATCATGTATCAAACTAGTATCAACCAAATATAGTCTACCCTGTTCAATAGGTGTACATGTGTTAAAACTTGTTCCATCAAAATACCGCACAGTAACATTGTCATCCATTGTAGCCCACAGTCTGTACCATGCGCTTGGAAGTATTGTATCAACATGTGGTAAAAACGATGCATTCTTTTCCCATTTGAAAACATTGCTTCTAATCCAATAACCGTTAAAAATACTCAATTGACTTAATGATGGCAAATCCATTATAGGTGTGTGAACTGTGCAATCAGTTTCAAATATAGGATTATTTGGATTTTGTTCATTATATTGATACAACGATCCGTTGATTGGATCATTAACCCCTGTTAATAATCCATTTTGATTTACTAGTGCTAGACCATATCTAGGAAGATGCAGGTGTGTTGTTCCCCATTGAACAAACTCGTTATCATAACATTGTATTTCATTGATAAATTGATTACAGTCAATAACAATATCTAATGGATTAAGAAATTGTCTATGCAATACTTTATAAGTTAGATTGTCAATCTTGGATAAGTTTTTGTACTTTTTAGTTTGTTCAATTGATTGACTGAATACCCGTTGAGTGTCATCAATTATCTTTTGTGCTTGCTGCTGGTTCATAACGATATTTAATACGTTTGGCTAAGTCTTCAAACGATTCATCAAAAATAGAGATTTTCAGCATTACCCGTTCGTTTTCATTATTAGTGACACTATGTGGAAGTGTAGTGTTCAATAATATTGTATCATAAAAATACTCTATCTCACCAAACTTAATAGGAGCTGCATAATCAGTCAATATGATATTGATACTACAAGTAGTTCCATTGTCAACATGCTCGGGAATAACAGCAAATGGTTGTAGATAATAGAATCTTGGCTTACCAGTAACTTCTAAGTCATTCATTATCTTAATGATATTTTGACTATTATAGTGACCGATTAACCAGTCATCTAACTTCAAGTCAGGGTATCTATTATCCGTGTATGCCACTGCATTATCTTTTACGCTTAATGCTTCATTTAACAATAGTTTTTTGTCTACACGATAGTTAAGATGAATCAATGGTTCCATTAGAATAACATTACATAGTTTTTTATACGATTAATTGCATCGTTGAATACTTCTCCCCGGACTACAGGAACTAATATCTTAGGTTGTTCTTTTTCTATGGGCACTGCTAAGATGTTGGTGACACCACTTAGTCCGAATGGGTTTTCATCTGTTTTAAAGAAAGGTTCATGTTCAGGTTTGTTTCTACATCCCACCCAATATTGAATATAGTCTTTACTATCTAAAAAGTCAAAACAATCAAACCATTCATCTTTGTTAGCTTCATAAAAAATGACAGGACGTTGTTTATCAATTGTCTTTTTAGAACCCTTCATTACTTCTAATTCATGTCCCTCAACGTCAATTTTGATTAAACTGATATTGTCAATTTTAAAGTCATCTAACTTTTGAACAGAAACTTCAATGCCACTATCGCTTTTATGAATATCCCCATAATTGCTTGTTTTACTAACATCAAAGTCAGTCATTGTGAACTTACCTTTTTTACTACCTAATGCTGTATTGTGTAATGTGACAGGTAGATTTTGACAGTTATATGCTGCGACTGCAAAATGTTTAGGATGGGGTTCAAATCCAATTACCTTACATCCTACACGTGTTGCCATACCCACAGCATGATATCCAATGTTGGTTCCGATATCTAGATATGTAGAATCTTTATTGACGTATGTTGACATGATATCAATTTCAGTATCACAGTATTCCCCGAATACTCTAATAGCCAAACTGATGATATTGTCGTTTTTATAAACGGCAATAGTTCCCACTTTGCTGTTAACCCCGATTAAATCAGGTTTAATCTGTTCAAATGTTTGTTGTACTTGTTCAATGTCCATACAGTAATTATCTTAATTTACTGTGTTTGAAAAAATTATTGAGTGCAAGTACGGGTAACAGTTACAGTACCGTCAGGGTTACGAATTTCAGTCCATGGGCTACAGTTTTGTGTTTGCACAACTTGCGGTTGTTGAATAACAACCGGTGGTTGCTGAGTAATAACTACAGGTGCTACAGGACGTGCTAGTTCATAGCCGATTGCGCCACCGATAACTACAGGAGCTACCCAGCCCCAACCACCACCGTGACGTTCCCAATGTCCATGTTGGGCAAACGCTGAAACACTAATTAATAGTGTAGTACCAATTAAAATCTTTTTAAAACTCATTGTTATCTCCTACGGGCTTCCAACCCAAATTAAACAAATCTTCAAGTATCTCACTACTTATAACGCCTTCACTGACAAACCGTTTACTTGTTAGGTAACTTTCTTGCCTTTCTTTTGTCATTTGGGCAAATTCTTCATCAGTTATATCCGTAGACGAGGTAATTCCACTACAGTACCAATCCATGTAATCGCCCTCACCGCACATGTTAGCAAGTATGCCACCAGCATACCGCCAACTGCAACTCCAGCGTTTATCCTGTAGTATAGGCCACACATCATTCTTTTGATAGTCGTTGTTACACAATGCAGCATACAGATGTTGGGCATAGACTTCATCAGTTCTGACTTTATTTACCATATATTCATTGGTACGCAAGTCATATTCTAAATTATCTTTACGCCACTCTGGGTCATTTTCCAAATCTAATTTACGATGTTCTTCAAAATCTATATGTTCTAACATATCTTTTGCAGCTTCATTGTTTGGATCTACCAACAACTTTTCCTTATACCTTTTCTTCTGGAAAAGATTGCGTTGGGGTGACCGTGTTATATTTATGCGTTTGGTTATGTCCATGTTTATGCGATTTTCTATAGAATATGTGATTTCCTATTTTCTTCACAACTTCATGCGGCCAATCAGGTGTTATGCTTGTGTTGTGAAAATATAATACACTACGTGGAATTATATCCTTATATGCATCATATGCTAACACATCATATGCCACCTGTAAACTCTTTTGGTAACGTGGGTCACGTTTGTTTGGGTTACCCTTACCCTCACAAACCCAACTAAATTGACAGACTTTTATCCAAAATGGTTCTTCTGTATCAGTATTGATTTGTTTTACTTGTGTCATTTGGTATACAACTTTACACGGAGTTGACCCAAATCCTCCGTTGTTAATACGGTTTAAAACTACACGTGCGACGGCAGCTTTGCCCTCAGTTATTTCTGAGCCTGCTTCATAGTAGATGTTGTCCGCCAAACAACTTAGTTGTTTTTGATCCACAACTTTAGCCACCTTGACTGGCTCTTTTGGGATCGGTTGTTGCATTTTGTTGTACACATTCGCCAGATATGTACCTGTAACAATTATAGGCAACAACAGAAACATTTTAATAATGTTTATGTATGTCATAATTGACTCCTATTGTGATTAGATTAACATTTTAATCTGTTATCCAGCAATCACAGTTACATGTAATAATCTGTTGAACTGCTTGTGCTGGAGTAATGACCGCTTTAGTATTTGATGGAGTGTTGAAAATACTTAGATTTGGCGGTATAAGATTGACCTGGGGACTTCCTGCAAGACTGCCCGGGACAATTGCGGCCCCTGTAATTATTGGAATACCTAAACTACTCATGGTACCCGATACAGGTGGCAAAACTAGAGCATTGTTATTGGCATTATTGTCAAGTATAGCTCCGGTTAACCCTAATTTCAATACGTTTCTTGCTTCACGCATTGATGCAATTAAACTACTTCCTCCTATGGTTGATGTGTTTGCAATATTTTCAAGGACTAAGGCGGGTCCATTTGTACTTGTGTCTTGAGCATATTGCCCAATAGTGTTCATAAAATTAATAATATCAACAGAACTGCCACGTAAATTTGTTGTATCACCTAATACTTCAGTTCTAGCAGCTTGTTCACTTTGTAATAATGTTCCAAATTGTTCATACAGTGTATTCAACTCTTGTGCAACAGCTGGATTATTTGTTAATATGTTATTAATTTCAGTATTAGCACTATTAATCAATGTAGTTAATTGAGAGTTATACGGTGTTGAATGTAAGTTCAACAGACTAAACATGTTTTGATAAATGGAACTCAATGCTGCACTTTGCAGTTGATACATCAAATCATGCAATCTATTCCAGTCATAGCGCATGTCGGTTATTACACCGAAGAAATCTGTCATATTATAAGTGCCATCACTGTTAGTTCCATTTGCTACCATAGAAATACCACTGACTGCACTATTAATATCTGTAGGGACGTTTGTTCCACCCACTAACGTTAAATCTGATACTGGTTCTAGATGTGTAACTACTTGACTAAACTTCTCAATATCCATATTTTGAATATTTTTAATTTGTAACATACTCAGTCTAAACGCACCACAACTAAAGGCCAAATCTCTTGGCAAATAACTTGCTAAATCAATACCTAAATTGAAATTTTGTATGAAGTTTACTGAACCATCTTTATAGATTAGATAATACGTTTTGCTATTAGTTGGGCTATTCAATGTAGCATTGTATATTGGGTATGTCAACGTGCTATAACTATTTGGGAACAGTTTCATTGGATCTAGTAAATCAGCTAGACTTGTTAATCCCACAGTTTGACAATTCAATGGCAATAAGATATCTGCCAAGTCTTTCCCTACAATAATATTAAATGCAGCATATATTAATCGTTGTTGATCGGGAGTAGCCAGAACTCCATTAAAAATAGAATTTAAATCACTGGTCGAAATATTAGTTGAGATTAATGCTAGATTTAATGCGCTGGTAATACAGCGTTTATTATATAGAGTTCGTAACAATACATCAGGTTGACCAAACATGCTGATATTAGTTAAGTCAATAGCTCTCCCACTAGCAATTAAATCTGTCCCCCAGGTTACAGTAGATAGAGAAACGCCGGTGATATCTCCTGTAATCAAATCATTCATATTTGAATAGCTACCCAACAAATAGGTATCCGCGCTATTCATAGATTTTATAGCATTATTGATATGTGTATGTGACGCATAGCAAGTACCAAAACTTTGAAGGAAATCTTTGTATGATCCATTATTCAAATAAAATTCATTATGTGCCTGTAATGCAAACAAGCGAAAGAATCCATATCTTGCCAATTGTCTACTTACAGTAGTAGTGTAAGTTGATGGGATACTCATGCCCAAAGCAGGAATCGTAGTTGATCCTATTGATATTAAACTGTCATATACACTTTGTGAAACGTTATTAGTACCATCAGTTCCAATTAATCCATATGCTAAACTAATTGATTCCATTAAGTCACCCAAACTATTAATGTTAGCTAGTGTGCCTCCGGAATAATCATCAAGTCCCGTACTGGAACCCATTATGTTAGATGCGTTTGGATTAATATATAATCCTTGATTGATAGAGAACTGCCCTACACAGTTAACATTTAATGGACTTAAACTCATGTGACTAATATTGTTGTGGCACCTTGGATTATACTATGACCACAACTGTTCATTGATCCAACCATTGCAGGGGGTTGTCCCTCGCATAAAATAGTTACACTGCCATTTGTTACAACTGAACTAATGTGAGGTGGATGAGTATATTGATCCCAAGGACCATGTTCAGACAATGTTGACCCAACTAATCCTACAGGTTGAAATTCAGCTAAGATGGTTGAGGCGCCGCGCATGATGACTCCACCCTCTTGATTCTGATCTCCTATACGACTAATTGGATTTGGCATATTATCCTACTAAAATTTTCTTTTCTGGAATTTTAATTCCAGTAATTGACTCACTGTATTTCATTCTTACACTGTCTTCTGTCAATGCAAAAATAGCAACACTATTAATATTTAGCGTAATTGAACTGTCTGGATCGACAGTGAACAATGTAGGGATTAATTGCATGCCCTTTTGTCCTACACCAATTGTTACAGGTGATTCAATTGTAAGATAATTATCTCGTTGTTCAATGAACTTACCCATCAATTCTTCACCACTATTGAGTTTAAATGTGTATACTTGGCCTGATTCTAATGACATTAAATGCTTTCTGTTAGTTTTGTTTTGAGTTCAGTGAACCCACCGATCAATTCACCATCTAAAAAGATTTGTGGAACTGAACGTGCTGTAGGAACTGCTTCTAGTAGATCCTCTTTTGTATAACCGTCGCCGATTTTACGTTCTTCAAATTCAATACCCTTGCTTGTGAGCAATGCTTTTGCTTGGTCACAATATGGACAGTGGTATTTGCTCCAGATTACTACTTTCATTGTTTTTCTCCTTATAGTGCGGGTAATTCATCAAACTCAACTATGTCACTCATAACACCGATAACATAGTTAGTTGATTCAGTTTCCTGTAATGCTGATTGTTTCTTGTTGATATTTACATGTTTGTTGAACCATGGAATAGGACTGTGTTTTGGATAAGATTCGTTATATTTTATACCAATGTCTTTGAGCCTGTTGTATGCTGTAAAGTCAACAAAATCTTTGAGAATTTCGGCGTTGAGACCAATAACGACACCCCTTGAGAATAAGTATTCAGCCCATTGCTTTTCCTCATTAATGACGTCCATGTAGAGATTATATACCTCGTTGTGTGTAGCAGCCTGAATCTGTACAAAGTCACTATCGTCTTTGACGACATTGTTAATAAGCCATGCTGTCCATTCTGTATGGAGTAGTTCATCTTGTAAAATCAATGAGATAATGTTCCCATTGCCTATGTAAATCTTGTTCTCTACCATTGCTAAACTTGTTGCGAACGAGACCATGAAGCGAAATGCCTCAAGCGCATATGACGCATGAAGTGCCATCCATATTGCTTTTTTATGCGATATAACATCAACATCCTCTCCGAGTTCTTTCTTGCAATTAAGCAAATGTAAGTCCTCATAATAGCGACCAACATTCGCTGCCATATCCACAATTTCTCTTGTGTCGTGGATTTTGTTGAATTCGTCTTTGGGGACTCCGTAGATGTTCCTAATAATATGTGAATAGGATTTAGAATGGATATTTGTTTCAAAAAAGCTCCAATTACTTACTAATGCTTCAAGTTCAGGTAAACTAATAACAGGACTGAATACTTGACTAGGTGCACGACCTTGAATACTGTCTAATGCTGTTTGACGCAATAGGTTACTTGTAAAGATATGTTTAACTGCATCACTAGATTCTTTGTGGTCAATCTTGTCTTTAGTTAAACTGATTTCTTCTGGCACCCAAAAGAATCCACGTGCTGTTTCTTCATACTTAGCAATGCGTGGGTACTTAACTTCTTCAAAACGTTGTACTGTTACAGGCCCTGCAGGGTCTAGAAACATTTTTCGTTGTAGATAGTTTGTTTGCTTACTTAAATTATATTGTTCTTTACTCAATTGAATTCTCCCAATTATCACCTTCATATTGGATGCACAATGCACCCTCGTTATCAATCTTCACAGCGATAATATCAGTCTGTGTTAATGCCATGATAACCATTATTTTTTCTTCTTCGTTCTCAATTAATAAATCATCGGTGATACCGTGACTTAGGAGAAGGCTTTTGATAGTGTCGTCTGCTGACACTGATTCAGTTACTAGATCGTCCATTATTCTGTCTTTAATAAAATCTTACCGTCGTCTTCAACGAGGTCTGTGATAAGTTTCAGTTCACCGTTTACTTCTACATAAACAGGAACTGTTCCTAATTTTGAAATTGACCCACTAGAACGCATAGCGTATTTACGCCATGAATCCATTAACATATAACTAATATTGTATGCGTCTATCATATTTAACCTTAAAGTTTACATGCTTCACAGTCAAAATCTTCTAACTCAACTGAATCTTGTTTAACAAACGGGATAACATTATCTTGTTCATTCAATTGAGCCTTACTACCTACTTTATTGATTAAGCTATAGTATAGAGTTTTGATTCCCCATTTACATGCAAGCATAATGTTCTTGCTAATCAATGTACCTGGAACTTTACCGCCTTCAAAATATGCAGGGTTATAGAATGTGTTAGTACTTAGTGATTGGTCAATATATACTGCCAATACTGCTGCTGTTTTAAGATAGTCTGCACAATCTTTTTGATCCCACATTAGTTGATAACGGTTCTTAAGTCGTTTGTACTCTGGAACAACTTGTACGAAACTACCGGCTTTACTTTCTTTAACACTGATAAGTTCCATTGGCATTTCAATACCGTTTGTGCTATTCAATACAACACTACTAGATTCAACTGGTGCTACAGCCATTAGTGTAGCATTACGAATACCGTACTTCAATAGTTTCTGGCGTAAGCCTTCCCAATCTAATGTAGTGCTTGGTGTAAAGTCTGTTAGTTCATTAACACCCTCACTTCTACGTTCCCAAGGGAAAATACCTTGACCATAGAATGTTTGCTGACTTTTACCGCATGCACCTTTTTCTTGTGCTAGTTCTACACTTGCTTCTGTTAGATAGTATGCTTGATGTTCCATCCAGCGTTTTACTTCTGCTAATGCTTCTGGTGTGCCATATTTAAAGTTGCGTTTTGCATGCCAGTAAGCTAAATTTGTAATACCTATACCAAGAGGCTCAAAGTCTAAGTTAGCTAACTTACTTTGCACAGAAAGGAAGTCTTGATAGCTAAGGAGATTACTTAAACTTCTTACTAGTACCCTAGCACTCTTACGCATTTCTTGGGGCGTCTTAAACGCTCCCCAGTTCTGACTGCCCAATGTACAGAGGGCAATACGTCCTGCCTCGTCTTCAATACGTTGAAATGGCTTTGTGGGTAATAGTATCTCTTGACATAGATTACTCTGGTAAATAGGGTCTAGTTTTGTATCAAAAGGCCCTTGTTTAATTACGTTGTCAATAAAGACCAAATAGATACGACCTGTATCTGTTCGTTCTTTGAGAATACCGTTTTTGAACACTTCGACTGCCGGTAACACTTTCTTTTTGATGCCACGTTTGTGTTCATACATTGTGTATAATTTTTCAAATTCTTCTATATCACGATAGAATGCTTCATAAAGATCAGGTACTTCATGTGGGTCAAACAATGTGATGTTTTCTTGATTCTTGTAACGGTTAAAGAAAAACTTACTTGTGACTACTGAGTAGTCCATTTGACGTACACGAGTTTCTTCTGTACCTTGATTGTTCTTTAATACAATTAAGTCTTCAAACTGATAGTGCCAAATAGGGAATGTAACTGTACAACTAGCATTACGTACACCACCTTGACTGCAACTACGCAAGTCACCAAACCATTTCTTTAAGAAAGGAATCATGCCGGTGTGTTTGATTTCACCATTACGAATAGGTGCACCTAGTGGGCGAATGCGTCCTAGTTCTAAGCCAATGCCAGCACGTTTACTTGCATACTTGGCCATCATTTCACCAGCAGCAAAGATACTGTCTAGTGTGTCATCGGACGATATAAGTACACAACTACTAAATTGTTTAGTAGTTGTACCAAGACCAGCAAGAACGGGGGTAGCCAATGTGAAATGCCCTTCACTAGCGCATTCATAATATTCTTTAACATATTTTAGTCTCTTGTCTTTTGGTTCATTATGGAATGCAGTGGCGGCTGCAATTGCATAACGTACTTGAGGTGTCTCAAAGATTTGACCAGTAGCACGGTTCTGAACTAAGTACTTTTCTGCAAGTTGTGCGATAGCCGCGTAGGTATAATTTTCGTCCTTGCTATGGTCAATGAATAAGTCAATTATATCCCACTCATCTTCTGTATACCATTGTAATAGTTCTGGGGTATACATACCCAAGTCAGTGTTCTTCTTTACAATCTCGTATAGTCTTGGTGGTGTATATGTACCATATACTTCTTTACGTAGCATTGATACCTTTTGGCGTCCTGCTACATATTGATAATTGACGTTGTTAATATCTGGGTTTTCTGTTTCATCAATCAAGTCAACCATTGCTTTAAGCAACAGTTCGTCAATTGTTTCAGTTGTCATGCCATCATGTAACTCAATTTGTGCTTTGATTTCTATCATACTAGGAGATACATTTTCTATCCCCTTGCATCCGTAACTAACTTGTCTTTGTATCTTTGAAATATCTAGAGGGACACTAGTCCCATCACGTTTAATTACGTTGATGTTATTCATTATCTTTTACCTTAAATTTTTGTTTTTATTTTGTCTAAACTGACCGTGCGCTTGATGTTAAAATCGTGTGATGATATACTTAGTACCATGTTTGGGTAGTAATTCATCACATATTTTGCGTTATCAACTAGGACTATGACCACATCATCGCCCAAACTGTTAGTTGCTTCTGCTATTTCAACACATTCTACACCTAGTAATAACAAAGTATAACACATTCCTAGTGCTCTTGCAACCTCACAATAGGTGTTTTCTACCAAAAGTTCCCAAGGATCGGGCCAACTTTCACTGTCAAGTAGGTGTAAATGGTGCGTGACTAATGGGGCATGTTGCCACCATTTATCTATCTCTACGCACATGTTTTCTAAATCAGAGTTTTCTAATTGTACTCTTAGTTCATACCAGCTACTGAGTCTGGCTTCATAGTTGAGTTGAAATACATTCATCACTAGTACTTATCAGTAGTTAAAGTGTTGGTATATTATTGAGTTGTCATTGCACCAGGTGTCGTAAAGTTACTAGTATATCTTGCGATACCCATAGTGATTCTAATTTCATCCATATATCCGTTAAACGAACGTGCGCCACCTGTGAAATAAGGATAATATCCAATATACATACCACCTGTTTGTGTTGTTATACTTACACTACTTGAAGTTGTTTGAACACTATTACCATTTAAATATAATGTCCATGTTGATCCATTACGCACTATTGCTACATGATTCCAAGCATTAATGTTTGGAACTACACCACTTGTATTCAATGCAACACTCCAGGTGTTTGATGCGGCAGAGGCTGCAAACGCAATAGTATTATTAGTTTCAATATATAATGCCCATCCGTTTTTGTCTGCTGAACCATTAGTGTAATGTATCAAAGGTTGGTAACCAGCACTAACTGTTAAGAAGTAAACCCAAAGTTCAACAGTAAAATTACCTGCGTTAAAATCACCCACTGATTGGTCAGAGAGTTTTAGTGCTTGAGGACTAGTACCGGAGAAATAAATACTACCTGTACTATTATTTTTAATGTTAGGAACAACTTGCGGATATACGTTTGTACCTGTACCATTAACAGGTATCAAATCTGTTTTAGTACTTGAATCAATTACTCCTGCACTTGATCCAGTTAATAATACAGCGGCACCTGTTGTTGCATTTGTTAACGGTGCCGCTGATGGATAGAACCCATTACTATATAACGCAGTACCCACGGTTACACGAACATCTGTTAAGTATCCATTAAAAGCAGTATCAGTACTAATACCACTAAATCCAACTACTCTGAATGGTAAAGTGCCGCCGTCCATGCTTACTGAAAAACTTGTGGTCGTGCCTGCAAGCACACCATTGACAAAGCTAGTAAGTGTTGTGCCATTTCTTACAAAAGCAACATGTGCCCAAGTATATAATGGGATATTTATTGAACTAACTGCAAGGAATGCACTAGAACTGTAATTGTATACTGACATTCCTATAAAATAATTGCTACCTGATTGGTTATAACTTGGTGCAATAACCCAACCATTTGTAGTCCAAGTGCCTACAGGAACTGTATTACCCATCATACGTGTAGTTGTAGTAGAACTTAAATTATACATCCAGAATTCAATAGTAAAGTTGCCTGTACCAAAAGTAATTGCAGTGGTTGAGTTAACATTATAGTATGAAGCACTGTCAAAAAACATACTGCCACTAGCGATTGCCACAGAATAAGGAACTCCTGTTGCTGCTAATGAAGAGGTATATGATAGTAGAAATGGATTTGCTCTACTTAATGTAGGTGTTCCTGATCCAACGGTAATGGCTAGTTTGTTAGTTGATTGGTCGGTTAATGCCGCAGTATTCCACAATAAGGCGGTGTTAGGTACTAGAGATAATGCAGTAGTAGGTGGTGTAAATGATGCTGTACCTGAATAAAGTGCAGTACCGTTAACCACTCTTACGTTACTTACATATTGTGTACCTGTACTATAACTACTGCTATAGTTTCCTATAGTCATGTTAACGCTCGAAGGAGTAAATGATGCCGAATTAGTTGCAGTTTGATTGCATACTCCGTTCGTATACCAATACCAATTATTACCACTTCTAGTGATAGCAACATGAGCCCAAGTATTTAATGAGAGTGTTACTGTGTTAGGATTAGTATATGAAAAACTTAAACCATTACTAGTATCACTACCTACGCCACTTGCAGTTAAACCTAGTGTAAATCGTGCAGTAGATCCACCACCGTCCCAGATTACTATAACAGCATTGCCATTACCAAACACAGTAGTATAAACCCAACATTCAATTGTGAAATTGTTTGTACCAAAGTTAAAAGCACTAGTACCACTAGAAGCAACAGTAAACCAGTTTGATCCACCTGTTATATAACTAAAACTCTGTGTGTTAGTGGCTGGAAGAAATGTATGTGATCCAAAAGGATTATAGGCTTTTATTCTAGGTGTACCCGTAGCAGTAATTGCATAACCAACTGTACTACTATTGTCAATAAATCTATTATCTTGACATGTTAACAATATAGTTCCTGCAATAGGAGTTAATGGTGTTGTTGACGGGGTGAATGTTGATGAATATAGTGCGGTACCGGTCACAATACGAACGTTGCTGATATATCCATTCCAATAACTGGTTGCGCTTCCACCAATACCTGAACCATAATAACCAATTGTGACTGCATATCCACTACCTGTTGTTGTTCCGCTATTTGTGCCACTAGCTATAGAAACTCCGTTAATCCACACGGTGAAAGTAGTACCACTTCTTGTTACTGCAATATGTGTCCAAGTATAGTTTGGAACTGAGCCGCCACTTAACCAAGGAAGAGATTCACTGAAGGGCTGCCAATCAAAATAAAGAACGTTACTTGCAACATATATCAGCCACTGGTCCCCTGCTCCAGCTCCGCCTTGAGTCCACATTGCTATAATAGCTGACAAGGTGGCTGATGTTGTGTAGGGGAATACCCATACTTCAATCGTAAAATTAACGCCGGTTGTGGCAAAGTTCATTGTGTTAGTATTGGATACAGACAAGTAGTCTGTGGTACCATTAAACAATGTACTCCATCCATTTTCACTATAAGGACTAAAACTTCCAGTTAACGCTCTACCACTCCTTCCAATAGGAAAGTTATATGGTCCACTATCTAATGCACTTGTATTTGTACTTGCACCATTATACTGTAATGTTAATAATTGTGAATAAGGTGTTTGTGTATTAGGGCTAGTAGGTGGAATAAACACCGTAGTTGGTACAGTTGTTGCACTTGTGTTATATGCTGTGGGTATATTATTTACTACCACGTGTAAATCAGATATATAACCATAAAATGCGACGGTACTTACAGTTCCATATCCAATTAAATAACTACTATTGTTTGGTGTAAATGTTTTAGAACCATATCCTTGCAACACTCCATTAATAAAAGTTCTCCAGTTGTTACTACCATCTCTAGTTACTACTACATGATTCCATGCGAGTGGTGTACATGTACCTGTACTATTGCTTATACTAGCGGTACCATATTGCCCAGGCTGTATAGTTCCGTTGAGGCTTACCATTAAAATAGACAAGTTACCTGAGCCAGCTGTAAATAAACTTTGGTTATTGACTGTAATATTGGTTGGATAAATCCACATTTCGACTGATAACTGTTGGGAACCAAAATTTAATGCGCTAATCGTACCTGATATGTAAGTACTTGAACTACCAGTAAAATATCCACTACCATAAGTTGAATATGTTGACGGTACAGTAAATGGTACATTTTGTGCAATTGCAGGAGAACCGGTTAGTGTGATTGCAAATGCATTACTTGATGTATCAATAAATCTATTACTATTAGCAGTGAAGACACTGATTGTACCAGTACCAACTGATGTTGTTAACGGAGTTGCACTTGGTGTAAAGTTTGATGTATATAAACCAACACCTTTCGTAATACGAACATTACTTAAGTAACCGTTATATTGAAAGCTAACTGTACTAGCAGTATCGTAACCGATAATTAATGTAGTTGCACCTGACACAGGTACTGAAATTGCAGTTGGACCTGCAGAAAGTACACCGTTAACATAAATTGACATGTTACCTGAATTAACGCTCCACGCGACATGATTCCAAGTGTTAAGCGAATAGATATTAGTAGCTGTAGCTAATCCAGTGCCAGAATAAGCTGGACCTGAGTTAATCTGATTTGTAGGACCAAATCCATAACCCCATGCAGGGCTACTACCGTTAACACCAAACATAAACAGTCGGGTAGCATTACCTGAAGCAGGCTGAGTTAATGAATAGAACCAACATTCAATAGTCCAAGAGCCACCTGAAAAATCAAACTGTGAAGATGAAGGGAATGTTAATTTATCACCAGTATTAAAGTAGATACTGTAATATCCACCCATATATGGATTAAAAATATCATTTCTTGCATCAGCAGTTGCAAGTTGTAATGCATTGTTTAGCCCAGCATCACTGATAAAGGGTGTAGTACTTGGGCTGTTTACCCCACTAAGTGGATTAGGAGCAAGTACACTATTCCAGTTAGCCTTAACTAACAAAGACACATAGCTGAAATAAGTTTCTTTTAAATATGCAAAAACTGTATATCCAATAAAACCTAATGCTTTGCTTGCTGCTGATGCGATACTTGCAATCATTGGCATGATTAGTACCCCTTAAGCAAATTGAACACGTGCTGCAAGAACCGTGTATGTTGATGTTGCTGTTTTAATAACACTGAATGTATAACTATCAATTGAGTTTGCGTTTCCGTAACTAGGAGCAGTACCACCTTGCCATTTAGTTAATGCAGGGGCTGCACCATCTACTTGAATACCTGAAACATAATACCCAGTTGAACCGTTAGTAAACATTAACGCTACAGTGACACTTTGTCCCACACTTAGTAAGTTATTTAATGCATTAAAATCACCACCACGAATATTAACAATAATGTTACCTGTACTACTAGCAGTAACATAGAATACAGTTTGTGATGTTACGTTATAGTTAAATACTCCAAACAATGCAGTAGATGACAAGTTGACTGTTTCAGCAATATTAGTCAATGACAATGACATTGCTGAAGTTGTTCCTGGCATTGTTGTTGTGCCAACAACGTTTAAGTTTTGTAAGTTGAATACGTTTGCAGTTGGTGCAATTGCTTTTTCAATCCATGCTGGTGTTGCACCAGCAAGAGTCATAAACTGATAAGTTCTATTAGTTGCGGTATTCACCCATTCATCACCTGCGTTAGGGTTTGAAGGTTGAATGGGTGACTGATAAAACTTTTGCGTATTCTTAAATGACATTGTTTCCTCTTACGCTTGAGCTTCTGTCCAAGATAAACGAATAGCAATGTTAGCTGCGGTTGATGCTGTTAAGTTAGTTGCCATGATTGTAATAACGTCAGGGCCGTCTGGATAAATGTTCACGTTACCTGCAGCATTGCCACCTGATAAAATACTTGTACCCATATCACGAACTAATGACAAATCAGTTGTAGTTGTTGTATAGTTTGTTGAACCACCTGATGTGTTAACGAAGAAACCATAAACTGATTCACCACCTGTAATAGTAGTAGTTGAAACGTGTGTAATAGTTTGTGCCAAACTAGAACCACCAACGTTTGTAAATGCTGTTGCAGCACTTGGTACACCGTTTAGAATCAATGAGATATAGAACGGACCGTTAGCATAAACGTCCATCTGACGTAGAACCAACTGCATGCGGTTAACTAATTCACGAGTACCTAACGTACTTGAGCCAATACCTGAACTAACAGAAGGAGAAATACGAATACTCAAAACTGCGTTAGTTGCAGCACCTGCAACAGATAACAATGTTGAACTTGTTAAACCTTTAGTGAAAACGTAGGCCTTATCATCGTCAAAACGTCCGTCCATGATAACACTAGTACCCCAATGACTGATTGTACTTGCAAAGTTAGGAGCATGTAATTCAACTGACACCGGAGCTGTACTTGAATATGTGAATGCAGTACCTGTGTTTGCTAATGGAGCAAATACACAACTAACACTTGAACCACTTGCGTATGGAGCAGGACTTACTGTTACACTTGTGTTTGAAACAAATGAAACTACTGTTGTGTTTGGTTGTAAACCTGTACCAATAACTTGCTGACCAACTTGAACACCAGTTGTACTTGCAAAAGTAATAGTTGGATTACCTGCTGTAATGGTAGTTGCACTTAAGCCAGTGTTACCTGCTTGACCACGAGTTAAACCAGTAAATGATGTTGATGTTAAACCAGTATAGTTAACATATTCATATGCACTTGCACCGCGAATCAATAAGATACCTGCACTTGGGAAACCAGTTGTACTTGTAACGTTAACCGTTGAGTCACCTGAATTAACAGTTGATGTGGTTATTGTATAAGGTGGGAAAGTATTTGTTTCATAACGTGCTGGTAAGTTACCAGAACGCATATATGCTCTATCGTTAACGTTGTTGTTTGCTAACTTATGACCATAGAATATTGAACCGTCAATTGTTCTAAAGCCCCAACGTATTGCACCGGCGCCATACCATGTATAGTCTAAGTAGAACATTTGCATTTTTGTCAAATCAATGGTAAAACCTGAAGATCCTGTACCGTCAAACTTATCAATGACCCAAGTACTTTGTGCTGTTTTTGTATCAACTGTTTTTGTAATTAATACTTGAGCGCCAGTAACACCCCTGTACGAAGGTGAAATTGTCATTGATGTATCACTACTAATAGTAACTACACGATAACTCATACCCTTGATAACAATAAAATCGTTAGGATTTAGTTGTTTACTGAATGTAGTTGTTACACCGTTCAATGTAACACCAGATACTGTTGAGCTACCGTTTGTTACACTAGCAAAACCATCTAATTGATACGTACTACTTCTACGTACTGCCCATAATGTTTGACCATCAAACTCAAAGAAAATACCGTTTTGTTGGTCAAACATACCAACACGAGTTGCTGCACCATACCAGTTAGTTGCACTAACAATTGGTAAACCACTTGATGGTGTTGCACTTGGTGCTGTTAATGCAGTATATGTAAATTGATAAGCATTCAATACCGATGTTACAACGAATGTACCATTATATGCAGTTTCATTACAACCACTAACTTGAATACTAATACCAACGTTGATGTTGTGTTGTAGTTTGGTCGTCACGGTAACTGTAGTACCTGAACTAGAAATTTGATCTAGCAATAAACTTGGTTTCAAAATAGTACCAGTACTCATTTGAATACCTTTACCAGATTGATAACGGAAATAACGACGGGTCTGACGAATCAATTGTTGATTGTGACTTGCAGCGTTTGTTGAGAAGAAAACACCACCGTCATATGGTCTGTGTACTGCGTTACCTTGTGGGCGTACATAAAGAATACCACCTGTAACTGTTAAACCACTTGCAGTCGATGTTGAATAGAATGTGAATGCTGTTGGGCTAGTGACTGTTGCAACGATCCAACTACCGTTTGGTGGGTTAGTACCAGTAATACCAGTAACTGCAATCTCATTACCTACAACTAATCC
>Ga0164296_1001637_pt1 | contig 23306 bp, 21 predicted proteins | sample GEODES057metaG_FD_113533 | JGI IMG/M metagenome (GOLD analysis project Ga0164296, IMG submission 113533) | Dystrophic lake water microbial communities from Trout Bog Lake, Wisconsin, USA - GEODES057 metaG | ecosystem: Environmental > Aquatic > Freshwater > Lake | place: USA: Trout Bog Lake...
CTTCTGCGAGGCGATGCGGTATATGAAAAAATTTATAAAATTCTTCAGGGAAAAATTTAATAAGTGAGTGATTAAAGATTTTTAATTCATACACATCATTCGCCCAATAGATCAATATACCACTCCAAATCATTATGGTTAATACCGGAAAATTAATCCAGTGCATCCATCGAATGGCCAAAGGATGTTTATATACGATTTTTTTAGGCATAAATATTATTTGATACTGCTACAATATACAAAAACGTAATGATCGATGCAAACCTTACATCGATCATTACAATTATTTAATAGATATTGAAATATAATTAATTAGGCATTACAACTGTATCAATTACGTGTATCACACCGTTGCTTTGATATACATTTTTAATCGTTACTGTTGCGTAACCGCCTTTTTCATCCCACAATTGTAACTTGCCACCTTTCATAGTTGCTTTTAAAGTTCCGCCAGAAACTGTTTTAAATTCTGCTGTGCCATTGCCTTCTTTAATTTTTTCAGCAATTGCTTTTGCATCAAATTTTCCGGCAATAACATGATAAGTCAAAATTTTTGTCAACAAAGCTTTGTTCTCTGGTTTTACCAAAGTTTCAACAGTACCTTTTGGTAATTTGTCGAATGCAGCATTGGTTGGAGCGAATACAGTAAACGGACCAGCGCTTTGCAATGTTTCCACCAAACCCGCGGCTTTAACCGCAGCAACCAACGTGGTGTGATCTTTAGAGTTCACTGCATTTTCAACAATGTTCTTTGAAGGATACATGGGGGCACCACCCACTTCAACTGTTTTTTCCATTTTCTGAGCCATTGATGCGTTTAAAATGAATGCTGACATCAATAGAAGAGCGATCTTTTTCATAATGATTTTTGTTTTTTTATTTTAAATCTTGATTACGCAAATAGATACGGAGAATAAAATAGTTTGGATTTATATAAAGAAAAAATACAGTTTAGTTTGTTTAATTAAATTGAAAGATTTTCGCTAAACTTTATTACATTTCATTTTAAAATGATTGCTATGCAAAACTGGAGAATAAAAGCTTCCTTGTTTTTGAACTATTTTGTATTCGCTATTTTATTAAACAGTGTGGGCACTGTTATTTTGCAAGTACAAAATAATTTTGGTATTACGCAAAGTTCTGCTTCCATTTTGGAAGCTTTTAAAGATTTAAGCATTGCTTTTGTTTCATTTTTAATCTCCTCGTATATTGTTCGTATTGGTTATAAAAGATCAATGCTGATTGCATTGGGGTTTGTTACGCTAGTATGCTTTGCCATGCCGTTCACTGCAAATTTTTTAATGACCAAACTCTTATTTGCTGCAGTAGGAAGCAGTTTTGCTTTAATTAAGATGTCTGTTTACAGTACCATTGGTTTAGTAACGAAAGATGAGAAAGAACATATCAGTTTAATGAATTTCATTGAATCATTTTTTATGGTGGGCATCTTGACCGGTTACTTTATTTTCAGTTCATTTGTAGATAATAATAATCCGCAATCCACTACCTGGTTAAAAGTATATTACTTTTTAGGATACATTTCGCTGGTTGCATTTTTATTATTGCTGACAGCTTCTCTGGACGAATCATCGCTTCAAACAAAAGAAAAAACTTCTTCTTTCAAGGGTTTTTTTTCCATGTTTGCCTTATTAGCCTCGCCATTGGTTTTAATATTTATTTTTTGTGCATTCTTTTATGTATTGATAGAACAAAGCATTATGAGTTGGTTACCAACCTACAATAATAAAGTGCTTCTATTACCTGCCGCATTAAGCATTCAAATGTCGAGTATCCTTGCAGGTTCCACCGCATTGGGAAGATTTTTGGCAGGCCTTGTTTTAAAGAAGATGAATTGGTATATAGTTCTTTGTATTAGTATTATTTTAGCTGCAACACTTTTATTATTGGCTGTTCCATTAGCCGAAAAAGCAACAGGACAAATCATTACAGGTTGGGGTAATGCGCCATTGGCTGCATTTATTTTTCCTTTGATAGGTATTTTAATTGCGCCGGTTTATCCTGCTATCAATTCCGAAATATTAAGTACTTTACCTAAACCAAAACATGGATTAATGTCCGGATTAATCATTGTCTTCTCTGCATTGGGCGGAACACTTGGATCAAGAATTACAGGAACTATTTTTGAACATTATGGCGGGCAAAAAGCATTTTACTTTATTTTAATTCCGATGTTCATTTTAATTGTATGCTTATCGATATTTCGAAGGATCCAACTCAAATCAAAATTATAAACCTATTTCCATTCTATTTTCATGTCATCAACGAAATTATTTTTTATTGAAAGCCTCGGTGAATTATATACCGATGTTCAAACAAGTGAACTATTTTCAGATTCAAAATATTTTGTAGATAGCATACCAAAATATGATAATGAACAAATTCTTAAAAGTTATCAAAAAGAAAAAAAGAAAAAAGATTTTGAACTAAAAGAATTTATTGAAGCAAATTTTATTCTTCCAGAAGAAATCGCTTCTGATTATTCCTCCAACCATAAGCCCATTGAAGAACATTTGCATGAATTATGGAGTATTTTAAAACGAAAGCCCTCAAATACCGGTGGGACGCTAATTCCATTGCCTCATGATTATATTGTTCCCGGTGGAAGATTCAGAGAAATTTATTATTGGGATAGTTATTTTACCATGCTTGGCTTACAAGTTGATAAAAGAATTGACATTATTGAAAATATGGTGGACAATTTTGCGCACTTGATTCATGAACATGGATTTATTCCAAATGGCAATAGAACTTATTATTTAGGTCGCTCTCAACCGCCTTTTTTTTCATTAATGGTTTCTTTATTGAGTGAAGAAAAAGGAATGGATATTTTATTAAAACATCAATCAGCTATTGAAAAAGAGTATGCGTATTGGATGGATGGCGAAAAGATAGTAACAACTAAACATGCGCAGCATCGAAGAGTTATATTAATGCAAGATGGAAGTATCATGAACAGATATTGGGATGATTTTGATACACCCAGACCCGAAGCTTTTATAGAAGATATTCATGTTGCGGATAAATCAACAACGGATAAAGCAATTGTTTTTAGAAATATTCGTGCTGCCGCAGAATCAGGATGGGACTTCAGTAGCCGTTGGTTTAAGGATCAAAAAAATATGCATACCATTCAAACCACTGAATTAATTCCGGTTGATTTGAATTGCTTACTACTTTTTACAGAAGAATTATTATTGAAAATATATTCAATTACCAACAATACAATGCTGTTTGATTTATTCCAACAAAAAATCCGTCAAAGAAAAAAAGCAATTAATCATTTTTGCTGGAATGAAACACTGGGCTTTTACTTCGATTATCATTTTATCCAACAAAAGCAAACAAAAACATATTCTTTGGCATCGGCTTATCCATTGTTTTTTTATGTAGCTTCTAAATCTCAATCAGATAAAGTTGCACACATCATTGAAGAAAATTTTTTACATGCGGGTGGTGTAACAACCACTTTAAATAAAACCAATCAGCAATGGGATGCACCAAATGGTTGGGCGCCCTTGCAATGGATTACTTATAAAGGTTTAAATAACTATCAGCATTTTGCATTGGCAGATGAAATAAAAAAAAGATGGCTTTTAAACAATGAAGAAAAATATTATGCTACTGAAAAAATGATGGAGAAATATAACGTGATGAATACAGATGCAAAAGCAGGTGATGGCGAATATCCCAACCAAGATGGTTTTGGCTGGACAAATGGAATTTATTTAAAATTGAAAAATGAATAATTGTAATAAAAAAAGTACATTTAGATTCTAACTTCATGAAACAAAACAGTACATTAAAAAAATTATCTGAAATTCTTAATATCAGTATCTCTACTGTTTCAAGGGCCTTAAAAGATCATCCGGATATTTCTACCGAAACAAAGAGAAAAGTGAAAGAATTAGCACAAACATTGGAATATGAACCCAATAGTTATGCTGTTCAATTAAGAACCAATGAAAGTAATGTGTTGGGTATTCTTGTTCCATCTATTAATAATTTTTTTTACGATTCATTTATTGCCGCTGTTGAAGAACTAGCAAGACCATTAGGGTATTCTGTTTTAACCATGCAATCGGGTGATGACAGAAATATTGAACATGAAAATTTAAGACTGTTCAAAAAACAAAGAGTTACAGGATTATTTGTAGCATTAACTTCCGGTACTACCGAAGCAGATATTGAATCATTTTTAAAATTAAAAGAACTAAGTATTCCTGTTGTATTTTTTGATCTGGTTCCTGAATTTGCTTATTGCAATAAAGTTTGTTTAGATGATGAAGGTGCGGCCAAACTTTCAGCTGAAGCTATCATTAAAAAAGAAAAGAAAAATGTATTGGCCATATTTGGTCATACAAATTTATCCATCACCAAAAGAAGATCAGAAACATTTAAAAAAGTATTCACTCAACTTTCACCAAAAACAAATGTTGATTTTCAATTCGCCATTAGCGCTCAGCATGCTAAAGAAATTGTAGCCGAAAAAATTAATGGCAAAAAAAGACCCGATACTATTTTCTGCATGGGCGATTTAATATTGATTGGTACCATGGATGCAGTCCATGCAACAAATTTAAAATTGCCGGAACAACTTGGCATCATTAGCATCAGCAATGGTTTTATTCCAACATTATTTAAACCAAAAATTACTTACGTAGAAACAAGCGGATATAAATTAGGCAAGGCATCATTTAACAGAATGCTTGCTTGTTTGCATAATAGAGAATCTGTTGAAGAATCTTTTATTGAATCTGTTTTGGTCGAAGGCGGCTCTTTATAAATTATTTCAATTCCTTATACAAATTGGGAAAGTCAGAAATCAGTCCATCCACGCCCATTTGTTTCAACTCCTTCATTCGGTTAATTTCATTGATTGTCCATGGCACTAATTTTATTCCAAGGTTTTTGCATTGTTTCACTAATAAAGGTGTTACTGTTGTTTCATCAGGCGAATAAATAGTTGGAATAAATCCTAATAATTTTAATCGCTCAGCAAAAGATTGATCGGAAGGCGGTTCAAATAAATAAGATGTTTTAATTGAAGGATAATGTTCATGCAAATATTGCAGCGTACGAATATCAAATGATTGAATAAAAACACGGTCTTCAACTTTCTTTTCTTTGACCACTTGCATAATTAGTTCAACAAATTCAGCAGGTGCTGGATGATAAATATTATCAGTTGATGCTGTACTTTTTGTTTCAATATTATAAAACGGAAGTGGTTTATTTTTTAATGCTGCATAAGCATCTGCACTATCAATTACATCTTTTAATCTTGGCTTATGAACTGTCAATTTTTGTTGCAAAGGAAAACGGGGATGCGGTTTCATACCAACATCAAATTGCAAAGTTTCCGAATAATTCATTTGATAAATATTCAAACTACGCTCCTCTTTTTCATCTACAAAACTGCCATCATTTTTTGTAGTGATCTCATGATTAAAAAATGGTTCATGACTCATGATCACTTGTTTATCTTTGGTAATCACTGCATCCATTTCTAAAGTAGTAACACCTAAATCAATTGCATGTTTATAAGCAGGAATGGTATTCTCCGGCATCAATCCTCTGCAACCGCGATGGCCTTCAAAATCAAAGCCCCCAAATTGTGAAGAGAAGTTATATATTTTTTTTGCCTGCATACAAGCAATGATTAAAAATAAACTGATAGTAATTAAAAGATTTTTCATTATTTAAATAATTGATCTTTTCTTTTGCTCATTTCAGTGGCAATAGATTGCTCATCACTATTCCCTTTGTTGAATGCATCCATAATGTTCTGATAACTTTTTTCATCCTTATTCTGACTTAATTTAAAAACATGATCTATCGATGTTACTTTAATTTCAAAAGCCACAATGGCTTTGCTTAACCGATTTACATAATCGCTGGGTAAATGTTTGTATAATGATGGAGAGGTTTCGTTGTTCTCGTAATGAGCCGTTAATTCTTTCAGCATCAATAATAATTCCTCCTCATCTAAAAAATTTAATTCACCTTTTACATGTACCGCCAGATAATTCCAGGTAGATGCCTGTTGTTTGTTCTCGTATAAACTTGCACTTACATAAGCATGTGCGCCGCTGAAAACAACCAATACATTTTTATTTTTTTCAAATGCTTTGTGATGATCCGTTTGCTTCATCATATGCGCTTGCAAAAACAAATCACCATTTTTTTCTTTTATTAGAAAAGGAATTTGTGTAGCCACAGGATGATTGAATTCATTAACACCAATGACCATTGCAAATGGATGTTGTTTCATAAACTCCATAACCACCTCTGCCTTATGCTCTTTAAAATGCGGAAGATTGTACATGAATTGAAGATAAGAAAGAAAAATACTTATTTGTTTCAACTCACCATTTCAATATTTTTTGTCTTGGGAATATTTGCATTTCTTACCGCAATATTTCTAACAGCTAATGAAGCAAAATTTCTGAATGCATATTGAGAAATAGTATCATCACCCACCATGGCAGGCACACCGCGATCACCTCCTTCACGAATACTTTGCACCAAAGGAATCTGTCCTAAGAAACTTAATTCATATTCTTCTGCTAAACGCTTGCCGCCTTCTTTTCCAAATAAATAATATTTATTCTCCGGCAATTCTGCAGGTGTGAAATAAGCCATATTTTCTACCAATCCGATAATGGGCACATTGATCTGCGCCTGACCAAACATGGCAATGGCTTTCTTTGCATCAGCTAAAGCAACAGTTTGAGGAGTGGTTACAATAATGGCTCCTGTTACAGGAACGGTTTGCATTAATGTTAAATGAATATCACCCGTACCTGGTGGCATATCAATCACTAAATAATCTAATTCGCCCCAATCTACTTCTGTTACAAATTGACGAATGGCACTGCTGGCCATGGGCCCTCTCCAAACCACTGCACTTTTTTCATCTACCAATAATCCAATGCTCATCAATTTAATATTATATTTATCTAAAGGTATAATGATTCCTTTTCCATCTACTTCTTTCATCATCGGTCTTTCGCCTCTAACACCAAACATAATAGGCATACTGGGTCCGTAAATATCTGCATCCATCAATCCAACTTTGGCACCACCTTCTGCCAATGCCAATGCGAAATTCGCTGCTATTGTGCTTTTGCCCACACCGCCTTTACCGCTGACTACTGTAATAATATTTTTTACACCACTTAACACCTGTTGTGTATCTTTTCTATTAGTAGATGTATTGGAAGTAAAATTGACATTTATTTTTGCTTCTTTGTTCACCAATAATTTTACTGCATTCACACAGGCACTTCCAATCATATCTTTCATGGGACAGGCAGGTGTGGTTAATACAACAGTAAATTGCACTTTATCGCCATCAATTGCTATATCCTTTATCATATTCAATGTAACGAGGTCTTTGCCTAAATCAGGCTCCTGCACATTACTCAATGCTTTCAGTATATCTGCTTCTGTCATCACTCAAGTTTTTGTTAAAAAGTGAAATTTGCCGTAAAGTTAACAATCCACTGCCTTACTTTGTTACGAAATGTAGAGGTAACGATGTTTATTTTTTGACAAACGTTTTGCCTGAGTCCCGAATTAAATTATTGGCTGATTTTACATTAACTGATTATTTTTGTATTGATGAATAAATATGTACGCTTTATTATTTTGTCGATTGCACTTACTTCATTGCAACAGATTAAAGCACAAAACAATGCGCCAAGAGATAGTGTGATTCAATTTTACGGAGTTGTAATGACTTCGGATAGTTTGCGTGCGTTATCTGCAACCAGTGTAATTGTTGAAGGAAAAGGCAGAGGAACCATTACAAATAATGATGGTGTATTTTCTATTGCTGTTTTAAAAGGAGATAAAATTACTTTTTCATCGATCGGATATAAAGATAAAAGTTATATTATTCCGCACAATCTATCCGATAATCAATATAGTTTAATTGTTTTATTAATTAATGATACAGCTTTTTTGCCGGCAACCATTCTTAAGCCAAGACCGAGCAGAGAACAATTTGAAAGAGACTTTGTAAATATTCGTGTGCCTGATGATGAATATGAAATTGCCCGTCAAAATACCAACGAAGGCAGATTGAGAGCATTAATGGCTATATTACCTGCAGATGGAAGAGAAGCCGTTAACATGCAATTACGTCAACAAGCAGCAAAATATTATTATGCAGGGCAGTTACCGCCACAAAATATTTTCAATCCTGCAGCATGGGCCGATTTTATTCAGGCTTGGAAACGAGGCGATTTCAAAAACAACAGTTCTTCACCATCATCATCTTCTTCTTCAGGAAATTAAATTCATTTCCTGAATTATTTAAACCACTTTGCTTTTGGATGAATGATAATTTTCCGTCAACTTGCAACAGTATATTTTAACTATTGCATATGAAAAATATTACTGTTATCGGTGCAGGCACGATGGGAAATGGCATTGCACATGTATTTGCTCAATCAGGCTTCAAAGTTTCTTTGGTAGATGTAAACACCACTCAATTAGATAAAGCAAAAGCAACTATTACAAAAAATTTAGACCGACAAATTAGTAAAGGATCTCTCACAGAAGAACAAAAACAAACTACATTATCTAATATCACCAGTTATAATGATATTGCAGCTGGCACAAAAGATGCTGAATTAATTATAGAAGCAGCTTCTGAAAACATTGATTTAAAATTGAAAATATTTAAACAATTAGATGAGCTTGCTCCTGCTAATGCAATTCTTGCAACCAATACTTCATCAATCTCAATCACTAAAATTGCATCAGTAACCAATCGCCCGCAATTAGTAATAGGCATGCATTTTATGAATCCTGTTCCTGTAATGAAACTGGTAGAAATCATTAATGGTTATGCTACCAAAAAAGAAATTACTGAAACCATTGTTGCATTAAGTAAACAATTAGGTAAAACACCTTGTGTGGTAAATGATTATCCGGGTTTTATTGCAAACAGGATTTTAATGCCGATGATTAATGAAGCCATTTATAGTTTATATGAAGGAATTGCCGGTGTTGAAGAGATTGATACTATTATGAAATTGGGAATGGCACATCCAATGGGACCATTGCAATTAGCCGATTTTATCGGATTAGATGTATGCCTTAGTATATTGAAAGTATTACATGATGGATTTGGCAATCCCAAATATGCACCCAGCCCTTTATTGGTAAATATGGTAGCTGCGGGAAAATTAGGCATTAAAAGTGGAGAAGGTTTTTATACTTATGCCGCCGGAAGTAAAGAATTAATGGTAAGTGAAAGATTCAAATAATAAATATGTTTTTCTTTCTTTCAAAAGTTTTAAGTTTTTTAATTGTTCCGTATTATTGGATATTGATTTTAATTGTTTGTTATCTGATCAGTAAATCAAAAATTAATAAAAGAAGGATTAAAATTGCGATTATCATTATTATTATCGTTTTTTCGAACGATTATATTTATACCGAAGCATTGAAATGGTATGAGCCACATCGTATCATTATCCAAAAAGGAAAATCATATTCGGCAGGAATTGTTTTGGGTGGCATGGCAGGTTTTAACCGAAAGGGTGAAGGAATCTGGTCGAATGGTGTTGAAAGATTTATTGAAACAGAAAAATTATATCATCAAGGCATCATTCAAAAAATAATTGTTTCAGGTGGTTCAGGAGAATTGTTACAACAAGAATTCAAAGAAGCTAATTTTATCAGAGATCAATTGATAGCAAGCGGCGTAAATGAGAATGATATTATTATTGAGACCAATTCAAGAAACACCTATGAGAATGCGATTTTTGTGAAAAAAATGATAGACTCATTGCATTTTCCTGCACCTTATTTATTGATTACTTCAGCTATACATATGCCAAGAGCTGAAAAAGTTTTTAATAAAGCTGAAATAAAAATCATTCCTTACCCTTGTTTTTTCAGCACACATTCATCAAAATATATTATTCAAAGAATTTTAATCCCTGATATTTCCAGATTATACGATTGGTCGTTCTTTTTTAAAGAAATTATCGGTTTAAAAATTTACGAACTAACAGGTAAAGCTTAATTAATTTTTTTTGCCGTTACTGTATGAAGCTCTCCTATTTTTAATAAAGCTTCTTCCAAGCGAAATAAAGGAATTCCGATTTTAATACAGCAAAACAACTGCATTTGTTGTTCTATCACTGTACAATCAAATTGTTTTACTACCATCATTACTTCATTCATTTGGGTATAATCAAATTCTAACTCATAAATTACTTCAATTACTTTTCTTTTTATTGGAACAGTCTGCAATGCCAATGCTGTAGCAGTTTTATATGCATTGATCAAACCCGGAACACCCAATAAAGTTCCTCCAAAATACCTTACAACAATCACCAATACATCCGTCAAATCCTTACTATCTATTTGATTTAAGATGGGCTTACCTGCAGTACCCGATGGCTCTCCATCATCACTTACTCTAAAAATATGTTTATCTATACCCAATCGATATGCCAGGCAATGATGTACTGCTTTGGGATGTTCTTTCTTTAATTCTTGTAAGTACTTTTTACATTCCTCTATTGTTTGGACAGGAAAAGCATAGGCTATAAATTTACTACCTCTGTCTTTAAACTCTGCAACTGAATTTTGTTCGATGGTTTGATAATAAAATTGATCGCTCATACATTTCAAAACTAAATGAAAAAGCAGTAGCATTGCACAATGACCATTAAAGAAGCTTATCAGCAATTATTGTTTCAATTATATGCGCTGTATGATAACAGAGAAGCAGCGAATATTGCCGATATGGTAATGGAATATATAACCGGCCAGCGAAAGATTGAACGGGTAATGCATCCTTCTTTTCCAATTAACGCCGATCAGCAAAACCTTATTGCAGATTTTACGCAACAATTATTATCCAATATTCCTGTTCAATATGTTTTACAAGAAGCTTGGTTTTGCGGGATGAAATTCTTTGTTGATGAAAATGTTTTAATTCCAAGACCGGAAACTGAGGAATTAATTGAATGGATTATGGAAGAGAGCCAACGGACTAAACTACCAATTAAAAATTTACTTGATATTGGCACAGGCAGCGGATGCATCGCTATTTCGTTAAAGAAAAAAATGAATACAACATCCATTCATTCTACCGATATCAGTAAAGGAGCAATTAATGTTGCTAAAAAAAATGCTGCATCATTCAATACTGAGATCAATTTCATTGAATTGGATTTTTTGAATGAATTGCATTGGCCAATGCTTCCACATTTCGACATCATCGTCAGCAATCCACCATATATAAGAGCATCAGAAAAAAAAACAATGAGTAAACAGGTAGTTGATCAAGAACCTCATCTGGCCTTGTTTGTACCGGATAATGATGCCTTAATCTTTTATAAAAAAATTGCATTGTTTGGCAAAAATCATCTTAATCCCAATGGAAAAATTTTTGTGGAAATCAATGAAGCAATGGGAAAAGCAACAGTAAATATTTTTAAAGAATACGGCTATCAAACTCATTTAAAAAAGGATATGCAAGGAAAAGATAGAATGATAATGACTTATTTCATTACATAATGCTGTAAATGGCCCAATGTGGTGTTTCAAACATTAAAACCGGAATGAATCGATGCCTTTCCATCATTAAATTAATATTGTACTCATTCAAAACCGTATAACTTTTTAACCGATTATTTGATTTAGCTACACAAACATACTTAGCACCAGATTTTGGATTTTCAACAACCGTAATAAAGTTATTATCCACCGGCATTACAACAGGCTTCAGATTACGCATATGTACCATAATCTTGTAAGCTGCTGCATCATCCATTAATATTTTATGAGTGGGGTCTGCCAGGTCGGATATATATGCCGCCAATTGATATTCTTCACTGGAACCGCGTGTATCAGTCCACTTTCTCGCCTGACGTATATAAGAAAAGAAAGAATGTTCTTCTCTATCTGATGAATTTTTAAAATAAAATATTCCTGTAAAAATATTCAATATAGCAACACCCAAAATAATTGGCCACATTAATTTGGACTTATATTTTTTTCCTGCATAAAAACAAATACCCAATAAGCCCAATACTAAGAAAATCAAATAATATTCTGCCGTTAAATAATATTGAACATCGATCAGTAAAACTGAAACCAAAATAAACGGAGCGATTAAAGTAAAGAGTTCATAAATCTTTCCTTTGAACATGATGAAAGTCAACACCAACAAGGGTGTTAATATCAATACATATGTTTGATATACAATTTGCGATTGTGTAACTACACTATCCACCAAGCCAGAAGCAATCATTGATCCTATAGATTCGTTTCCGGTAACATGCCAGTTAGCATACTGACTGTTTAAGAAATAAGTGGCGTTACCTGCATGATAAAAATTCAAAGTTCTGAAAAGATATAATGCCCCTAACGGCAATAAAAACACAATAACATAAATAGCCAATGTTCTGTTCGCTAATTTTCTTCTTTGAGAAACATTATTGACAGATTGATAATATTGAATAATTGGGGGCTCTTCTTTATTCAATTTCAATCCATCTAAAGAAACGAAGACAATAAAAGGTAAAAATGCCAGTAACAACCAAATAAAATTAAAATCACAAAAGATCAGACAAGTGAGATAAATACTTGCCATAGACAGATAAAATGTTGTTTGAGTAGTGTAATATTTAAACAAACATCTGAATACTAAATAAAAGAATAATAGAATAGCAGCAATGCCTCTTCCTGAAACAGCTGCATACAATAAACCCGGATGAAAAACAAATAACAGTGCCAATACCGGAATGTAAATTCTGCGAGGCAATCTTGATTTACCGAAATCAATGATTAATGCAAAAAACAATAAGCATATAAAGGTTGTGGATGCAAGAACAGGTGCATAAGGATATCCAAACGGAGTAAATACTGCAGAAGACAAAAACAACAAACTCGGGAAAGTTGTACCCAAGGTTAATAATGTATTCTCATCTGCCTCAAATAATAATTTTATCTTCTCGGCAATAAAGGTTGCTTCAGAATGTTCAAAACCACTGCGATGCAATACCCATGATACAAAAAGATAGTAAGCCAATAAAAGAATGGCTAAATAAATGGCGATATATTTTCTTAAAAATGCCATAATTACGCAGCAGTATTTACTGCACTTGCGGATGATAATTTACTTAAACCATGATTTGTTTTTTCCCAATAAAAAGGTTTATAGATCAATTGCCACAAACCTTTGTAGGCAGCAGCTGAGTGCATTAACCAGTATAAGGGATTTAATATAGAGAACATAATCAACTCATAATACCGTCGTTTAAATACCGCCATCATGTTTACATACACCATCATTACGTTTCCGGCAATGAAGTTGAATGTGGAGATATATAAAACCCAATCGGGGAACCATTGTCTAACTTTAAAACTGAAGATCATATACAAAGCAAAGAACAATAACAATATCGGATACAATAAAAAGGTAAATGCTGTTCCGCCAATAAAGAAATTAAAACCAAAGAATCCGCCCCAACCGATACGACGAATCAAATCTACCGGCTTACGCATGTGCACTAAATAAGTTTGCATATAACCTTTGATCCAACGAGAACGTTGACGAATCCAGTTAAAGAATTCATTATTTGCTTCTTCTAAAGTAGTACTGTTTACAACACCTACTTTATATTGTTTATCATACACCCGTACACCTAAGTCAGCATCTTCGGTTACATTGAAAGGATCCCATGCACCCAACTCCAATAACTTATTTAATTTAAAATGATTGCTTGTTCCTCCTAAAGGAATCGGCACATCCAATGTTTCTAATCCCGTTAACATATAATCGAACCAATAAGAATATTCGAGAGTAAACATCCTTGTCAATAAATTTTCATTCTTATTAAAATAATTTAAGGCACCCTGCATTACAACAAACTCATCGGGCAATTTTCTGAATAAAGCCACTACTTTTTTTAATTGATCAGAATCAGGTACATCTTCTGCATCATAAATGGTAAGATATTCTCCTCTTGAGAAATACAATCCGTAATTACATGCTTTGGGTTTTGTTTTTGGCATGTGAAACGGAACAACAATGGTTTCAAAGTTGGCAGGAAAATCGAGGTTCTTAACTGCATTCAATGTTTTGTCATCATCTTCTTCAATCAATAATTTTACATCCAATTTATTTTTTGGATAATCCAGACTTCTTAAGTTCCAGATTAACTTTCTGATTAGTTTATCTTCTTTATATACCGGTAACAAAATAGTATAAACCGGTAATGTTGTATTATTTACATTTCTAACCTCGTCTTTGGTAACTTCTTCGCGCAATTCAGACATTGAGCCTTTCATTGCAAGGAATAATTTGAAAGTGATGGAGAAAAGGAATAATAAACTTGCTAATAAGTTGATGACGATAAAAGTAGTATTGAAAAATAATACCAATAAAACAATAACAATACCAATAAATCCAAAGATAAAATACAACTGATTGTCTGTAAAAGTAATCAACCCTGAGCTGGCAGGATCTTTTCTCATCAAACTGAATACAGCTTCTTTTACATGAAACTCGCCTCTTATTTTATGTGCCATCCAGGTAATATCAAGATCCGACGTGGCAACAATTTTTATTTCTGTGTTAAATTTTGCAAATAAACTGTTCAATAATTTCTCATCAAAAGGATCTGCAGCTGCGACCAATAATTTACCGTCAGATAATTTTCGTAATGGTATATACAAAAACGAGTTCAGATGTTGAATATCACATTGTGAAACATAGCTGTCATCAATCTCTTCATTTCTCACATCAACGAACGGATAACCTTCTTTTTCAAGAAAGATGGTATATTCTTTTCGCGTTAAAAATCCGAAGTTCAATGCAGCTTTAATGGGCGCATAATTATAAGTATCTGCAATCGATTCAATTTCTTGCAGTTTCTCGTCGGAAAAAATTCCTTCGTCCACCATTTTATGTAATGCACAAACTGCCATATTAAATTTTTAATCGCCTGAAAAAATATCCTTACTATCCTTACACTATTTCCTGCGATTTCTTTACTTTATTACGAACAAAGAAGAATGCAAGTAATACCAAGATTAAAAGAATAGACAATACAATATATTTATATCTATCCCAGAATATAGAAAGTTTACTTCGTTCCCCTTTATAAATAACCGAGTTGCTGTCTTCGGGTATTTTAAAGAAGTAATTACTCAATCAATTACTGTTCGCGATACAAACATTACTCTCTATCTCTGTTAACTGTGTCCCAAAATTTTTGATTACGCTTTCAAATGCATCTTTATAAGTACTATCGCCGATAGCAGTAATAAATAAAATAGTATTTCCCTTCTCTCTAAATATCTGTGCCATACCACTGTTCGAGAAATCATTTATCGAATAAGTTAATGACCCTTTACTATCTTTATACAATTGAAAATCTTTATCGGATTGAATTGGCAACTGTGTAAAATTCTTTGCAAACGGATCGTTACGAGGCAATAGTGTAATTAAATTAAAGCCGCGCAATTCATCCAATGTTGTTTTATCGGATGAAACCAATTGCGGAACAATTAATTTATTGAAATCGTTTTTAATGGGTGTATTTAACTGATAATATAATTCACCGATAGAGGAAACAATATTCGAATTGAATAATGCCGGAGATACCACAATTTTAGATGGTTCCTTTCTAAACTCTGCAGGAAAATTAAAGAAACTGTAAAAACGATTTTCTCTTTCACCGGAGAATGTAAGCGTAGAACTTTTGGTATTGATGAATGCAAAGAAATTACTGAATCCATCTTTACAAATATTTGTTCCCGGATGAAAACGAAACTCAACTTCTAAAGTATTGAACTTACTTAATAAGTAGGGCTTTAAATCAATATCATCAACAAAATCAACTCTATCCATCAAAGATGCATTATAGATTAAGTTCTGATTCAAATACACATTCATAAAACCTCTGTCATCCGGTTTTAAAACAGAGAAATGGCTATCTAAATGAAAGGTGAGTTTATTAGGAATGGCATTAAATTCAGTTAAGGAGAAAGTGTATTTACTTCTTAATCCACCAATGCCTTCCATCAAAGCAGGCTGTGCGCCCAAATCTTCTAAAGAAGTAATTAACGGTGATGGATTATCTAAAGAAACATTGCTGGGTACACCTTCAGCAATAACCATTTTATCTGTAAATGCACTGCTTAATCTTTTATTGCTTGCTAAGGTATTGATGGCCCTTTTATATCCTGCAACATCAGCACCTGTAACTACCATTACTGTTCTGTAAGTGTTCCCCACATTAATTTTAGTAACAACAATTAATCCTTGGCCTTGTGCCAACGAAGGAATTGTCTGACGAACTGATAGGGGTAATTTTTCAGCTACACCTAAAATAATTCCTGCAGGAACTGTGTCTTGTTGGTTATAAATACCTGTATATACTTGCCTGTTTGAAACAGCCGATCCTTGTTTTAATAAAGTGTACATGATACCACCTGCTGTTAAATCATCCAAATCAGCATTGACAGGTGTATAAATGGAATTATATTCTTGTATCCATTCTTTTAAACTACGTTGAAAAGTTGTTCTCGATTGGCCATACGCTGCGATATAAGATGAATTTTTGATAGCGATCCAACAAGCAGGATTATCTACATCTTTACAATACTCGTCACCAATGCTCATTTTAGCACCGATTTTTAATTTTATGAATCTTCCATCAGGCTGCAAGTATCTTCTGTTTAATAAAATTTCAATACTGAACATCGTATCAATCGCAGATGTAATTACATTCACTGTTTTAATAGGATCATCTTTTAAATAAACAGTTACGAAAGAATTACGCGGATTTAATACCTGCGATGTACGAATGTTAATCACTAATTTGCTGTGATCTACATCATCATCAGGTTTTACTTTAATAAAGTAGCTCATAGAACCGGTTATACCTATGATGGATTGATCATCATACCCCATTGATTCAAACGTCCGTTGTTGTTGCCCAAATAATACAGATGCACAACACATCATTACCAATGAGAATAGTAGCTTAGCTTTCATATTGCTTTCATTTAATGGGTACTCTTAAATTCAATGCGATAGTAATTACCGGTTCCTTCCGAACTATTGTACGATAATGTACCACCCATTGTTTCAGTTAATTTTTTAGCAATGGCAAAACCCATATTGGTTTCAGACTGTATAGATTCTGCTAATTGCTTTGATGTTTTCAATTTATTAAACAAATCATTCAACTTTTCCATTCCTACCAATTTTCCAATGTTCACAATCTCAATTACACATTTATCATTCAACTCATGTGTGTGAATTGTAATCACAGAACCGGATTGTGCATATTTAATGGCATTGGTAAATAGTTTGAATAAAACCTGTGCAAAAAATAATTTATCCAAATGAACCATAATGGGCGAAGGTGATAAATGCAATTGCAGATTAATTTGTTTAATCTGTGCTGCATCTGCAATTTCAATTGTGCTTTTTTCAACCTCGGGACCTATATCAAAATACTCATAATTAAATTGCACTTTGGCTTCATCCTTATCGGCCGAATCTGCTAATTTTTCTGCTAAATATTTCAATTTCTCATTACCTACTCCAATGTAATTTAATATTTCTTTCTGCTCTCCGGAAAGGTTATCCGATTTGTTTTTCAACAAATCCAACGACATAGCAATGGAGCCTGTAAAATTTCTAAAATCATGCAACATAATATTCAATGTATTATGTCGGTAATCATTTAAAATCTTCAATTTTCTATTTGCATCTTCAATAACATATCGCTGATCATTGATTTTTTCATTAGAATCCAACAAACGATTATTGGCTTCATCAATCATAATATTTTTGGCTACTTCTCTTTTTAAAATCACATAACGATTATAAACGATAATGCAGGAGAAAGCAGAAATCAGGAAATAAACTGCACCACCGTGAGAAATCAATACATTGTATTTATCAACCCTATCTTTATTTGAATAGATTACAACAATAATGAGGTATGATAAAAGACAAATAAGAATAGAATGAATTGGACGCCAGAAAACTGTACTGTTAAACAAAAGAATCAGTACTGAAAACATTAAAAAATAGGGCAATGCAACGCTGACAGGAACAAACCCGCAAATAATAGATTGCAGAATAACATTGGTATTTGCAAAAACCCTCATGGTATAGATATAATTCCATGATTTTTTGATCCCTAATATGTAAATGGTATAAGATAAGAGCGTAAATATCGTTCTAACTAACAATAGCAAAACCCACTCATCTCTGAAGAATAAAAAATCCAATAAAACAAACAATGGAAAAGAAAAAAGAATGCTCCACATTACCACATTGGCATAATAGCCGCCTCGTTTACCCAGCTCTTCTGCAAGTGCCTCTTTATCAATGTTTACATATGAAAATTTAAAATTGTTAGACATATTTATTATTATGCAGTCTGAAACGCAATATCGTATGAATTTAACTATTACAATGATAAGATGGTTTTTCGGGATAAATTTATTGATTGCACTTACACTATCCACATTAAGTGCAAAACCTCAACCCCAAAATATTTCTGAAATAAAAAGAACATTGGGGGGAGGTGTTAATCTTTCCATTTTAGAACATTACTGGACACCTTCCAACGAACTTTACAAAGAGGATTTTCATGCCAAATTAAAACGCATTGCCAAAGCCGGTTTTAAAACAGTTCGGTTACCGGTTGCATTCGATCATTTTTTGCAACCTAACTCATCAAATCTGGATCAGGCTTTATTAGATAAATTGAAAGAGATTTATGCGATTACCAACGATTTAAAACTAAATCTCATCATCACTTACCATTACGGGAAACTCAATAACAGCAATAGTTACAGCGAAATAGACCGTATCTCCTGGATGTGGAAACAGATACAAAGAAACTTTTCCGGTCAAGGTTATAACAACCTCCTTTTTGAATTATATAATGAACCCACTTTAAGCGCTAATATCTGGAAACAAACCATTACTACTATCGTTCAATATTTGCGATTTGAAGATAAAAACAGAACCTATATTATTGGCGGAACCAACTATAATAGTTTGGATGAATTGATTGTATTAGGTAAGATTCCGGATGAAAATATTTTATATACTTTTCACTTTTACGAACCCTATATTTTTACACATCAGGGAGCAGAATGGACTATTGATAAAACCTTTATCACCGGTTTGCCCTATCCTTTTCAAAAAAACCGCATGCCATCCTTACCCAATACGGCAAAAGGTACAGTTGTAGAAAGAGATTATAATAAATATCCTTTTGAAGCTACCAAAGCTTATCTTTCAGAAAGATTCAGGAATGTTATGGAGTCCTGTGAAAAAAATAATATGCCTTTGATCTGCACAGAAAGTGGTGTAATCGATTTGGTAAAGAAAAAATACAGATGGAATTATTTAAGAGATATCGCTGAAATTGCGCTTCATAATAATGTTCCTTTGATATTTTGGGATTATGATCAAAAGTTTGCGGTGAGTACAGATAGTAAAAAAGTAATTCGTTGTTTAAAGCCTTGGTTAAAGCAAACGCAGCATTCATAAATTTTTTATCACTCAATATTTTTTTATGTCATCTGTTCTTTCTCTGCAAGGCATTACAAAGAATTATGGTTCTTTACGTGCATTGAATGATGTTTCATTTGAAGTACCTAAAGGTTGTGTATTTGGAATACTCGGCCCGAATGGTAGCGGCAAAACAACCATGCTAAGTATTGTGTTAGATATTTTACGCGCCGATACAGGAACATTTAGCTGGTTCGGCAAACCTAGTTCCTGTGATTCACGAAAAAAAATTGGCTCGTTATTAGAAACACCTAATTTTTATCATTATTTATCTGCAACAGATAATTTAAATATTACACAAGCCATCAGTGGCAGAGGAACGCCGGCAGATATTGATGCAGTTTTAGAAACTGTAAATCTTGTACAGAGAAAGAACAGCAAGTTCAGCAGTTTTAGTTTAGGCATGAAACAAAGATTAGCAATCGGCGCTGCTTTGTTAGGCAATCCAGAAGTATTGGTCTTTGATGAACCTACAAATGGATTGGATCCTGTTGGTATTGCAGAAATAAGAAATCTTATTAAAGAATTAGCAGCACATGGTAAAACAATTATCATGGCAAGCCATTTATTAGATGAAGTTGAAAAGGTTTGTACACATGTGGCCATCTTAAAAAAAGGGACTTTATTAACTGCAGGAAATGTTGATGAAGTATTAACGAATGAAGATATTGTTGAAATAAGTGCTGCCGATACAACCCGATTACAGCATGCATTACAAAGCTTTTCGGGTTTTACCAACATTAAACATGAAGGCAACAATATTCAATTATTCTTTCCTATTGGGACAGCCAATTTAGAAGAGGTAAATCGCTTTTGTTTTGAAAAAGGTGTAACACTCAATCATCTTACCATTAAAAGAAAAAGCTTGGAAGCCAAGTTCTTTGAATTGACCAACAACTAAAATCATTCTTGAAATAAAATAATTTTTATGTTACCTCTTTTAAAAATCGAATGGCTTAAAATAAAAAAATATCCGGCATTCTGGTGGATGTTTGGCATTGTTGCATTAACCTATCCTGGCATTAACTGGATGTCGCAAAAAGGTTATGAAAGTGCAGTGTCAAGAAAAGATGTAACTGGCAATGTTGCCAAAATGCTGCTGGGAAATCCTTTTGCATTTCCTGATGCCTGGCATTCAGTAGCCTACTTCTCCTCTTATTTTGTTTTAGTGCCGGCTATATTAATTATTATGTTGATCGCAAATGAATATACATTCAAAACACACCGGCAAAACATTATTGACGGATGGAACAGAAATCAATTCATTACAGCAAAGATGATTGATGTATTTATTATAAGTTTGGTTACAACGATCTCATATACTATAGTAGCAGCCATCTTTGGATTTACATTTTCAGACAGTATTAATGTAACTCGTTGGGCTGAAGAATTACAATACATTCCTTTATTCTTTCTGCAAACATTTGCTCAATTAACCATTGCTGCTTTATTAGGATTCCTGCTGCGTAAGGCTTTCCTTGCATTAGGCATTTTCTTTTTTTATTTCCTGATTATTGAACCAATCATTAAAGTTTATTTAAGAATTAAAGAAATCAGTTTCAGGGAATTTTTACCTTTTGAAATCTCTAATCGTTTAATTCCCTTTTTAAATTTTTTTGGGAGAGTAAATAAAGATGCAAACGAAGCTTATAAACAATCATTGACTGAAATCAATGCTCATGTTTTATACACTTTAATTTTTACAACAGCTATTTGGTGGCTATGTTATTACTTAAATAAGAAAAGAGATTTATAAAATTATTTGTTCAATAAGTTTTTTAATGCAGATATAATAGTCGGATATAAAAAAGCATATCCGGCTTTTTTTATTTTATTTGAATCAACCGTTGCGCTTTTTAAAACTTCAATACTCATCTCTCCTAAAATAATTTTCAATAAAAAAGATGGCACATAAACAGGAATGAAGAATCTTCCTTTCATCATCTTAGCTAAAGTGATTGTTAAAATTTTATTAGAGACCGGATCAGGCGCCACTGCATTATACACGCCTTTCATTTCATCATGTTCCATTGCATAAATAAACATATTGCACAAGTCATCCACATGCACCCAGCTGATGATTTGTTTTCCATTTCCCAAAATCGCTGCAACGCCCATCTGTATCGGCTTTCGAAATTCTGCTAATGCACCGCCTGCATTACTTAAAACAATACCGACTCTCAATTTCACCAATCTTTTATTCATTTGCAAAACAGGATTAATACTTTCTTCCCAAGTTTTGCAAGTGCTTCCTAAAAATGCATCATCCGCTTTTGCTTCTTCATTAAATCCATTTTGTAAACTTTCATTCGTATCTGCACCATACCACCCAATGGCCGATGTACTGATTACCGCTTTAATTTTATTCGGAATCTCTTTTACTGCTTTTACAATTAATGCACTGCTGTTAACTCGACTATCAACAATTTCTTTTTTTCTTTTTATACTCCATCTTTTATCTGCCACACCTGCCCCTGCTAAATGAATAATATGATCTGCATTTTGAATAGCATCAACATCAATAGTTTGCTTTTCGATATTCCATTGTGCATATGAAACAGATGGTAGATGATAGCTGACAGATGACGGATTACGTGTGAGAACAATAACTTTATATCCTTTTTCAACCAATATCTCAGTTAATCTTTTCCCGATCATTCCCGTTCCGCCTGTTATTAAAACTGTTGCCATGTTTTTTTATTGAATAACAAAGTTGAAGAATGAATGTTGTAATGAAACAAAAATCTATTCAACAAATCCTTTTGCAATCTCTGCTCCTAATTTTGCATTGTGTTTAATTAATGCAATATTGGCTTCTAAACTTTCACCTTGTGTATGTTCGGCAATCCATTGTAATAAAAATGGAGTTACTTCCTTGCCTTTAATATTTTTTTCTACTACAGCTTTTAAAGCAGCATCAATATGAATTTTCATTACGCTTGCTTCAATCTCTTGTTCTTTGGGTACAGGGTTGGCAATTAAAACGGAACCTTGCAAACCCAATAGCCACTTAACTTTCAACATGCCTGCAATTTCTTTTGCAGAATCTAAACGAAGCGGAGTATCCAATCCGCTGTTACGAGAATAAAAACTGGGGAATTCATTTTGTCCGATGGTTACAACCGGAATTCCTTTTGTTTCTAGATATTCTAAAGTGAGTGCTATATCTAAAATTGATTTTACGCCCGCCGAAACCACTGCAACAGATGTATTTTCCATTTCAGTCAGATCCGCAGAAATATCCATACTTTTTTCAGCGCCTCGGTGTACACCCCCGATACCACCAGTTACAAATATCTTGATACCTGCCATCGATGCAATTCGCATAGTAGCTGCTACTGTTGTGGCGCCATATAATTTTTTTGAAATAACAAAAGGCATATCTTGCAGACTAACTTTCCAAACATTTTTTTCTTTACCGAAAAATTCAATTTGCTCTTTCGATAAGCCAACAAAACATTTACCATCGAATATTGCGATGGTTGCCGGAGTAGCACCATTGTCTCTAACAGTTTGCTCAACAGCTAATGCTGTTTCTACATTTTTAGGATAAGGCATTCCATGTGAAATAATAGTAGATTCCAATGCCACAAGAGGTTTGCCTTGTTGCAAAGCTGTTGCTACTTCGGGATGTATTTCAAGAAAAGGATGAGTCATAATTGTTGAATAAAGTTATACTGTACAAGTGTGCGACGCAACA